>OCVV010000856.1_pt1 | contig 20551 bp, 17 predicted proteins | sample 1539721 | NCBI WGS metagenome assembly OCVV01 (sample SAMN02144230, study PRJEB22623) | gut metagenome | biome: sheep rumen | host: Ovis aries | place: New Zealand
CCTTGTTTTTACATTATCCTGAAGATTTCTGTAGAAGAACTGATAATCATATACATGATAGCTTCCTTACCCTGCCCCTCGGCAAAATTATAACATTTTATTCTTACGGACTCATTATAAGCGGTCTGTAATTTGCATAAGTCTCTTTGACTTACGGCTCCTGATTATTATGCTTATATACACCCGGATTTATTTAACTGAAAAAATACTTGTGATATAATATTTTCCGGATAAAAGGTCCATGATCATTCTTGTGATGGGGTTTTGAATATATAATGAAAGATTTCAAGAGATTTATCATTGTTTTTCTGGTAGTTACCGGGCTTGTCGTTCTTCTTTCCGAAGGCGCATATGCATATCTCAAAAATACCCGTTTTGAACTGTTCGGTCATCCATGTGATGTATATATGGAAAATATAGCATTTGAGGGAAGCGAGATCACGGACCTTGCCTCTCTTAAATCCGGGCTTTTAAGGTTCAATAATCTGAGGACGGTCAATCTTGGATCCTACCGTGTTTATGCCGAAGAAAAAGATGGCCTCGATTCCGCCTTTCCGAATGTTGCGTTTTCATATGATACCTGGGTAAATATCGAGGGCACGGATTATCCTGTTGATGCGGAAGAAGTAAGCCTTACCGATCACGGGTATGCGGATCTTGATGTGCTTACCGGAAAGCTTGGATATCTTCCGAATCTTTCGCTGGTAAAATTCGGAGAGAACCATATAACTGCTGCGGATAAGGCGTATCTGTGCGGTCTTTTCCCCGGAGTTCTCTTTGATGTTGTGGAGCTTCAGGATATATGCGGCGTCACCGTACCGGTGGACACTGATTCCATAGATTTTACAGGTGTGAGTATCGTTTCATCACAGCTGAGCGATATGATCGAAGGCCTGAAGCTTCTTCCCAATCTTACATCGGCCGATCTGCACGGAGCGGATCTTTCCTGGGAGGACAGGATTGAGCTGTGCCATGATTTTCCGAAGGTTAATTTCGGATGGGTCGTCACATACAGGGATGTTGAATATGATTCGGATGATACGGAGGAGATCGATATCTCGCGTACAAGACTTACCACCGATGATCTTCCGGTACTCAGGGAGCTTACCGAGCAGATAAAGGGGCTTAAGAAGCTGATAGTATGTGACTGCGGGCTTGACAATGAGACCCTTGGAGAGTTCAGGAAGGAAGTTCCGGATGTAAATGTTGTATGGCGTCTTACGATGGGAAAGTGGAGGCTTCGTACCGATCAGGTTACTTTCTCCGTTCTTATCTACAGCTACAATTATGTAAGGCTCAGAAGCGCTGATATACAGGTCCTTAAATACTGTACGGATCTTAAGTGTCTTGATCTGGGACATCAGGCTATTTCGGATATAAGCGTTATAGGAGAGTATCTGACGGATCTGAGACTTCTTATCATGGCGGATAACTGGATCTCTGATCTTACTCCCCTTGCAAATCTCAAGCATCTTCACTACCTGGAGCTGTTTGTAAATAATATTACGGATCTGTCGCCCCTTGCCGAGCTTCACGAGCTGGTGGATGTCAATATAAGCTATAACAGGAGGCTGTCAGACATAACTCCGCTCCTGTATTCGCCTATGATGGAGAGAGTATGGCTTGAGAGCACTTCCGTTTCATCCGAGGATTTCGATCTTCTGGAGGCTACATATCCGGATGCCAAGGTTGTAAGAGTCGTAAGAGGAAGACCCTCCGTTGACCAGGGATGGAGAGACGGCTGTGCAAGATACCAGCAGATGATGGATATGTGGTTCAATAATTATTACGGTGATGAATTCTCCAGGTTTGATCTGAAGGCTTATGAGCTTGGATTAAGGGATGATGAACCTATAGAACCATATTATTAAAAACCAATAGAACCATATTATAAAAAAACATGTTGCATTTCTAAAAATACTGTGATATTATAATCAAGCTGTCAAGCAAATCGGGGTGTGGCTCAGTTTGGTTAGAGCGCCGTCTTAGGGAGGCGGAGGCCGCTAGTTCGAATCTAGTCACTCCGACGAAATAAAACCCGTACATAGTGGGGCTGATGCTCCGGGTGTACGGGTTTTTTGTTGCTTTTTTTCACTCCGACATTCTTTTTTTCATTCCGTAGATCAGCGGGATCACCATTATTATCCACACAATCGGCTCTGAGAGGATAATGCCTGTATATTTGAGCACCGGAGTAAGATACAGGGCTATCAGAAGCTTTCCCAGAAGCTCTGCAAAACTTGAGATGACCGGGATCCTGTGTTCACCCATTCCCTGAAGTGAGTTTCTGAATATAGAGATCACGGCGGGAACAAAGTAAAACAGCGTATCTATCTTCTGGTATCTTACGGCATTATATATGATCTCGTGTTCATCCGTGCTTGCTATTGCCTGTATTATGTATGGACATACGGTATAGCTTACCAGCATGCATATCAGACTGTATGCAAATGAGATCCCGCATGTTACAAGAAGACCTTCCTTTATCCTGTCTTTTTTTCCGGCACCGTAGTTTTGCCCGCTGTATGTAGCCATTGCCGTTCCGAATACTCCGAAGGGAAGCATGAATATTCCCGAGAGCTTTCTCGTGGCGGCATGGGCTACGACAATGTTTTCACCGAGGGTGTTGATCGCAGTCTGGAGTGAAAGCGTGCCGAATGCCACCATGGAGCTCATAAGAGCCATGGATATTCCGGAGGAAAGCAGAAGACGAAGGCCTTTCTTTTTTCCCGGTATCATTTCTTTTATGCTGAATCTTAATTCCTTATATCTGATAAAAGAATATGCAAAGCATGCTGCCGAGCATATGATCTGGCTGGTTACCGTTGCGATTGCCGCACCGGGTGTGCCCAGCTTAAAGCCTCCGACGAATAATATATCCAGTCCTGTGTTAAGCAATGTAGAGATTATAAGAAAGACCAGCGGAGTGTAGGCGTCTCCCACGGCTCTGAGGGATGCTGCAAGACAGTTATACAGTGACGAAAAGACAAGGCCTGCGATCATTATCCCGATATAAAGCGCTGAATCGCCTCTTACGGATTCCGGAACATTCAGGACATCCAATAATCCGCCGAGGAATAAAAGACAGGCTCCCGATACTGTCAGGGACAGTATGCATGTAAGAGAAACCGACAGTGCAAAGTTCTTTCTCGTTCCCGTCATATCCCCGGCACCGTACCGCATTGCAGTGATGACTCCGAAACCATTCGTCATACCCATCATAAAGGAATTGGCAAGATCATACAGGCCGGAAACAGATCCTGCGGCTGCTATCCCGTCTTTTCCCATGAATAATCCGAGGATCTTCATATCTGCCAGCGAATAGGCGAGATTGAACAGACTTCCGATAAGTATCGGAAGAGCAAAAAAACAGATTATCTTAAGTGGTTTTCCTTTTGTAAGATCCTTCATATTTTCTTAAAACTTTTTACCGCTTTTTTTACTTAATCGGTTGATATTTTACTACCTCGATATTAAAATTAAAATATCTATGAATAAAGCGGAAACAATTGCGAGAAGCAAGATAATCAAGGTATATTTTCAGCTTACGATCCTGGGATTTGTTGTAAGCCTTGGTATTTTTGCGCTGAGCACAGCTATGCATTCCATAGATTATGATCTCAGGCTTTATGTTGTTCTCAGGGTCATCATTCCGACCGTTATCAATCTGATCGCATCGTTTGTAGCCAAGTATGTAAATGTTTCGGAGAATTTCGGTAATGATACAAAGTGCGCGGTCTGTTCATTCGCCTGCGCTACGATCGGTGCCAGCATCGCTTTCTGGAACGGCTATTACGTGGCTCTCTGGTGTCTTCCTATTCTGGCTGTCATGTTCTGCAGCATATTCCATGATACTCATCTTCTTTTTAAGATAACAGTTTTTTCAATAATCTCAGTGGCTTTATCTGCGTTTTATGAGATGATACAGTATCCTGAGGAATATGTTTATTATCTTCAGAGTATGCTGGTCGTCATGCTGGTGCTTGCATGCGGTTCCATAGTATCCCGCAATATGATCATCTACAACAAGGAGATGCAGAATATTGTCTATGAAGCTAATGAAAAGCAGGACAGCTACAGACAGAGACTTGAAACTGACCAGCTGACATATCTTCACACGCGTCCTTATGCTCAGGAGAAGGCTGATGTATTCCTTCTTGATGCATCGGAGGATCATCCTGTTTCTCTTGCGGTTGTTGACCTTGATTTCTTCAAGAGCATCAATGATACTTACGGACATAAGAACGGAGACGTTGTTCTCTGGAAGTTCGGAGATACCGTCAATAAGAGCCTTAAGGAGAATATCATCGCAGGCAGATACGGCGGAGAAGAGTTCATCTTTGTATTTGACGGCGGAGATTATCATGATCATATCAAGTTCATGGATGATCTGAGAGAAAAGTTCGGAAAGATCAAATATAAGTTCACCGACAGAAGCGTTACATTCAGCTGCGGTATAGTAAGTGCAACTTATCCAACAACCTTCTCTGATGCCTTTAAATATGCGGATGCGGGTGTATATGCATCCAAGGAAGGCGGAAGGAACAGGGTAACCGCTTATCTGATGCCTCCGATACAAAAGGATGCGGATATTCCCAAAACGGGGGATATAAAGCCCAATTCAAGATAATATCTTCGAAACCGACCTGGGGTTGCAGAAGTTCATATGATTAACAATATGATTAACGGAACCGGCTTTTTAAGCCGGTTCTTTTTATGTGGAAAATTTTACACATTCCTGAATGTATGATCATAAATGTAAAAAAAAGAGAGTCCGGAAATAAGGCCGGGCTCCGAATTTCTCACCAAGACAAAAATATGCAGACGATCATGTAAGATCATACATTAGTACTGAGGAGGAAGAATATGAATAGGTTAAAAAAGTTATTCAGGATGGAATTTGTGATACTTGGAATCATCACGGGAGTATTGATCGCAGGAGCTTTTTTTCTTTTTGCATTAACCGTAAGGAGTTCGGACGGAGACGATAACAGTATCTGGAACGAATACTATGCACCTGCGGAATCGGAGTATATCAGCAGTGTAAGGTCGTATCTTGGAGAGATCGGATACAGTGATCCCGGTGTTACACTGACCCATGTGACGGACAGTGAGCTGATGAGGACATATACATTGCGTATTCACCACAGAAGATTTGAGGATATCAGCACGGAGAGAAAGGAGGAGATAATAACAAAACTGGAGGAAATGGGCTTTGAAGATGACAGATGCAGTATTTTTATAGAATTCACCTGAAGACTGTACCGGGTAAGCCTTTTGCAAATTATCAGTCGTTTAATTCATAAAAAACTGCATCCGTATCTTCACGGATGTAAGGATGTATATTTTTACAGGTTTTTGGGTTATAATATCTATCAGTTGTTTTATGAAAAGGAGATAATATGGCTCAGCCTGTAGCGGGAGAACTTTATAAACATTTCAAGGGCGGTCTGTACAGGATCGTTACCATCGCACAGCATACCGAAACCGAGGAGGGACTCGTGATATACAGATCAGAGGATGATCCTTCCAAGGTATGGGCAAGACCGGTCGTTAATTTTCTGTCACCCGTAGACAGGGTTAAATACCCTGACGCCACTCAGGAAATGAGATTCGAGAAGGTTTTCGAAGATGGTGCCGGCAGTGCAAAGACAGTGCCTGCCGCAAGCACTTCAACCTCACGGCCGGGTGTGGTATCCGGTACTCAGAAAAAAGCTTCGATCGAGGGACTTGACCCTGAGGTGGAAGAATTCCTGGATGCGAAGAGTTCCGCGGAAAGACTTCATATACTTGCTTCACTTAATCACAGGCTTACGGACGAGATGCTCCTGACTATGTCCACTGCCGTAGGGGTGGATCTTCCTGATGGAGATATACGTACAAAGTATCTGTCACTCAGAGAATCACTTCTGATACTTGGCAAGTATGAAGGAGACAGGCTCAGGAACTGATGATCCCATTGACCCCCGGAAGCTGACGGCAGGACCGTACCGGTTTCGAAGGAGGGCATATGCCATATAAACTTGAAGACAAAATGGTCATCGGAGTTTCATCAAGAGCTCTTTTTGATCTTACAAAAGAAAACGAGATATTTGAAAAGGAAGGCCTTGATGCTTATCAGTCCTATCAGTTCGAACATGAGAAGGACATACTCTCACCGGGCCCAGGTTTTTCTCTTATAAAGAGTCTTCTTGCTCTTAATGATAAAAACCCGGAGAATCCTCTGGTAGAGGTCATAATAATGTCCAGAAATTCTACCAATACTTCTCTTCGGGTATTCAATTCCATTAAGCATTACGGACTTAAGATAACCCGAGCTGTGCTTGCGAGCGGATCCTCGCTTTCTCCGTATCTTCAGGCATTCAAGACGGATCTGTTTCTTTCCGCATACGAGGATGATGTTCAGAATGCCATAAACAGCGGAATTGCAGCCGGCATGATCCTTACCGATCATTCATATCCGGGTGCGACCGACGGCTCGATCAGGATCGCTTTTGATGGCGATGCGGTACTTTTTGACGATGCCTCCGAAGCAATCTACCAGGAGAAAGGGCTTAAAGCTTTTGAGGAAAATGAAGAGATCAATGCTGATAATCCCCTGAATGAAGGGCCTTTTGCGGGATTTTTGAAAAAGCTGACCTGGATCAGAAATATGTACGGTGTCGATGAATGTCCGATACGTACAGCTCTTGTTACTGCAAGAAGTGCACCTGCGCATGAAAGGGTCATCAAGACTCTCAGAAGCTGGAACGTACGCCTTGATGAAGCATTCTTTCTCGGCGGCGTAGAAAAAAAGGAGATACTCAAAGCCTTCGGTGCACAGATTTTTTTCGACGATCAGTCCGTGCATACAGACCCTGCTTCGGAAGAGGTTCCGTCAGCCAGGGTTCCGTATAAAGGCGGGAAACTTAACAATGCATCTCTGGCTGAGAATGGGCCGGGTGATACATAGTTCGCTATTTACACATGTTTGAAATATTAAAAGGAGAGGGCACTGCAGGCCCTGTGATCAGGAAATGAAGCTTCTTACAATTGCAATACCCTGTTATAACTCAGCGGCATATATGTCCAGAGCGATAGAATCGCTTCTTCCCGGCGGGGATGACGTTGAGATACTGGTTATCAATGACGGATCCACCAAGGACAATACTCTTGAGATTGCCAAAGAGTATGAGAAGAAATATCCCGGAATAGTACGCGCCATCGATCAGCCCAATAAAGGCCATGGTGGTGCTGTTAATACCGGTATCCAGAATGCGACAGGTCTTTTTTTTAAAGTTGTGGATTCGGATGACTGGGTAAAGAAGAGCGCATATGCGAAGATCCTCGGAAAACTCAAGGAGATCGTAATGTGCGGTGAGAAGCTTGATCTTCTCATAAGCAATTATGTATATGAGAAAGAGGGAGAAAAGCGCAAGAAAGTGATCCATTACCGCAGGATGTTCCCTCAGGATGAGATATTCAGCTGGTCTGACTGCCATCATTTCTCAAAGGGCCATTATATCCTGATGCATTCGGCTATATACAGGACCCAGGTGCTCAGGGATTCCGGACTTGTTCTTCCGGAGCATACATTCTATGTTGACAATTATTATGTATTTGCGCCTCTTCTTCATGTTGAGAATATGTATTATCTGGATGTGAATTTCTACAGATATTACATAGGGCGTGAGGATCAGTCGGTCAACGAGGAGATCATGATCTCAAGGATCGATCAGCAGCTTAGGGTAAATTATCTGATGATCGATTACCTGGTTGATAATAAAGCAAGAGCGCTTAAGGATAAGAAGAGATATAAATATATGCGGAATTATCTTGAGATCATGACTACGATCTCCTCGATACTTCTGATCAAAAAAAATACCGAAGACAGCCTGCTTGAAAAAGCAAAGCTCTGGGCATATATAAAAGAGCGTGACAAGAATATGTGGGCTTACCTTAGAAGCGGTCTTCCCGGAAATGCCATGAACCTTCCCGGAAAGGGAGGACGAAAGGTTTCTGTGGAGTGCTACAAGATAGCACAGAAGATATTTAAATTTAATTAGTAAAAGTATGGACGGTTCCGGTGTTCGCTGATCCCTTGAATGCCTGAACCGTCCATTATTTCATTTTATTATTTATTCAAACAGAGCTCGCTGCTCTAACTCGTACGGATTGTCATCGGCCGCGTTAAATCCGGGAAGAAGATATTCATCCGGCAGATATTTATGAATATCAAGCTCCAGAAAATAATTACAGAACCATATTGATACATAGGTGATGGTATCATTATCCGTAGCGTTCTCAGGTATCATGGCATATGTGAATCCGTGATAGCCGTCACAGCTCATTGAGATGATATCATATCCTTCGGGCTCTCCTGTGACGGTGTACATGCCGATATAATCCTGTATGCCTAAGGACGATAGTCTGTCATATTCAATTTTGTATGCGTCCTTGTCATATTCTGATGTCATATATATGACATACATGGCATCCCAGGGATTATAGTAGGTATATTGGAATTCGGTTATGTTCATGTCTGATGATATGGCTGCGGGCCAGATATCGAACATTTCACTGTTTGTGATGCCGTAACCGTGATCTTCTATTTCCTTTTCGGTGCGTATGGGATGAATATATTCGTTATATTTCGATATATCGGTATCTACCTTGACTCTTTCAAACAATCCCGGAACGATCATAAGGATGATCGCCAGCCAGAAGGTCAGTACCATCTTCAGCATATATACTATCCCCGCAGCCAGGAGAACAATGGATGTGATCTTGACAGTCTTCATAAAACCCTTATTATGGGCTGCCTTCTCCAGAATGCCGGTTACATAGAGTGTGATCACCGACATCAGTATCAGAGTGGCTATGGATGCTATAAGTGATATTGAGCTTTTGACTGATTCGTCAAATCCGATCGTCTGAAAAATGATCGCAATGAATGATGCTATAAGTCCGATGACTGCGATCACCTGTATAAACTTTAATAGTCTGTTTTTTTCCGTGCCTGCATAGACCGCCATATGCTCGGCGACCTCTCTGGTCTCTTTGTCCATCATTTCATTTTTCCTTTCTCCGTCAATTATCTCCCTTACATCAACATCGTAAAAATCGGCAATCTCAACCAGCAGTGAAATATCAGGCAGATTATTTCCGTTTTCCCATCTGGATACGGATCTGGAAGTGACATTAAAATGCTCAGCAAGCTGTTCCTGAGTCATCTGCTTCTCATTTCGAAGTGATCTTAGAAATTGCCCTGTTTTCTTCTGGTCCATTTGCGCCTCCTTTCACGATTTATTCTCGGAGATTTTCGGAGAAAGTACCACGACACGATGCGGGAATTGCCGAATTTACCGGCAGGACAAGGTATGTCCGGTCCGAAAACACTTAAAAAAACTATACCACAATATGCATATTTCCACAAAATAGTCAGCCCCTGCAAAATGCAGGTTCGGCTCTGTGATCATATATATTGACTGTTATTATTTTAATATGTGTTATCATAAGACTTGGCATATAATAGCAGATAATACAATTTATTAACAAATGATGGAGGCCTTCGGATTGATCAGGTGTAAAAGATTTTATACATATATTGTAATAGCATTGATGTCGGTCATGCTTTGCGGATGTACTTTTGGAAAAGACAGTTCGGGAGCTGTCATAGATGATGAGGCAGCCGGCGCAACCTATCAGCCGGGGGATGAAGCTGCATCAGCGGATCTTCCTCAGACAGATGCTTCGGATGTTCAGGAAGCAGAGGCTTCAGATAACGATATGGAATCTGAAGATGAGCAGGAAAACATTGACTCGGTTTCGAATGACGGTATCACATCTGAGTACTATTCTGAGGATGGCTCTGTTTATGTGAGTATCGACAGCGAAAACAGATCCGCTAAAATAGTTGACGGAGATATAGAGATCCCTGTTGATATCACCATGGGAGTTTATGGCCCTAAAATAGAAAAGCTTGATGTCGATGAAGACGGAGAGGAAGAATATATAATTGCAGAGTGTGAAGGGAGCGGTACAGGTATATCTCTTTACGGACTCTGCATTGTACAAAAAACTGATGACGGTTATGAGATGACAAAATATTCCTCCGATCATTTCTCCTCCATCCTTGAAGAGGATATAGGATTTCATTATTACCCTGCAACCCGGGAAGTACATGTTTTTGAGATTCTTCCGATGAATTATGACAGACATACCGGAGAGACCATGAAACTTAGCAGAGAAGAGGAGCTTACAGACATAGTGTGGACCGATATTATCGGTTTCGAATTTGTTGACGGAAGAGTGGTATTAACAGCTCCTTCAGGCTACATATTCGAAGGCAGTCAGATGCCTGATTATGAAAATGCAGTTGAAGTCAGAGCCACTCTCAGTATTACCGAAGATTCCAAGGTCAGTGTGTTTTATTATGAAATAGTAGAAGATGACGGAGTAAAATAAACTAAATTGAGGTATCCCGGATTTGCCGGCTTGCGGATGATCCACGCATACAGTGAGATGTATCTTGAGGATGCAAAAAGAACTCTTGCTGCCAGTTTTGATGCGGCTGTATATATTTTCGGATATAAGCTTCCTGACTATTATGAGATGTTCATTAATTCAGTCTTCTCAACTAAGTTTGAAAAAGGTGATCCGTTTGTAGTATCCGGAAAATCAGGGACGGAACTTGCAGCTGATACTATAGAGATGCAGGCAGATATTTTCAACTGAACGAATTGCAGATCGCAGTAAATAAGATGGAGATAATACATGATCCCTGAGGATAAACTTAAAACAGCTTTTGAGGAAATTGATAAAGGCAATTATGATGCAGCAAAGGTGATGCTTGATGAATATAAAGGTATCAATCCCGGAGACTGGAGACTTCCAGCAGGCTATTATTTTGCATCCGGTAAAGATGATAAGGAATATATCATGAAGGCTGCAAGGTCTGCCCATGAGGCTGAAGGCGCAGGAGAGGATGTTACGGCAATGCTTGATGAACTTAAGGATATTCTGTGGGGAATCGAAGACGGAACGGATGAATTCTCTACAGAGAAAACTGATAAGTCTCGGGCTGAGAAAAAGGCCAAAGACAGGATGATCAATATCATTATAGGTATTGTATTTATCGCAGGAGGCTTTGTGGGGCTTATCCCCGGAACGATGAATATACTCTCGGGAATAATGATACTCATAGGCATAACCCTGATAGTTGTCCAGATAAGATCCTTTCTTTACGATAAAGCTCCGATGGAAGAAAGTGATCCTCAAATGGACAGAAATGATGTTATCTCCAGAAAGAATGAACTGGATAAGAGTATTTTAAGAAGTATCATAAGTACATTAGGCTGATCCCTGCCTTTTCCTTATTGACAGATACTGCAGAGCTTCTAAAGCCATATCCTGAGAAAAAAAGACCCTGTGACGGTGCAGAACTTTATCCCGTCACAGGGTCTTGTTATTGGATTTTATGAATTACAGTACGCCTTCACATACGGGGCACTTTCCGTTTACGGGGGTGATGGTTGCATCGCAGAAGGGACATGTGATCTGTGCACCTGCCATTACTGAGCCAGCCGCTGCCGCACCTGCCATAGCTGCTGCAGGAGCTGCTGCCTGCATCTGGGGCTGGGCAAATCCCTGCTGCATATTCTGCTGAGGATAGCCCTGCATCTGAGGCTGAGCAAATCCCTGCTGCATATCCTGCTGAGGATACCCCTGCATCTGAGGCTGAACAAATCCCTGCTGCATATTCTGCTGAGGATAGCCCTGCATCTGGGGCTGGGCAAATCCCTGTTGCATATCCTGTTGAGGATACCCCTGCATCTGAGCTCCGGCACCTGCCTGCTGCATGCCTGATCCCATCCAGCCATAGATCATGTTTTTGATCAGATCTCCGGTACTGATGCAGTCATTATATTTGTTGATGTTCATGTTGTTGCGAAGGCTTGCATTGGTATTCAGCCTCCATCCGGCGTTTCCTCCGCTTGTCATGCAGATATTGCCGGTATCGACGGAAAAACTGTTGAGCTTGAACTTCATATCATCGAAGTAAGGATTATTTACTCCGATGGTTACATAGAAATCGTACGAATACTTATATCTGGGAGGAACGTAGCTGACGCTCTTTCCATCTACTGTCCTTTTTTCTTCAGTCCTGTTTTCCCTGACATCAAGGTCGCAGGATCTTGCCTGTGAAAAATCAAGAATATCGGGATTTCCGCCTGATAACTCTTTTTCGCTAGCAACGGTAAATCTGCTTGCAGCGGTATCTACATAGAGTCTCTGGCTTCCCTGTCCGTATACCTGATTGCCGCGGAATGAACTCACCTTGCTCTGATTGGCTTCTCTGTAGGCCAGTTGCTCTTTGATCTGTTCCACGGTTGAATGTCTTCTTTCGTCGAACCAGGGAGACAGCTTTGACGCACAGCTCTTACACAGGTTGCCATCCTCGAGCTTGCGGTTTCCGAGAAGCTTTATTTCTTCTCCGCAGACATCACAGTTCTTTTTTTCAAACAGATTTCCAAAAAGTCCCATATTTATTCTCCTTACCTCTAAGATTTGATTGATGGTGAAAAAGCATCACTGACATTATAACATTTTTGAACTCAACTTTTTATTTCTGTATGTATTGTTTTTTCAAAAAATTACCGGAAGAACTTTTTGGCATTTAACTCCGGAAAAACTCCCTTTTTCATAAATTTCCTACGTGATAGAATATAAAAGTAGGATATGCTTTGGCATCACAATGAATTGTTATGATGAACAGATTAAAAAGATTAGGTAGAAGAGTTTTGGTTTTGATCATGTCATGCCTGGTCATGACAGGTCTGATCGCAGGCTGCGGAAATGAACGGGAGGATCCGGAAGAAGTGGGAATAATTGATTCCATACGTAATTCAGGTGTGAAGACAGTCGGAACGGATATATCGTCTGCAGATATCACGGATTTTTACTATACAGAGGAAAACATAAACTTTAACGCTTATTATCTGAGATTCCGGTTTTATATTGAAGACGGTAAGAAGTATTTTTTCTACGACGAAAGAAAAAGAGACGGTGAGTACGGTCCTGCAACAGAGGCGGACAGGACCATGTATGGAAATTTCGAGATACCGGATGATGTCTGGGCTGATTTCTTTGAAAGCATAAAAGGCGGAACTGTTAAAAAAAGAACAGAATCTGCCGATTCCGGAGACTCAGGTCCCTGGACTTATCTGTATTGGTATGGTGATAAGGGAAAGATTCAGGAATACTCTTTTGCTTCACAGGATTCCCGAAATACTTTTATTGAAATATGTCGCAGACTGTCTGAGGATAATGAAGCGTCATTGGATGGAAAATACAGACTGATACTTGATGATGCTTTTTTTACAGCTGAGAGAACGGTGTATGCTCCCGGCGATGAAGTTACCGTATACTATGACATGATAGCGACAGATACGGATTATCATTTTTTCAGTCATGATGTTGATATACATACGGGTTATGATAACGATCACGGATATGTTATCACATTTGTTATGCCCGAACGTGATGTTACCCTCAGTGTCAGTTGCAAAAATTCAATGGAATATGATCCCGGTTCGGAGGAGGAAAGCATGACTTTATATATTGATGGCGAAGCAGTACCGGTTACATGGGAGGACAATGAAGCAACAGATGCTCTTAAAGGATTGTGTCCTCTTGATATCACTGCAGGTCCTTACGGAGGATTTGAGATCGTAGGTGATATAGGCAGCGATATTCCTGCACAGGATTCACGTATTACCACGCGTCCGGGAGATATCATGCTCTATGCCGGCAGTAATATCGTACTTTTTTACGGAAGTAATACCTGGGAATATACAAGACTGGGGCATATCGATATGGCAGAAGAAAGGATCACGGAGCTGCTTGAGAACAGCTCAGGGAAGATATCGCTTGAGCTGAATTAACTTGACGCATTTCATAAGAAAGAGGAGGGATTCCATGCTTATGCTTGGGTTTATGGTGGTGCAACTCCCGAAGAGATCCGGGAGATATTCAGGAAGTTTTACGATCTTGGTATAGTTGAAGGGATAGAAAAATACAAACCGGTTAAGTTTAAATAGAATGTGACGTTGGCTTTACCTTGTCATGTTTCGGAGGACAGAGAATGCTAAGCTTTAAGTGTAGGAATTGCGGCGGAGAGATGTCGATTGATCCAAGCGGCAGTCTGGTATGTGATTACTGCGGATCGGACAGCTTTTTTACTGACAGTGATCTTATACAGTACAGATCCTTCAGAAAGCAGATGCTGGATTTCCTGAAGGGAGTTCACGACGAAAAGGCTGAGAGCGGACATAATGAGGATGCACTCTGGTCAAACGCCGAGGAAGCGCACTTTGGGACATCGGGAGGAGATCCTGTAAATCTCAGATACCTGTATTCGTATGAGGATGAGGCAGGATGCGTATATCTGACAAGGAATAATGCGATATTTGTATACGGTGCCGATAAAAAATCCTATGCTGACAAGGTGCTTTGGAGCATTAAGACATTGTCTTTTCCACCTGCGGATGTAAAGGGACTTGCAGATTGCTTTCCTAAACTGAACGGAAGATATGATCTTTCTGACGGCGGTGTCATGCTGACTTTCTCAAGATCTGAGAATCTATTCCCTCTGTCCATGTTCGGAAGCCTTGCTCCTGAGCATGCTGCATGGGTGGTATCAAGGCTTGAGAATATATGCTGTGTCCTTAAATACAGCGAACTTGTTCACGGCGGGATCTCCGAATATTCAGTATGGATCAATCCCTTCATACATCATGCCGTGCTGATGGGAAACTGGCAGAGTGCTATGCGAAGCGGAATTGCCGAAGCAAAGGAAGAAGATGTCAGGGATCTTATGGATCTTCGTAAGACCGCTGAGAGGATACTTGGTATACATAAGAATGAAGCTCCTGAAATGATGCTGGAGTTTCTTAATGAAAAGCCTGCTTCCGATGCCTATTCGGATTTTGAGAAATGGGATAATGTCATAGATAAGGGATTNCGGCGGAAGGCGCTTTGCTAAGGGGCTTGGGATCAATAACCTGAGCTGATGATGATCTGATAAAACGGTAATTATTGTGATAAAGTTTTTTTATTAAAGATTTAAGAGCTGATAAGGAGAGAAAATGGGAAGAGGAAGTTATAACGCATCTGATTGGAACAAACTTAAGAAGAGCAGAAACATAGCTAATGCAAAAGATGAGAAGGAAATATTCAAGAGTAGGAAATGTGACCAGAGATTCGATCCCAAGTATATCCAGAAAAGAGAAGCAAGAGATTCAGAGGATCATCCCGAATCCCTTCCCATAATCATCGGACTTGATGTGACTGCTTCCATGGGATATCTTGCAGAGCAGGTTGCGAAGGAAGCTCTTAATGAGACCATGATGAAGCTGTATTCAACCAATGCGGTTAAGGATCCTGCCCTTATGTTTGCGGCTTACGGGGATGCGGATGATGAGTCTCCGCTTCAGGTAACCCAGTTTGAATCGGATATCCGTATTGCGGAGCAGCTCCTTGATCTGTGGCTGGAAAACGGCGGAAGAGGCTGGGTCGTTCCCAGTATGCTCTGGTATTTTGCGGCATATCATACTTCTCTTGATAATTATGAAAAGAGGAATAAAAAGGGCTTCATCTTCACCATCGGAGATGATGCTGATTGCCGTAATGACAGTGAATATGAGGCACTTAAATATCATTATCAAAGGGTTTTCGGAGAAAAGGTTGAGATGAAGGTTTCCGATATGCTTAAGGCAGCCGAGGAGAAATTTGAAGTATTCCATCTTTTCCTGAGCGATACATATTACAGAGGACCCGGGATCGTGGAGATGCTTCCCGGACATACCATGGTAATAAGAACGGATGAGATAAGTGCGATCCCCGAGATCATCATCAGCACCATCCAGATGACAAACGGGATGACGCTTGAACAGGCGGTGAAGCAGTGGCCTGAACTCAAGCAGCCTTTGGTAAACAAGGCTCTTAAGAATCTGAAGCTTAAGAGCGAGAAGGGATTGTCCTTTTGAGTGATCGGAGAATTATAGCAATAATCGGAAAAGGATTCGGTGATGAGGGTAAGGGGCTTGCCACAGATCATTTCTGCAGACAAGCTTCTGACACCATTGTCATCAAACATAACGGAGGAGCCCAGGCCGGGCATACGGTGGAACCGGAAGGAAAAAGGTTCGTGTTCCATCAGCTTTCGGCGGGCTCTTTTTGCGGAGCGGATACCTTCTGGGCGGACAGTTACTATCCGGATCTGTATAAGCTCGGCGAGGAGATGGAAGAGTTCCGCATGCTGAGCGGTATATGCCCCGGGATATTCAGCGATAAGAAAACAGCTGTGACACTTATAGACGACATTCTTATCAACATGTTACTGGAGCTTTCCAGAGGAGATAGAAGGCACGGAAGCTGCGGGATGGGGATCAATGAATGTGATCTTAGGACCGGGGCGGGATTTAAGGTTTCGGTTAAGGATGTTCTCTGTAAGGATGAGGATGCACTTGTAAAGGATGTATTGCGTATACGGAAAGAATATAAGCAGAAACGCCTTGAAGAAGCCGGGATCACTGAAGAATACAGTAATTCCACGGAATCTGCGGAACTGTACGAAATGCTGTCATCCGAAAGCGTTGTCACGAATTTCGTGGATGGTATGAAGAGAAATGCCGAGAAGTATGTGACACTCTGCGAAGATACAGGCACGTTTTTAAATGGCAGGAATCAGGTGATATTCGAATCGGGGCAGGGACTGCTACTGGATTCGGAGAATACCGAATATGCTCCCCATGTTACGGCATCGAGGACAGGTTTGTACAATCCCTGCAGGATCCTGTCTGAATACGGACTCGATCTGACTGAAGCTGTTTATGTGACAAGGACATATGTTACAAGGCACGGGGCCGGCTTTCTGCCCTATGAGTGCGGAAAAGAGGAACTTGGGATCTACGGATGCGATGAGACTAATGTACACAATACATGGCAGGGCAGCATAAGATATGCAAGGCATGGCAATGTGAGTGAATTCCTCAGACCGGTAAGGGAGGATACGGAATATATTCCGGATTCCGGAAATGGGGGAAAAGCAGCAATATCGCTTTTCGTAACGCACTTAAACGAGACCGCAGGCAGAATGCTTATGAAGGATATGGAACCTGAAATTGGGGATTTTATAAAGCTTGATGATGTAAACGAAGTGTTTGACAGGTTTTATCTGTCGGGGGCAAAAAGGGATGTGACGATCAATATTCCCTGAATGGTTCCATTGTTTACCGCAAATAATGATAATTTTTGGAGGATGTATATATGGCAAAGAGGCCCGAATGGCTTGACACCGCAGTTTTCTATGAGATATACCCGCAGTCATTTAAGGATACTGACGGGGACGGTATCGGTAATATTGATGGTATTACGGAAAAGCTGTCATACATAAAGGAACTGGGATGCTGCGCCATATGGCTCAATCCCTGTTTTGATTCACCATTCGGCGATGCGGGGTATGATGTGGCAGATTACTGCAAGGTTGCACCAAGGTATGGGACCAACGATGATCTTGTAAGGCTTTTTGAAAAGGCGCATGAGCTGGGGATGCACGTGATACTGGACCTTGTGCCGGGCCATACATCCTGGAAGCATCCATGGTTTCTTGAGAGCATGAAGGCTGGGAAAAATGATTACACAGACAGATATATCTGGACGGACAGTATCTGGGAAGAGCCCTCAGGCTACGGTTCACTCAGAGGGATCTCGGACCGTGACGGAAGCTGCGTAGTGAACTTTTTTACACATCAGCCTGCACTGAATTACGGATTCTATAAGCCTGACCGTCCATGGCAGCAGCCTATGGATTCTGAAGGTGCATTGTCCACAAGGGAGGCCATGAAGGATGTAATGCGGTTCTGGCTTTCAAAGGGCTGTGACGGATTCCGTGTCGATATGGCGGGCTCCCTTGTTAAGAATGATGAAAATGGTAAGGGAACGATAGCTCTCTGGCAGGATATAAGAGCATTTCTCGATAAGGAATATCCTAAGGCAGCCATGGTATCCGAATGGGGAGAGCCGGATAAGAGTCTTCAGGGAGGATTCCATATGGACTTCCTTCTTCACTTCGGACCTTCTCATTATAACGATCTGTTCAGATGCGATGCACCTTTCTTTGAGGGAAACGGTGATGCCTCCGAATTTGTCGCAAAGTATATCGAGAATTACGAAAAGAGCGAGAGAAAGGGACTGATATGCATTCCTTCAGGCAATCATGATATGGACAGGCTTGCAAGACATATCAGTGAGAAGAACAGAAGACTTGCTTTTGCATTTCTTCTTTCAATGCCGGGAGCACCGTATATCTACTACGGTGATGAGATCGGAATGAACTATGTGGAGGGGCTGACATCCGTTGAAGGCGGGTACGGAAGGACTGGATCCAGATCTCCTATGCAGTGGGATGATACTGATAATGCCGGTTTTTCAACAGCACCTTCTGATAAACTGTATATACCACAGGATCCCGATGAAAACCGTCCCACGGCAAAAAAGCAGATGGAGGATGAAGCTTCTTTATATCATGAGATTCAAAAACTCATTAGGATAAGAAACAGCGAAAAAGCTCTCGGAAATCTCGGAGAGATCGAATTTATATGTGACGGAGCAAAGGGAAAGCCTCTTGCATATATAAGGAGCTTTGGAGATGAGAAGATCCTTGTGGTCATCAATCCGACCGCATCCGTGCAGGTGATCAGTTCGGAAGAGCCTTTTGGTGAGGAGGTCTATTCCTGTGGTGACGGGGCTGAAAGCTCGGGTACCTTCTGCAGGATAAATCCCTCATCTGCAGCCTTTATTAAGATAAACGGATAATAAGGGTTTCGGGTAATGCTAATCATAAACGAACGTTTTTATTGTTTTTTTATTGAATTAAACCTCATGATATAAGATAATTTTATTCAGAACAATTCATATATCCGCTGCTCTGCCGGATCTCCAGGTCACAGGAGGATGAAGCCATGAATAGAAAGATATCCATGCGTACTATACTTCTGATGTATGCCCTAGCACCTCTTACGCTCGTCGTTATACTCCTGTTTATCATCACATCATGGATCATGATCTATGATCTTGAAGACAATATGAAAGAGGAAGTGCGTATCGCTTCACTTGGACTGGTGGAGCATTACCAGGCCGAGCTTCTTGAGGATGAACAATCTGCCGGATTCAGGGAATATGATTCCTTATATATTGATTCTATGAATAATACCGGAATAGATTTTGCGGTATATAAGGGAAATGTGTGCATTATTTCTACGATTGATGGAACCAAGGGCTATACTGCTCCCGGAGAAGTATGGGAACCGGTGGGCAAGGGCGAGGAATTTTTTGCCCGTTCCATAGAAATAGGCGGTATAGAAAGATTCGCATATTATATGCCTCTTAAGGACGGATCCAAGATCATAGGAATGGTGCTTGCTTGCAAGCCCACCTCGGAGATCAATTCAAGAGAGGGAAGACTGACACTTACGGTAGCGGGCGTAGGTATTGTGAGTATTGCTCTGTTTGCCGTGATCGCATGGCTTGGTTCGGTAAAGATGACATCGCCTCTTAAGACTGTTACAGAAGGCGTAGAGAAGCTTTCAAACGGTGATACAAATATCAGGATCAATACCAGATCCGGTATTCGTGAAATTGATAAGCTTGTGACTTCCTCGGATGTATTATGTGAAGTGCTTAAGGATTCGATCGGAAGGATCAGGTCCTCATCCGAATCACTTAATGATGCCATTACAAATACAGAGCAGATGACCTCCGAATCATCGGATTCAGTCAATAGTATTGTGGGATCAATGCAGGCCATGACACAGGCCACTGGTTCCATTACGGAAAATGTTTATGACATCAATAACAATATGAAACAGATGGGCGATGTGATCAGCCTTGCTGTTGAAAATGTTGATAATCTGAACAAAAATTCCAATGCGATGTCCGATGCCAATCAGGAGGCTGCAGATTGCATACGTCAGGTGATAGCTTCCTCGGAACACTCTGTTGAGGCAGTAGAGGATATCGCTAAGCGCATCAATGAAACAAATGCTTCAATAGGCAAGATCAATGAGATGGTCTCACTGATAACAAGTATTGCTTCACAGACTAACCTCCTTTCACTGAATGCAAGCATAGAGGCAGCAAGGGCAGGCGAAGTCGGAAGAGGATTTGCCGTTGTGGCAGAGGAGATAAAAACGCTTGCCGAGCAGTCGGGAGCTTCGGCCAGTCAGATCAAGGATATCGTTGCCGAAATAGGAGAGTCATCCACCAAATGCGTTGAACAGGCAAAGATCGTTCGCGAATTGATCACCAGGGAAAAAGAGATGTTTGATGTCACACAGGAGAAATTCTCCAATCTGGACAGAGACATTAACTCCTCAATAGACGAGATCAGATCCGTTCTAGCAATAACAAATCAGCTGGATGATATCAAGGATACGATACAGAAAGCAGTCACCGAACTTTCAGCCATATCTGCCGAAACATCGGCTACCAATGATGAAGTGACCGCGTC
>OCVV010000286.1_pt1 | contig 20527 bp, 9 predicted proteins | sample 1539721 | NCBI WGS metagenome assembly OCVV01 (sample SAMN02144230, study PRJEB22623) | gut metagenome | biome: sheep rumen | host: Ovis aries | place: New Zealand
CTCTTGGCTGAAGAGCACCATGCGGGCGACCCAGAGCGTAATGATGTCGCGGCTCGTCACAAGCACAGAAGTCGGGTAGTACTTCTTGAGCGTGTCCGTCTGTTCCGGCCAGCCCATCGTGGAGTGCGGCCAGAGACCACTGGAGAACCACGTGTCAAGCACATCTTCTTCCTGCACAATCTTGTGACCGGCAACAGCGTCTTCCGAGAGGTTTTCTTCTTCAGAGCAGATGAGCCAGATGCCGTTCTGAGCCTTGTAATAGTAAATGTCGTTACGGCCTTCGAATGCTTTCTTCAAGTCCTCTTCGGTCGTCGTTTCGTCGGCGTGCCAAATAGGAATGCGGTGGCCCCACCAGAGCTGACGGCTAATGCACCAGTCGCGCTTTTCCTTGAGCCAGTCGAGGTACTTGTTGGCATAACGTTCCGGGATAATCTTGATTTCGCCGCTCGTGACAGCCTTCATCGCGTTGTCGGCGAGAACGTCCATCTTCACGAACCACTGGTCGCTCAAGTACGGTTCAATCACAGTCTTGCTGCGGTCGGAATGGCCTACCTGCATTTCGTGATCTTCGACCTTGATGAGGAGGCCCATGTCTTCGAGACCCTTCACCACGGCGTCACGTGCAGCCTGGCCCTTCATGCCCTGGAACGGACCGGCGTTTTCGTTCAAGCTGCCGTCATCGTTCATGATGTTGATCATCGGGAGCTTGTGGCGGAGGCCCGTAGCGTAGTCGTTCGGGTCATGAGCCGGAGTCACCTTCACGGAACCTGTACCGAATTCCATATCGACGAGGATCGCGTCTGCGATCACCGGAATTTCGCGGTTCACGAACGGAACCTTGAGCATCTTGCCGATGAACTGCTTGTAGCGTTCATCGTTCGGGTGCACAGCGAGAGCCGTATCGCCCATGATCGTTTCCGGACGAGTCGTCGAAACCGGGATGAATCCCGAACCGTCGGCGAGCGGATACTTGAACGTCCAGAAGTGACCCTTCACAGTTTCGTAATAAATTTCATCGTCTGCCACAGCCGTCTGGAGCTTGGTGTCCCAGTTCACGAGGCGCTTGCCGCGGTAGATAAGGCCTTTCTTGAAAAGGTTGAAGAATGCGTGGCGGACAGCCTTGGCGCAGACCGGGTCGAGCGTGAAGCGCTGACGGCTCCAGTCACAGCTCACGCCCAAGCTCTTGAGCTGCTTCGTGATGCGGGCTTCATATTCGTCCTTCCACTTCCAGATGCGTTCCACGAGGGCGTCGCGGCCAATGTCGTGGCGTGTCTTGTGTTCGTCTTGGAAAAGTCTTTTTTCGACGACAGCCTGCGTGGCAATGCCGGCGTGGTCCGTTCCCGGAATCCAGAGTGTATCGCGGCCAGTCTTACGGCGATAGCGTACCAAAATATCCTGGAGCGTATCGTTCAAAGCGTGACCCAAGTGGAGTGCGCCCGTAACGTTCGGAGGAGGAATGACGACGGAGAACGGTTCTCCCTTTCCGCTCGGGGCAAAATCATTATTCTTGTTCCATTGGTCGTGCCAACGGGCTTCAATCGCTTTAGAATTATAACGTGTTTCCATTTCCATAATGCCACAAATTTAGCAAACAAAAAAGCTCCCGAACTAAGGGAGCTTTTGATTTTACGATTTTCTCGCGGACTATTTTTCGACGCCCTTGAAAATTTCGTACAGGGAAAATCCCGAAAGCGGAACGTCCGTGTGAATGTACAGACCGCCCAAATTCAAANGCGGTGGCTCCGTCCAAGTTCACGATGGATGGGGTAGCGGTAACGGTTGCGCCATCAGAACCGAGCTTGCAGCCAAAGGTGAACTTCAAAGTCAACACACTGCCGGAGAGTGTCCACGTTCCGTTTTCTTCTTGGCCAAGGCAAGAACCGTCGCTATTCAAATGTGCGGAATTGGAATAGACAAGGCTAAAGGAACCGTCTTCTTCAAAAGTCAAAACCGACGGGGAAGCGACTCCACCGGACTTTAAATCTTGAACGGACGTATAGGCGGTATCGCCTTCATTCAAGATATAGAACGCTTCCATGTTCCATGTGGCAGCTTCAAGGCAGCTAGCCGAAACGCCTTTTTCGCATTTTTCAGCCAAGGATTTGCTACCGCTATTGCTATCCGAAGAACATGCTCCGAGGAACATGGCAAAGGAAAGCATTCCTGCGAGAACAAATGATTTTTTCATAGATAAATCCTCCCAATTTTTGAAGAAATATAAATAAAAAAACTTTGTCCCGATTGAAAAGCTTTTATAACAAAAAAACGCTTCAGAAAGCACTTTAGACGAAAAAAGCCTCCCGTGGGGGAGGCTTTTTGAAGTTCTGATCGAACCGATTAACGGCGACGCTTGTTGCCCTTAGCTGCAGAAGATGCAGAGGACTTCGGAGTTTCTTCGGCGTTACCGCGGATATCCTTCATCTTGAAGTTCACATTGATTTCAGCCGTTTCCACCTTGGAGGAAGCGCCTTCGCTATCCGTGAGCTTGAATCCGAATTCATCGAGGCCATAGAAGCCCTTGTTCGGCTTGTAAACGAAGGAACCGTCTCTTTCGTTGATTTCCACTTTACCGTTCTGCGGACGACGAACGAGAGAAACGCGGGCGTCAAGCTTGCCATCCGGATCGGATGCGCCAGCCAGGAGACCTTCCTTGGCGGTGACCGTCAAGGTTTCACCTTCCTTCGTCTGGTAAGACTTGGACATCGCGATCGGAGCATCATTCACCGGGTTCACCGTGAATTTTGCAGACGTCTTGGCCGAAGCGCCTTCCGGATCCTTCACCGTGAAGGTGATGGTTTCTGTCGGGCCATTCCAGTTTTCATACGGTTGCTTGATCGTGACGATGTTACGAGCCTTGTCATGGTCGACGACGAGCTTCTTGTTGCCCGTAATCGTCCACTTGAGTTCGTTGAAGCTATTGTCACGGTCGCGCACATACTGGTCGAGCTTGATCGTTGCGAGAACGCCGTTGTTAGCGTCTTCACGCATGGTCACGTCACGAATCGGGCGAATTTCCGGAACTGCGTTCACGTGCTTCACTTCGAAGTTCACAGGAACCTTGGCCACTGCGCCAGCCGGATCCTTCACGATGAACGTGATGGTTTCCTTGCCATACCAGTCCACACGGCTCGGACGGACGATCGCTTCGCGGCCACCGTTGATCATCACTTCGAGATGACGGTTGCCAGAAATAGACCAGCGGAGTTCATTCGGCTTGTTGTCCGGATCCTTCACGTAATGATCGAGCTTGATCGGCTTGAACTTGGTACCTTCATTCGTCACCATATCCGGAATCTTGGAAAGGGTCGGAGCGTCGTTCACCGGAGTGACGACAAACTGGATGTCGAGGGAAGCCTTTTCGCCGGCCGGGTCATAGGCATTGACCTTCACCTGATCCTTACCGTTCCAGTACTTGTCCGGAATTGTAATTGTCAAGACGCCAGCGTCAGAAAGGTCGTAAGAAAGCGGGTGCTTTACGGTCGGGCGTTTTGCCTTGCCCATGCGGCCGCGCTTATCCTTCGTTGCCGGTTCACCGTCATCGAGAGTCCAGCGGAGTTCGGAAGCGTTATTATCCGGATCCACAACGAGCTTAGAAAGGTCGATCGGGGTGAATTCGTTCTTTTCCTTAATCTGCTGAACCGGGAGCTTGTTGAAGTGCGGAGGATCGTTCACCGGAATCACCTTGAACGTAGCCTTGACGCTTGCGCCGGCACCAGCCGGGTCTTTAGCGGTAAAGACGACCGTTTCGGAACCGTTCCAATGTTCATCCGGAGTCGTGATGTTCACACGGGAACCACGGATATCGAACTGGAGAGACTTGTTGCCAGAAACAATCCACTTGATTTCGTTCGGACGGTTATCCGGGTCGCTCACGAACTTGGAAAGATCGATCGGAGCGAAGCGTTCCTTTTCCTTGATGGTCTGACCCGGGATTGCCTTGAGGACCGGAGGGTCATTCACCGGCGTAACGGTGAATTCCACCTGCTGGGCGTCACGACCGCCTTCCGGATCGTGTACGGTCACGGTCACCTTTTCAGAGCCGTTCCAGTGCTTGTCCGGAGTTGCCACCACGAGCTGGTTCTTCTTATTGATCGAAGCCTTGAGGCTGCGCGGCTGGGAAATTTCAAAGGTCAGAGCGGACTTCGGATGATCCGGATCCTTTACGAGAGAAAGGAGATCGATCGGAGCAAAGGATTCCTTTTCCTTGATCGTCTGGTTCGGAATCTTGTCAAAGACCGGAGCGTCGTTCACGGAAAGAACTTCCAGATTGATCGTCTTGGAATCCTTAGCACCTTCCGGGTCCGTCACGGTGAAGGTCACCGTGCGCTTGCCGTTCCAGTACTTATTTGCCACGGCGATATGGGCCACATGCTTGTCGTCAATCGTGACGGTCAAGTCATCTGCCTTCTTTTCTTCTTCCTTCGGTTCTTCCTTCTTAGCCTTCTTGTTCTTCTTCTTCGGAGCCGGAGCTGCTGCTTCCGCTTTCTTCACGACAGCGGTCCAGGTCAGCTGTGCGTTGCGATGGTCTGCATCATGCACGTAAGAGTCGAGCGGAATATCCTTGAACTGAGCCTTTTCCTTGATGGTCTGGCTCGGAATATCCTTCATTTCCGGAGTATCGTTCACAGAAGTGATTTCATAAGTAAGGGTCGTTGTTGCCGATGCGCCCTTCGGGTCCGTCACGGTCAAGGTCAAGGTTTCCGGCTTGCACCAGAAGTACTTGTTCGGAGCCGTCACCACGAGCTTTCTTGCCGAAGTGATTTCAGCCTTCAAGTTCTTGTTGCCCGAAATTGTCCACTTCATTTCAGACGGCTTGTTGTCCGGATCCTTCACGAATTCGTCCAAAGCGACTTGCTTGAAGAGTTCCTTCTCCTTGATCTTCTGGCTCGGGATCTTTGCGAGTGTCGGCGGATCGTTCACTTCCGTCACGACGAAGTCCATCTTATGAGATGCCTTGCCGCCTTCCGGATCGGTTACGGTGAAAGTAATCGTTTCCTTGCCATGCCACTGGGCATTCGGAACGCTCAGCTGGACGGTATTATCCTTATTCAAGGACACCTTGAGCTGGCGATTACCCTGGAAGCTCCACTTGAGCTGCTTAGCCGAGTGATCTGCATCCGTAGCGAGAGTGGAGAGGTCGATTGTCTGGAACTTGCCACCTTCGCGGATGGTTTCGCCCTTCGGAGCGTTGGCGGAAATCACCGGGAGGTCGTTAATCGACTTCACCGTGAAGGTTGCTGCAGAGCTTGCCTTAGCGCCTTCCGGGTCCGTTGCTGTAAAGGTAATCTTTGCAGCACCATTCCAGAACTTGTTCGGAATCACAATCTTTGCAACATGGCTATTGTCGATATCGACAGAGAGGCCGTTTGCCACAGAAGATTCTTCTTCTTCTTCAACCTTGCCCTTCTTGCCCTTCTTTTTCGGAGCCGGATCGCTGTTGACCTTAGAAATCTTATAGCTCCACTGGATCGTACCCTTCTTGTGGTCCGGATCCTGAATCATATCGTCGAGGTTGATCGGAGCGAACTGTTTCTTTTCGTCGATGGTTTGATCCTTGATTTCGCGGACAAAGACCGGCGGGTCGTTCACAGAAATGACTTCGAAGGTCACCTGACGGGAATCCTTAGCACCTTCCGGGTCCATCACCGTGAAGGTCACGGTTTCTTTACCATACCAGAACTTGTTCGGAGTCGTCACGGTTACCTTGCGGTCCGGAGTCATCGCGAACTTGAGAGACTTATTGCCAGAAATATCCCACTTGAGCTTGTTCTGCGGGTGATCCAAGTCGGAAACGAAGTCGTTCAACTGAATCGGCTTGAATTCCTGCTTTTCCTTGATGGTCTGGTTCGGAATATCCTTCATGACCGGAGCATCGTTCACGGACTTGGCCGTGAATTGGACTGCCTGGTGCGCCTGTGCGCCTGCGGCATCCGCAACGGTGAAGGTCACCTTTTCAGAACCGTTCCAGAGTTTATTCGGGGTCTTGATCGAAGCAATGCCGTCCTTGGAGATAGAGATCTTCAAGTCCTTATTGCCCGTAATCGTCCACTTGAGAGACTTGAAGGAGTCATCCGGATCCTTCACGAGTTCTGCAAGGTTGATGTCCTTGAATTCTTCCTTTTCGACAATGATCTGGTCATTGATCTTGGCAAGAACCGGAGCGTCATTGATCGACTTGACCGTAAAGGTTGCGGACTGAGAAATCTTTCCGCCTTCCGGATCCGTGACCGTGAATTCAATTTCATTCGAGCCGTTCCAATACTTGTCCGGAGCGACCACCGTAGCGACGAGTGTCTTCGGGTCTACATTGACCGTAAGGCCGTTCTTGGCACCCTTCACGTTGAAGGCCCAAGTGAGGTCCTGAATCTTGTGATCCGGGTCCTTCACGATTTCGCCGAGCTTGATCGGGGCAAACGGCTTCTTTTCATCCACGGTCTGATCGTTAATCTTCTTCACGAATTCCGGAGCATCGTTCACGGATTCGACGGTGAAGGTTACCTTGCGGGAATCCTTAGCGCCTTCCGGGTCTACCACTTCAAAGTTGAAGGTTTCGGAACCGTGCCAGTACTTGTTCGGGATAATGACCGAGAATACACGCTGTGCATCGATCTTGAACTTGAGATCCTTATTGCCCGAGATGTTCCACTTGAGCTTTTCGTTCGGATGGTCAAGATCCTTCACAAAGTCGTCGAGGTTGATGTTCTTGAACTGAGCCTTTTCCTTGATGGTCTGGCTCGGAATGTCCTTCATGACCGGAGCGTCGTTGATCGAGTTCACCGTGAAGACAGCGGTCTGCTTTGCAGATGCGCCTTCCGGGTCCGTCACCGTGAAGGTCACCTTTTCGGAACCGTTCCAGAGCTGGCTCGGAATGACGACCGTAGCGGTGCCAGCCTTGTCGATATTGACCTTAAGGTCCTTATTGCCGGAAATAGTCCATTTGAGTTTGTCAAAGGAATGATCCGGGTCGGAAGTCAGTTCGGCGAGATTGATCGGTGCGAACTGAGCCTTTTCAGCAATCGTCTGGGACTTGATTTCGTTCAAAACCGGGGAATCGTTGACGGATTCGACGGTGAAGAGGGCAGATTCAGAAGCCTTTGCGCCTTCGGGGTCCGTAACGGTGAAGGTCACAATGTTTGCACCGTTCCAGTACTTGTTCGGGATGGCAATCGTTGCGACGAGTTTTGCGTCGAGGTTCACCTGGAGATCACCCTGAGCGTTCTTCACACCCGGAGCAGCCTTCACATCGATGGCCACGGAAAGATCCGAAAGTTTGTGGTCAGCATCCTTGATGATTTCGCCCAAGTTGATGGTCTTGAACTGAGCCTTTTCCTTGATCTTCTGATCCTGGAGCTTCTTGACGAATTCCGGAGAATCGTTCACGGATTCCACAGAGAAGTTGACAGTGCGTTCATCCGAAGCGCCTTCCGGGTCCGTGACCTTGAAGGTGATTGCTTCGGAGCCGTTCCAGTACTTGCTCGGGAGCGTGAATGTAGCCTTGTGGTTAGCATCCAGAGAAACCTTGATGTCCTTGTTGCCTGTAATCGTCCACTTGAGCTTGCTTGCCGGGTGGTCGAGATCGGTAACGAACTTGTCAAGTTCAATCGACTTGAATTCTTCCTTTTCCTTGATCGACTGATCCGGAATATCCTTCATGACCGGAGCGTCGTTAATCGAAGTGACGGTGAACTTGATAGTTGCAGATGCTTTGCCGTTATCCGGGTCGGTTGCCGTGAAGGTAACCGCTTCGGAACCGTTCCAGTTGATATCCGGAGTCTTGATCGAGACCATGCGGTTCTTGTCCACATTGATCTTCAGATCCTTGTTGCCGGAAACGGAAATCTTAAGCTGAGAAAGATCGTGGTCTGCATCGGAGAGATAATCGTCGAGGGCAAAGCCTTCGAATTCATTCTTTTCTTCAATGGTCTGAGCCGGAATCTGCTTGAAAGTCGGGAGATCGTTGATGGAGCGGACGGTGAGGTTCACATCCTGCTTCGCTTCTGCGCCTTCCGGGTCAATTACCTTGAATGTGGCAATGGCGGAGCCATTCCAATAAGGATCAGGAATTTCAATCTTCGCAACATGCTTATCGTCGATGTTCACATTGAGCGGGCCAGTCGGATGTTCCTTGCCGACGCTCTTGACTTCCACTTCGAAGGAAAGTTCAGACTTTTTGTGGTCGTCATCCTTCACAAATTCATCGAGATTAATTTGTGCGAACTGCTTCTTTTCGTCGATGGTCTGAGCCGGAATCTGCTTTACAAATTGCGGAACATCGTTGACAGATTCAACCGAGAAGCTTGCCTGAGTTTCAGCAGATGCACCTTCTGGATCCGTCACCTTGAAGGTGATGGTTTCAGAGCCATTCCAAAGAGCGTTCGGAATGAGAATCTTTGCCGTTTTTCCAGTAATCTGGAGCTTCAAATCTTTGTTGCCGGAAATTTCCCATTTCAGCTGTTCAAACTTGTGGTCGATATCCTTGACATACTTGTCGAGTTCAATCGGCTTGAACTGAGCTTTTTCGTTGATTGTCTGGTCAGGAATCTGATCGACAAATTCCGGAGCGTCATTGACAGACTTCACCGTGAAGGCCGTCTTGAAGCTTGCGGAAGCACCCTTCGGATCGGTTGCCGTGAAGGTGAACGTTTCGGTCGGACCGTTCCAGTTTTCGTTCGGAATGATCACTTCGGCAACGCCGTACTTGTCGATCTTGACCTTCAGATCCTTGCCGCCTTCCACAGACCACTTGATTTTTGCAATGTCGTCATCGGCATCGCTGACGAGGTCCGAAAGGTTGATCGGTTCGAACTGTTCCTTTTCGTTGATTGTCTGGTCCGGGGATTTCTGGACAATCGGAGCATCGTTCACCGGTTTGACCGTGAAGTTGGCGTCTGTTTTGGCAGAAGCATATTCACCGTCTGTCGCAATAAACGTGATTTTGTACGCACCGTACCAGTTTGTATCCGGAACGATCACGTTCGCGATGCGATCCTTAGAAATGTCAACGGTGAGTTCGCCTTCCGCCTGTTCCTTAGCAATCGGCGTCAGCTCATATTCCCAAGAAATCTGGTTCTTCGGGTGATCGACGTCCTGAACGAAGTCGTCGAGCTTGATCGGAGCGAACTTTTTACCTTCATCAATCGTCTGGTCGGCGATCTTAGAAACGGTCGGCGGGTTGTTGACCGATTCGACAGAAAATGTCACGGTTTCGGAGCTCGAAGCGCCCTTTGTATCCGTCACAGTGAAAGTGATGTCTTCAGAACCGTTCCAGTACTGATTCGGAGCCTGAATCGAAACGACATGATTGGTTTCGGTGACGACCAGGCTCTTGTTGCCGGTGATCTTCCACTTCAGGTTTGCGGCAGCGTCTTCCGGATCGCTGACAAATTCATCCAACTTAATCTGTGCGAATTTTCCGCCTTCTTGAATGGATTCTCCAGGAATACCGTTCAAGGACGGGGGATTATTTTCTGCAGCCGGCTGAGCTTCTTGCTGAGCATCCTGTGCAAATGCACCAGTCGTCAGTACAGCAGCTGTTAAAAACAGGGCAGATACTATCTTCTTTTGACTCATTTACGATCTCCAATAAGATCTTCTTGACAGAATCGAACCACTAGGGGCGGTCCGACTTGCCAAAACCACTACACATCCGATACATCACCTTTAAACCCAAAATTTTCAAAAGTGATGGCCGCCACCAAATATAAAGTTTTTCTTACTCATTACGCGGAAGTTTTTTCACATTTTTTTGACATTAAAATGACGCAAAAATAGCGAAATTTTTAAAATTTCGAGCATTTTCAAAGCTAAGTCGTTGATTTACAACAACTTAGAGAAATGTAAATTGTTTGGGAAATTTCAAACGAAAAATGGAAGAGCTTTGAAAGCGGGGTGAATTCGTTCCACAAAAGTCTTTTTAGTGACAAAAAAGCGAAATTTAACTATTTTAAGCAAAAAATTGTTCAACAACGGGACTTCTATGAAATTTGTTTTCCTTTGCGATGACATTTATCTTAAGGGTGATTATGCGGCATTCGTTAATAATTTCCCTACTAATCACGAATTGGTGACCATGTCTGGTGAAGCTTTCCTTCAGGCGAAGGGCTTCCCGGAGAACACGTTCGGTCTTCTCGTTGAACGTTTCACTTGGCAGAAGAACTTCAGCTTGTTCCGTTATTTCGGTCTTCTTCCGGTTCTTGAAACGGTACCGCTTGCAGTCGTAAGCCGTGCTCGTCGTTTTGATCCGCTCAAGGGTCGTACGGCTCTTCGCGGACAGGAAATGATTATCGCTCCGAACGCATCGTCTGAAGAACTTTACACGATGATCGATAAGTTTGTGGCAGCTCCTCCGCAGATGCATTCTTACCCGCGTTGCGCTTGCAAGGTTGCTTCTAAGAAGCCGGCCGCGGTCTAATTTTTTGGATTCATGCAGCGCAAAGTTCTTGATTCGCTGATTGCCCGCGGTTCTTTTGTAGGAATCATCGCATCGAAAACTTGTGCTGTTGAAAAATCGCTCCAAGATTTTGCGCGTTCCCTGTGTGGGGATGCGCCTTTTCTTTTTGTGGAATATTCTGCGATCGAAGGATCTCCCAGAGATTTTTTGTTAAAACTCCGTGCGAAGCAAGCGGAAGGAGTCCGTTACATCTTTGTGATTTTTAAGAAGGAAATCGACGAAGAAACGGCAAAGCTTCTGTATTCGATGCGTTTGACGATTATTTTGTCTGCAAACGGAGAGATGATAGACGAGGATATTCTCGAAGATCTTGAAGCGGCGGGCCCTTATGATCCAAACTTTTTTTGGTGGGTTGCCCCTAAGCCGAAGATCAAGCTTTCCAAGCATTTAAAACCGCACGTCGCAAATTCGATCATTAAGCCGTTTGTATCGGCAGAAGATATCGAAGCAGATCCGCAAGCGGCGGCAAGCACCTTCAAGGCTTTATTAGAAATTCGTATTTTGCGCGAAAATAAATTGGTCGGTTTTCCAAAGTATTTCCGCAAGTTTTTTCTTCCTTTGTGCGTAATTGCCGCGGTTGTCCCTTTTGTCGTTCCTTCCAAAGTGGTTTCGAATCCTTCGATGATGCGAAATGTCAAGTCCGAGCTTGCGATCTATTCGGATGCTCCCTATTTTGATTTTTCCTTCAATGGAAGCGAATCTTTAGAAAGAATTTCCCGTTATGCGGTAGGACGCTTTGCTGCAGTTGTTACAAATGAATCGATTTTGAATTCGTATGTGGAAGAAACCTTCGAAAAGAATGGTGTGGCTCCTGATTCATGGAAAAAAGAGCGTTTGCACATTCCGCCTCAGGGAACCACTCTGCGTTTTTCGATTCCAGAAAAAATTTCAAATCCGGAATACGATTCCATTGCGCCGGCATGGAAGTATTTCACGAGGATTATTGCGGATTCCGTTTCCTATGTCACGGAGCTGTATCATCCGAAGGCGACGGCTCAGCATCGACTGCATCTTGCTTGGGATGTGGCCAGCCGCTCGGGCGCCCGCATTCTTGCGCCATTTAGCGGAAAGGCGTGGACCTTTAAGGATGAGCGGGGCGGTACCGTGATTGGAATCGCTGGCAAGAAGCATGTGATTCTTTTTATGCACTGTGACAAGCTGCTTTATTTGGATGGGCAGAATGTGATGCAGGGAGATCCGGTCGCAACGGTTGGAACGACGGGACATACGACAGGGCCTCATGTTCACCTCGTTACCGGAATTGTCAGCAAGACCGGCAATAAACGTTTGGGAAACATTCGTTATACAGTTGTGAACCCGGTCACTTGGTACTACTCTCAGCAGCGGGAGTAAGTGAAATGTTACAAATTAGCCCTTACTTTTTTGGCGAAATTTGGTAATTTTATGCACGGCTGGGTAGGTGTTTAAAAGAGGAGTTCCCATGACAATTCGTTTTCTCGCTGTTGCAGGTTTTGCAATGATTCTTGCAGCTTGCTCTTCGACTCGGATGCCGACAGCAAAAGTAGCGACTCACCACGATTCCAGCCGCAATATCCCTAAAATTGACAATATGATTGTGGACTTGAAAAAGTCCTACATTTCTCAGTGCTACGAACCGATTCTTGAAAAGAACCCTCCGGAAAATCAATGCCAAACGGAACTTTTCCAGATGCTCGAACGTCGTTATCACATGAATTACAATCAGCACCAGATTGATCAAGCTTCCAACGATCTTTTCTTCCGCGATGTGGATACGCGTCTTCGTAAGATGGTCCGCACCGATCCGGAAGTGCGCAATGCCGTTCGTCAGGGAGCGTTCCGCAATGCAGACGAAATGCTCAGCTACTACAAGGAAAAGTACGCTTTCGACACGCAGGCGCAGTACTAATCTAAGCTTTTATTCAGTTTTGCATAAAAGGTTCGGTAAAGCTTACCGAGCCTTTTATTTTTTTCTTATTTTGAATAGGGTAGTCCAAATTTTCTTTTTTGAAGGATTCAAATGGAACAGGTCACGAATTCGAAGCCAGGATTTTTTGTTCAAGGACGTTTTCTTTATACGAAGGATAACGAAAAGGTTGTTTTGCGCGGTGTGAACCACATGTTCATTTGGACGGACCGCGAAGGAAAATCCATTCCTGAAATTGCAAAGACAGGCGCAAACTGCGTTCGCATCGTTTGGAATATGCATGGACGCATTGCCGACCTTTACCGCTTGATTGACGAAAGCATCTCGAATGGCATGATTCCGCTTGTTGAATTGCATGATGCCACGGGGCATTGGAACCGTCTACCGGAGCTCGTTGACTATTGGACTCGCGAAGAATGCTTGCAATTGATTCACGATCATCAGGAGTACCTCATTGTCAATATCGGTAATGAAGTCGGTGGTGAAATTGTAAGCGGTGAAGAATATTTTGAAGCCTATTCTTCTGCGGTGACTCGCATGCGAGCAGCGGGCATTCGCGTTCCGCTGGTCATCGATGCCGATGACTGGGGAAAGAATGCCAAGAACATTTTGGAACAGGGCGAAAGGCTTCTTTCGGTAGATCCTGAACATAATTTGATTTTTGACATCCACATGTGGTGGCCGACAGAACTTCACGATCCCAAGGCTACCGGATACGAAACGGTTCAGGCCCGCATCACGGGCGTTCTCGAGGAATCCGTGAATCGGAATTTGCCGCTCATCATCGGAGAATTTGCTCCGGTGGCAGTCAACGGGGCTCGTGAAATTCCGTATAAATTCATTATGGCGGAAGCGGAACGTTTGGACATCGGATGGCTTGCCTGGAGCTGGGGCCCGGGCAACTTTGATAGCCCGGAAATGGACATGACAACCCACAGTTCCTATAATACGCTTGTCAGCTGGGGCAAGGAAGTTTGTGTGGATAGTCCTCTCGGTATTCAGAATACGAGCGTAATCCCGAGCTTTATTCAAAATGCGGATTTTTCGACGGGAATTTTAGACCGTGGCCGTAACTTGGTCCGCAACAGCGACTTCTCGGATGGACTTGAAGGCTGGACCGCGGATTTCTGGGGCGGTAAGGCCAGCGCCGATACGCAAAATGGAACATTGCATTTTTCGATCGTCGATGCCGGAAAGGAAACATGGAGCTTGCAGTTCAAGCAGTCTTTACCGCTTCGCAATGGCATCACTTACGTTTTCAGCATGCGTGCCCGCGCAGACAAGCCTCGCACCTTGAATGTCGATATCAAGCGAGCGACGTCCGAATATGTTCCTTATGCGAACGGCCGTTTCTTGGACCTCTCGACAAGCTGGCAGGATTTTAGTTGGAAATTCACCATGAAGGAACCGACGGATGAAAATGCGGTCCTGGTCTTTGACATGGGCGGAAGCGCTGTCGGCTGGACTCTTTCGGATGTTTCCTTGGTTCAGGCTCGTAGCGTAATGGATCGTCTTAACTGTAGCTTCCAGCGCAATGTGCAAAAGAATTCCGGCTACTTCAATGCTCCGGCAGGCCCATGGGAATTGCATCTTTATTCTTCGACAGGAGAACTTCTCGAAATTCTCGACAAGGGTAAAGGCGGTGAAGGAATGAAGCCGTTCCCCAAGATCGAACGTAGCGGAATTATGGTCATTAAGGATCTGTAAGTTTTTCGTATATTCCATGTTGGAACAATCTTTTTTTGCTTTTTTGTTCAAAATTCATAAAACAGAATAGATTATTCCTATATGGAAGAACGAATGCCCCAAATTTTAGTCGTCGACGATACGAAGCCGAACATCGAGGTGTTGGAAGGGGCTCTTGCGCAGGAAAACTACAGTGTCCATGTTGCGCTCAGTGGAAAACGCGCGCTGGAACTGGTGAAACGCAGCGTTCCAGACTTGATTCTTCTCGACGTGATGATGCCCGAAATGGATGGCTACGAGACTTTTCGTAGGCTTCGTAAAATTCCGGGCTGTCAAAACGTTCCCGTCATATTCTTGACGGCTCAAGCGGAAAGCGAAAGCGAGATGAAGGGACTTTCCCTCGGCGCAGATGATTATATTGCGAAGCCTTTTAATCAAGGGCTTCTGAAATTACGGATTCGCAATCAGCTAGAACGCAAATTTTATCGAGATCATTTGACGGATCTAGTTGCAGAACGTACAAATGAACTATCGCAAAAAACGAAGGATCTGCAAAAGACTTTGCAGGTCATGCTGACGAGTCTCGGGGCTCTTGCGGAATTCCGTGATAATGAAACGGGAACCCATTTGCGTAGAACTCAGGTGATCGTGCGGAAATTGGCGCACGCCATGAGTCAAATGGACAAGTTCAAAAAAGAACTTCCCAATGAAGAAATTGTCGAAGAATATGCTGTCGCGGCTCCTTTGCACGATATCGGAAAAGTCGGAATTACCGATGGTATTTTGCGGAAGCCGGGACCTTTGACTGCGGAAGAACGCGAACAAATGAAGAAGCATACGATTTTAGGCTATCAGGTGCTTCTTTCCGCAACACAAGAACTGAACAACAATCCGATGGTAATTATCGCTGCCAATATCGCGAAGTACCATCATGAAAAATGGGATGGAACGGGGTATCCTTCCGGTCTTTCTGGAACAGATATTCCTCTTTGCGCGCGCATTATGGCTGTCGCAGATGTTTACGATGCTTTGGTATCGAAACGCGTTTACAAGGATGCGATTCCACATTTGGAGTCGATTCGGATTATCCGTGAAGGGGCTGGAAAACATTTTGACCCGGATGTTGTAAAAGCGTTCGAGACCTTTGCTGACGAGCTTCCCGAAATCTATAAGGGCTTCGGTGATTGATGATAAATGGTAAGACCAAGCGGGAACTTGGCTCCCGCATCATTTGGGTGTATTCGCTTCCCATGCTCATTGCGATGATTCTTTGTTTCATCGCGTTTACGACATACATGCGGTCTTTTTTATACAAGACGGCTTATACGGAATCCAGCAAGACGTTGCAGCGTGTTTCCCAGCTCTTTGAACAGCGCATTCATTATTATACAGAACCTTTTCAAAAATTTCATGGGAAAATTGCATACAAATTACCGTCCAATTTGCGTTCGGTCCTTTCGGCTGAACAAAAAAAGAACAAGGTCGTTGACATATACTACGGGGGAGCCGATGGTTCTTATGTAAGTGCGCGCAATTTGAAAAGGGATCCGGACCATTTTGAATATCGAACCAAATCCTGGTACTTGGAACCGAGCCGCAATAAAGGTCTTGCCTATTCCGGCCCCACGATCAATTATGGAGCCGAAAAACGGGTTCTCACTATTTCGCTTCCGATTTGGAAAACTCGCAAACGCATTCAAGGCGTTATCGCAGAAGATATCGATGTAAACGATTTCCGTTCTTCTCTTTCTGCCCTTTCCAAGGAAAGCGGTGGAATTACAATGCTTGTCAATAGCGAATCCGACAGCGTTTACACTTATTTCCCATACCAGACGAGTCTTGGAGAAATTACTCTCGACAGCATCTATTCCATTTTTGAACCGGCAAAAAAGCATTATTCGTTGGATTCCATCGAAAGCTCGGCTGTTTTTAGTTTTGAATTTGAAGATGCACAAAGTAAAAGATATACGGCAATGATTGCTCCTTTGAATAAATTGCCGCTCCATCTGGTCTACATTGTCCCGCAAAATAAGACCGCTGCTTTATTAAGGGAAAAAAGCTGGAACTTTATGGTGTTTGCGGGAGCGTGCGTTTTGATTCTCCTTGTCGTGGCGTCAATTACGAGCAAAATTCTTTTTCGGCGCATGATTTCCAAGGATCTCGCGGACAGTGTGAATTCCAGTACGCTTTTCGATGCGATTCTCAGTAGTAAATATTTTTCCTTGATTTTAACGGACAACCAGTTCCGCGTTTTGCGCGCAAGTGCCAATATCGCAAGCGCATCGGGAGATGTGGACTGGCATAGCTTACAAGGAAAAAATCTTTGGGAAATCATTCCGAACCCTGAATTCAAGGATTTTGTCTTGAATGCCCAACGGACTGCGGCTCCGCAGACAAGCGAAATTGGACAGACGCAAATCGTGGTGCAGCAAAAAGACGGGAGTATCGTCTGGTGGAACATTTCCTTTAATCTTTTGATTGAAGATGACGCTTCGGTTCGCTACCTGTTTCTTGTATCGGATGAAACGTCTGCGGTGCGTAAGGATTCCATTTTGGATTCCATCATGGCGTCGTCCCAAAATACGATTATCATTTTTGACAGTGAACTGAAAATTTCATACGTATCCAACCGCATCGGGGATATTTTAGGGATTGATCCTGCAACTTTGATCGGTAAGCCTTACGACGAAATGACGGATTTCGGCGTTCCGCAAAAAATTTTGGATATGCCGATTTCGGCTTTGGAAAGTGGCTCGCGCTGGTCTGCAAATTTTGAACTTCCTTTGCACGATGGGCGGGTCATTTGGTGCCGTGGGCAAGGTTCTGTCCTTCTGTCCAAAGATTCGAGCAGCATTGGATACCTTTTCTTCATTACGGATATTACGCCGATTATTAAGGCTGAACAGGAAGCGAAGGATGCGACGAAGGCAAAGAGTGAATTCCTTGCCAATATGAGCCATGAAATTCGAACCCCGATGAACGCCATTATCGGAATGTCGGATTTGGCTCTTTCGACGGATCTTTCTCCGCGGCAAGAACATTATATCGATCGCATTTCGTATGCGGCAAAATCCTTGCTGGGCATTATCAACAACATTTTGGATTATTCAAAGATTGAAGCGAAGAAGCAAGAAATCGAACATATTCCATTTGCCATTCGCGAATGCGTTTCGAACGTACTTTCGATTGCTGTCGTTCGCATTGCCGGAAAGCCGATAGAACTTTTGGCCGATATCGATTCTCGAATTCCGGAACGTGTTTTTGGCGATCCGCTGCACCTTTCGCAAATTTTAACGAACCTGATCAACAATGCCGAAAAGTTTACGGAAAAAGGCCAGGTCGTGCTGAAGATGGAATTGAAGAAACTTGAAAATTCCAAGGCGACGATTTACACGAGCGTTGTCGACTCGGGCATTGGCATGACCGAAGAACAGGCCGGAAAACTTTTCAAAATGTTTGCGCAGGCAGACGGATCTACGACCCGTAAATATGGCGGAACCGGTTTGGGACTTGCCATTTCGCATTCTCTTGTAGAGCTGATGGGTGGGGAACTTCAAGTCAAGAGTCAAGTCAACCAGGGAAGTGAATTTTATTTCACTGTTGATTTCGATGTGGTCGATCGCCCGATATCCAAAGGCCGCACTCCGCTCGAAAACAAACGGATTCTTTTTGCCGAAAGCAACAAGGCATCCCAAGAAATCCTCCGAAAAATGGCAGCAGCCATGCATGTGCAGGCGGATTTTGCCAACTCTGCTGAAGAAGCGTACGCACGGTTTGAGTCCAATGCGGAAACGCCATATGATGGGATCGTTTTAGCTTGGACGCTTTCAGAAATGGGAGCGTTAAAGCTCGCAAAGCAAATGCAAAATTCAGGCCAAAAGGTGCCACCGCTTGTTGCCATTTCCAAATTAAACGACGAAGCCCATTTAAAGGATGCTATCGAAAACGGCTTCAAACGTTATTTGCCAAAACCATTCTTGCTCGAAGATTTGCAAAAAACATTGGAAGAAGCCTTGGGCTTCCGAGTTATCGAAGAAAGCAAGACGCGTAAGCCTCAGAAACAAAACGTTTACCGGTTCAAGCCGGCGAAGGTCTTGCTTGTGGAAGACAATGCGTTGAATCAGGAATTGGCCATTGAACTCTTAAACCGCGTTGGCTTAAATATCGATGTGGCAAATAACGGCGCAGAAGGCGTCGAAGCGGTCAAGAAAAATTCCTACGCTCTTATCTTAATGGATTTACAAATGCCAGTGATGGATGGCTTTGAAGCTACCAGACAAATTCGCGCTATGGAAGATCCCCTGAAAAAAGCTCTCCCGATTATCGCCATGAGTGCCAGAGCTCTCCGCGGAGACAAGGAAAAGAGCCTTGCTGCAGGTCTAAACGCTCACATTACAAAGCCGATTGATCCTGAAGAGTTTTACCAGGAACTTTCCCATTGGCTCGAACAGGAATCTTCAAAGGAATCCTCGGAATTGAATCCTGTGGAAGTCGCTGCGATCAAGGATCCGTTCCTCTCCATTTTCGATAAAATTCCGGATTTTGACGCCGAACTGGGCCTTTACCGATCGGCAGGGAGCAAATCCATCTACTTTAAAGTCATTCGTCGGTTTGTAGAGGATTTTAACGGTTTCGTTCCCAAAATACAGGAAATGGTTCAAAATAAGGATTACGTGGCGGCATCGCGAATGGCTCATACCTTGAAGGGTATTTTGGGAACCATCGGTTGTGCACCTTTGCAAGAAAAATTTGCAAAGCTTGAATACACGCTTTCTTCGAACCAGGAAGAGATTCCGCTGATTCCATGGACAAAGTTAAATGATCGTCTGCAAAAGCTCATCGAACGTCTATGCAAATCGATTCCGCTGGCTGCAGAAGTCCTTGGGGAACGGGAAGAAGCTCTTGTAGAAGATCCGGAAGCGATGACGAAGCTTTCCAAGATGCTTGAAACCATTGAACGGCCGATCCATGATGCGGTTCCTGCCGGTTGCCGAGCCGCTCTACAGCTCATTGAACACATCCGGTATGATGAATGCCGAATGGAGTGGATTAAACAGCTGAAAAAAGCGGTTGAAGACTTTGATTTTGAAACGGCGGAATCTGTAGTTGCCGAATTAAAAAAGACGCTCTAATGCGCCTTTACGCTCAAATAGAATGAAATTTCGTGTTTAGACGATCCCGGTAAACACGATTAACAAAACGACGGCTAAAATTCCGCCGATAATTGCCGATGCAATCCAAGAAGAACTTTTTTTCTTTTGGCCAAATTCATTCTCGACAATTTCATCGTAATCGGGAAGTTCCAGGTCCGCGGACTCCGCGCCTTCCTTCCAACCTGTTTCCGAATCGCTCCCGCAATGGGGGCAGAATGTGGCGTTCAGTTTGAGTTCTGCGCCACAGTGGGGGCAAATTTTTTTCACATCATCCATAGAAAATTCCTGCTCTTTACTGATAAAGTATAAAATGGGAACATTCTGAATTTATATACAAAAACCGCGCGGTATACACCGTGCGGTTTTTAAGCTTTTCGCTAAGTCCCAGGTTTTGCAACCATTAGGACGACAAGACTCGATTAGAGCTTGTTGTCAGAGCCGAGCACATTCACGATCTTGTGGATGTACATCTTCTTCATGTTTTCACGAGCCGGCTTCAGGTACTGACGCGGGTCGAAGTGTTCCGGATGTTCGTCGAAATACTTACGGATTGCGGCAGTCATAGCGAGACGGCTGTCAGAGTCGATGTTGATCTTGCAAACAGCGGACTTGGCAGCTTCGCGGAGCTGTTCTTCCGGAATACCAACGGCATCCGGGAGACGGCCGCCGTGGGCGTTGATGGTGTCGACTTCTTCCTGCGGGACAGAAGAAGAACCGTGGAGAACGATCGGGAAGCCCGGGAGCTTCTTTTCGATTTCATGGAGAACGTTGAATGCGAGAGGAGGCGGAACGAGCTTGCCAGTCTTCGGGTCGCGAGTGCACTGTTCCGGCTTGAACTTGTATGCACCGTGAGAAGTACCGATGGAGATAGCGAGGGAGTCGCAACCGGTACGGGTAGAGAAGTCGATCACTTCTTCCGGCTTCGTGTAGTGAGAAACTTCAGAAGCAACTTCGTCTTCAACGCCAGCGAGAACGCCGAGTTCTGCTTCGACGGTCACATCGTGAGCGTGAGCGTATTCAACAACCTTCTTGGAGAGAGCGATGTTTTCTTCGTACGGAAGAGCAGAACCGTCGATCATCACGGAAGAGAAACCGTTGTCGATGCAGTCCTTGCAGAGTTCGAAAGTGTCACCGTGGTCGAGGTGGAGCACGATCTGCGGATTTGCGCAACCGAGTTCCTTGGCGTATTCAACAGCACCCTGAGCCATGTAGCGGAGGATGGTGCCGTTAGCGTAGTTACGAGCACCCTTAGAGACCTGCATGATCACCGGAGACTTGGTTTCAACGGCGGCCTGCACGATGGCCTGCATCTGTTCCATGGTGTTGAAGTTG
>OCVV011302044.1_pt1 | contig 20519 bp, 18 predicted proteins | sample 1539721 | NCBI WGS metagenome assembly OCVV01 (sample SAMN02144230, study PRJEB22623) | gut metagenome | biome: sheep rumen | host: Ovis aries | place: New Zealand
TATACCAGAGGAATCAAAGAACGTGGACGGACTCTGCCTCGAATACAAGGTGGCAGGTGTCGCCGACGTTGTAGATCTTCTTGTTCTTGGGGTTCTTCTCCTCGAGCTTGACAAGGGTGTTGCCGACCATGACGTGGTAGTTCTGATAGCTTCCCATGAAGCATGAGAGAACGACCTTACAGGGAAGTCCTCCCTCGTCAGCGAGGCTGGCGGCCTCTGGCCTGAGAACCACAGTGTAGGTCTCGCCCTGCTTCATCTTGTCACTGTACTCTACCAGGGTCTTGTTGCCCTCGACCTCAAGCACGGCGTACTTGCCCTCCTTGCCGACCATGGGTCCGCGGAGGAAGTTTGCCTCTCCGATGAAGTCCGCGACAAACTCGTTGACCGGATGATAGTAGATCTCCTGCGGAGTCCCCATCTGGGCCACAACGCCCTTGTCCATGATGATGATCTTGTCGGAGATGGCCATGGCCTCGCTCTGGTCATGGGTGACGTAGATGGCGGTTATTCCGACTTCCTGCTGGATGCGCCTGATCTCGGTACGCATCTGGACACGAAGCTTGGCGTCGAGGTTTGACAGAGGCTCGTCAAAGAGCAGCACTGAAGGCTCAATGACCAGTGCTCTGGCAAGGGCGACACGCTGCTGCTGTCCGCCGGAGAGCTGGTTCGTCATTCTGGCCTCCATGCCCGAGAGCTCCACCAGCTCCAGGATCTTCGTGACTTTCTCCTTGATCACATCCTTGGGGATCTTGCGGAGCTTGAGTCCGTATGCCACATTGTCGAAGATGTTGTAATGAGGCAGAAGCGCGTAGCTCTGGAAGACCATCGCGGTGTCGCGCTTGTTCGGGGTCAGCTCATTGATTGCCTGATCTCCCAGGTAGATCTCTCCCTCATCCGGGCTCTCGAAGCCTGCGATCATCCTGAGTGTTGTTGTCTTTCCGCATCCCGAAGGTCCGAGCAGCGTGACGAATGTTCCCGGCTCGATGTTCAGTGTTGTGTCCTTGACAGCGTAGAATTCCTTACCCGTCTTCGGGTCCTTGTATATCTTTGAGATGTGTTCCAGACGGACACCTTTCTTTTCCTTGGCCATTAATCAACCTCCTTGATTGCTTTGCTGGTACCGAAGTGCTTGATGATTGTGTTCATCAGCACAACAGCGCCGTAGGTGATGACGATAAGTATGGATGCGAATGCACAGGCAAGACCGTAGGAGCCCTTCTCCGCGAACTCGTTGATCTGGACTGTGATGAGCAGGTAGTTCGGAGTGACCAGAAGGATGATCGCCGATATTGCGGTTATGCTCCTGACAAATGCCGTGACAAGGCCGCTGAGGAAGCTGTCCTTGATCAGCGGCAGCGTGACTGTGGTGAACACCTTCATGCTGTCTGCGCCCATGTCATAAGCGCTCTCCTCGATGGACTTGTCTATCTGCCTAAGTGCGGCAATACCGCTTCTGGTTCCGGTCGGAAGCGACCTGATGACAAAGACAATCACCAGAATCAGGCCGGTGCCGTAGATTCCCTGAAGGATTCCGGAGTGGAAAAGACCTCCGCTGAAACCTCTGATGTATCCAACACCCAAGACGGTTCCGGGAACTGCCATGGCAAGCATTGAGACAGCCTCAATGAAGCCTTTTGCCTTGAATTTGCGCTTGACAACCAGATAAGAGATTATCATTGAGAGCAAGGCGGTGATCGGGGCGGAGATCAGCGACAGGACGAATGAGTCCTTGAACGCCTTGAAGCCGTGGTACCTCGTGAACACCAGCTTGAACCACTTGAGTGTCAGCGGGAAGAACTTGTAGCCCCATGTCGGGAACATTGCTCCGATCGGGACGCAGATGTACATCATGATGACAAAGAGAGCTCCAAGGCTGCAGATCGCGGTAAGCGGGATGCGCACGCTCTTGTCCTCAATGAGCATCCTGCCTCTTGAGGCCTTTCCGGTAAGTGTTGCAGTGGACTTCTTCTCAAGCACATATTTCTGCAGCATGAACATCGCAAGGGTGATGCACAGAAGCACAACTGCCATGGCGGATGCTCCGGCCTTGTCGTAGGCGCCGGTGATCTGCAGGTAGATTGTGGTTGCGAGAGTATCGTAAGAGCCTCCGATGATCATCGGGTTGGCGAAATCGGCGATTGACTCGATGAATGTGACAAGGAAGGCGTTTCCTATTCCCGGCAGAAGCAGCGGCAGTGTGACGCTGGTGAAGACCTTCATGCGGGAAGCTCCCATGTCACGGGCAGCCTCCTCCAGGGACGGGTCGATGTTCTTCAGAAGTCCCCTGAACATCATGTAGCAGACAGGGAAGAACGTCAGTGACTGTACGACTACAATACCCCAGAATCCGTAGACGCTGTTGTCATAGATTCCGAAAAGATATCTTGTGATTATTCCGGACTTGCCGAAAAGCATTATCACGGAAAGTGAGAGAACAAACGGCGGGGACACGACAGGAAGCATGGAGACAACCTTGAAGAGTCCTCCGGCGAACTTGTTGATCTTCACGTAGATTTCAACATAAGCGAACAGCAGGCCGACTGCCGTTGCGAAGATACCGACCATGAAACCGACCTTCAATGTGTTGGTTATGGCCGTCTTGAATGTCGGTATCTGGAATATCCTCTTGAATACCGAGAATGAGAATCCCCCGTCTCCGACAAAGCTGTCCACAAGAAGGATAGCCAACGGATAGAGGATGAACAATGTAAGGAACGTGATGAGTAGGACTATTGTCGTGACCATTATCGGGTCAGCGAGAAGTTTCTTCCTCTCAAGCCTGGCACCCTGAGCACTTGCCATCTATTCCTCCTTCATAATTTTTTTTAAATGTGAAATACCAAAAAGAGGATGGCGGACAGGCCACCATCCTCGTTTTAGACCGCCCGGTTCCGGGACTGAGATTACTTGGTCTGGAATCTTGTGGTATCGCCTGTTGCAGCACCTGCGTTTGCAAGAGCTGTCATGACATCTGAGATGTACTGCTTTGTGTTGGCTGTTGCATCGTCGAAGTCATAGTCGATGACGTTGCTCGGATCAAGGCCGAACTCGTAGGCGATCTGCGGCTGCTCTGCGTTGTCCAGGACCAGGAACTGGTAGGAACCGTTCTCCTTTGCCAGGTTGACGCAGTTCGGTGAAAGTGCATACTCGATCCAGAGCTTTGCTGCGTTGGCATGCTTTGCACCCTTGAAGATGGCTGTTGCACCGATCTCACAGGTTGTTCCGCTTGACGGGATGACAAGACCGATGTTGTCATAGCCGTTGTCGACGATCTGATAGATACCGTCGTGCAGGAATCCGATACCGATGACACACTCGCCTGTTCCGACGTTCTTTGAAGGACCGGAACCTGACTTTGTGTAGACCTCGATGTTCTTGTCCAGGTCAACGAGATACTGGACACCGGCGTCATGACCGTACTTCTGGATGACTGTGTTGATGACAAGCTTTGCTGTTCCGGCTGTGTTGTAGTTTGAGAGCCAGATCAGACCCTTGTACTCAGGCTTGAGCAGATCAGGGAAATCCTTTGGCGGCTCGAGGCCGAGTCTCTTGAGGGAGTCTGCGTTGTACATGAATCCCAGGATACCGGTGTAAATACCATACCAGAGGTTGTCCTTGTGCTTGTACACGCTCTTTGTGATGTGTGATGCGTTCTTTGCATCATATCTCTCAAGAAGTCCCTCTGAAGCGAGCATGTTGTACGGATCTGTCGTGCCGCCGAAGAAGACGTCTGCTGACGGGTTGCCCTTCTCTTCCTCGATCTTGGCCTGGACCTCACCTGTTGAGAGGCGCTGATAAGTTGTCTTGATGCCGAAAAGCTTCTCGAAGTTCGTGCAGACAGCTGCAAGATACTCTTCCTCACATGAGCCGTAGACAACCAGCTCACCATCTGCCTGTGCGGCTGAGATCAGAGCGGAATCAAAACCCTCTACGGTTGTTCCCTTGGCAGCTTCCTGAGCGCCCTGTGCGAAAACACCAGTCAAAGCCACTACCAGAACGAGCAGCACTACTGTAAGTTTCTTCATATTTCCTCCTCTTGACCCGAAGGTCAGTTTACACAAATACACGCGCGTCACTTTATGTTTTGTGTACACGCCGTAAAGACAATTATCGCATTGGTTTCATAAGCGGTCAATCGTAAATTAAAGATAATAGTACTGTAAAGAATATGGTTTTACCCGTGATTATCTGCTATCATTGGGGCATGGCTTACGAAGTAACCGCAACACGCAAAAGACCGCAGAGATTCGAGGATCTTGTAGGTCAGGAATTTGTCGTCTCAACACTCAAGAACGCCATTGAGCAGGGCAGGATAGCACATGCCTATCTGTTCAGCGGCCCCAGGGGTGTGGGAAAGACAACCAGCGCCCGCCTTCTGGCAAAGGCGCTCAACTGCGTGCACGGTCCTACGGCAGAGCCCTGCGACGAGTGCGACAACTGCCGCGGTATTGCCAAGGGCAGCAGCCTGGATGTCATTGAGATTGACGGAGCCAGCAACACCGGTGTCAACGATGTCAGGGTGATCAAGGAGGAGGTCATGTTCCCTCCCACCTCATCACGCTACAAGATCTACATCATCGACGAGGTCCACATGCTCAGCCAGAGCGCGTTCAACGCCCTTCTCAAGACAATCGAGGAGCCGCCTGAGTACGTGGTCTTCATCTTTGCCACGACAGAGACACAGAAGGTTCCTGCAACAATCAGAAGCCGCTGCCAGCAGTTCAACTTCCAGCTGATCCCGCTTGAGACAATCAAGGGTCTTCTGGCACAGGCCGCATCCGAGATGGGCATTGAGGCTGAGGACGAGGCCCTGTTCTGGATAGCCAGGGAGGCCACCGGCTCCATGCGTGACGCCTATACCCTCTTTGACCAGGTCGTTGCCTTCTCAAACGGCAAGATCACCCTGGCGCAGATAAGGGAGAAGCTCGGTCTTGTCGGAGTTGACCGCATAAACGCCATAATGCAGGACATTCTGGCCAGAAACCAGAGCGGCTCCCTGGACAAGGTCCACAGTCTCCTTGCAAAGGGTGTGAGCATAGAGCAGATCATCAAGGACTTCACCGACTACTTCCGCTCACTGCTTCTAATCCGCAAGGGCATAAAGAGCGAGAACGTCCTCGGGGAGCAGGTCTCCAGCTTCCCCGCAGATATCCGCGGCGCCTTCAACGAGGAACAGCTCGAGGCTGCCCTGGACATGTTCCTCAACCTGTACAGGGACATCAGGTACTCCCTGAATCCGAGATTCGAGCTTGAGCTTGCAATCTCAAAGCTCTCAAAGCTCAGATATGTGGCCTCCACAGCCAGCATAATCGAGCAGCTTGCGCGCCTCAAGAACGACCTGATCAACGGGACCATCACCCCGCTGAACCCTGCTCTTGCTGACATGAAGAGCGTTCAGCCTGAGGCAAGGCCCGCAGAAACTGCTACACCGGCTGAACCCGAGCCCGTTTCCCAGCCCATCCAGGATATTGCATCGGAGGCTTCACCGGAACCTGAGGCAGCACATGCCTCTGAACCGGATGTGCCGGAGGAGAAACCGGTACAGCCTGCGTCACCTGCCGCTGACATCTCAATTCTGAAGGATATCCTGCCGCTTGGAACAGTTGACGCACAGAATACAGACGATGGCCTGGTTCTGACATTTGATAAGAAATTCTACTATCAGACTGCATATAGAAACCTTCAGTCAATCAGAGAGACAATACAAACAAGACTCAGAAGCAACGTCAACGTGATCCTTGCGTTCTCTGATAATCCGAACAATGTTGTCTCAGAGGATGCGCCAAGTACGCCTGCCGTACAGCAGGAGAGCCCAAAAGCAGAGGAAAAGCCTGCCGAGGAGCAGGAAGAGGCAACCCAGCCATCCTGCGAGCCCGAGAAACCGGCAATCAGCTCCGGCATGAGCGACGAGCAGAAAAACCTGATAAACGACCTGATACTCTGCTTTGACGGAAGGGAGGAGAACTGATGAATCCTTTTGAGCTTTTCAAGAACATGAATGAGATAAAGAGCCAGGCCGAGGCAATGAAGGCCAAGATCGCCACAATCCGTTGCACAGGCTATGCCGGTGGCAACATGGTGGAGGCTGTGGCCAACGGCAACATGGAGATAGAGAGCATAAAGATTGATCCTGAGTTCGCAAAGCAGGAGAACGCCCAGCTTCTGGAGGTCATGATCACATCAGCCGTGAACACCGCCATCAAGAACGTCAAGGACAGGATTCAGGAGGAGGCTGGGCAGACAATGTCCCAGTACGGACTTGGACTATGACAGCACTTGATAATCTTTCAAAACTTCTGTCACGCCTTCCCGGCGTTGGCCCCAAGAGCGCATCAAGGATCGCGTTCTCTCTGATTAACACATCAAGGGACTACAATGACCTTCTTGCGAAGAGCATCGCCGAGATCAAGGACAAGATCCGTCCCTGCTCCATCTGCGGCTCCTACTCAGAATCCGAGATCTGCCCTATCTGCTCCGACCCTATGAGGGACAAGACCCAGCTTTGCATAGTTGAGCAGCCTCAGGATGTGATTACAATCCAGTCAAGCGGAGCATACAACGGACTGTTCCATGTACTTGGCGGCGCGATCAACCCGCTGAACGGGGTGGGTCCTGAGAACCTCACCTTCGGCAAGCTGATTGAGAGGATAAACAGCGGGGAGTTCAAGGAGATAATCATAGCCACGAACCCTACTGAGGAAGGGGACACCACAGCCCTTTACATCCGCCACATCCTCAAGGACCGTGAGGGACTGTCTCTGACAAGACTCGCATCAGGCCTTCCGATAGGCGGAGACCTCGAGTATGCGGACCGCACTACTCTGATGCGCTCATTCAGAGGAAGAATACAGTTCTGAGATTTACCTTATTATTTTATGCCTCTTTCCGAGCAGATGGTCTCATAGGCTTCCTGGATCTCCCTGAAGCGCTTTGTGGCATATTCCTTGAACTCGTCAGCCATACCCTTGGCCGCAACGGTATCGGGATGATACTCCAGAATAAGCTTGCGGTAGGCTTTCTTGATTTCTGCCTCAGTGGCGTTCTCCGTCAGACCAAGCACGGCATAGGCCTTTGAGGCACCGCGCACGTTGTACTTGCGGCGGATGCTGTCATGTATGGAGGACGGGATACGGAAGACACGAACCGCATAATCAATCAGGTTTGACTCGTTGGCCGACATGCGCCCGTCCACCATGGCCACACGGTAGAAGATGTCCACCATCATGTTCAGCAACTGGGGACTGCCCTTGAAGTTCTCGAAAAACTGGTCTGCAAGGTCCTCAAATGAGGAATTCTGGACAAGAGCCTGATTGAAGATTCCCTGAGCGTAGTCATAGCTCTGGCCCGTGAGCCTGAGGTCATTGACCATGAACTCGTTGATCTTGCGGCGGGCTGCGTCACTCACCTGCCCATCTGCGGAGGCAAGCTTCGCGAGCATGGAGAAGGCCCCCACGAAGAAGACCATCTGGGACCTGTTGTAGCCTGTGTTCACAAAGTAGAAGCGGCCGTCGGAATTACCCTCACCCGAACTACCGTCCGCAGCCCTGTCGATCATCATATGACCGAACACGGCACCTGCGATCATGCCGAATGGACCGCCGAGGAAGAATCCCAGTGTTCCGCCAAGAAGCTTACCTAACCAGGGCATCAGAGTTTATCAATGAGCATCGAGCACTTGCCGCTCGGAATCGGGAGAGTCTTTTTCTTCTTCTCGTCGATGATCTCGATCGTGAAGTAGTAAAGCTTCTCGCTCTCAAGCCTGATCTCCCAGCCCCTTGCGTTCTTGTTGCTGAGAATCGTGATCAGGTTGCGCTTGAGTGAGAGTTTCTCAATTCCCATGACCTCAAGGTTTGGCACAGTCCAGTAGACTGTCTTCCTCGGAAGCGACACATCAAGGCCTATGATGTCCTCGATCATGAGGGTGATTGTGACAAGGCAGGCCTGCGGCAGGAACCTCTTGCGCGGGAACTCTCCGTCCTGGGCAGGAACGCCTTCCTTGGTCGGAAGATAAGCCTCCCAGACATCACCGGGCTTGTCCCCTTCCGGATGCAGGGTGTCAAGGATGAAGTACATGTGCCTGATGGCGCATTCACGGGCAAAGACATACTCACCGTATTTCTCAAGTCCCTTGACCACACCGTAGACATTGGACGGCACGACGGCTCCGCAGTAACCGCAGACGTTCTCCTTATAGCACTCAGAGTCCGCGCTGACGCTGGGGAACGGATTGTCTGTCCCGAAACAATCGGGATCCTTCAGATACTCGATCATGTAGGAGGCACGCTCGTCGTTGGGAATCTCCGTGAGCATTGTCCAGTATGCTCCGATGAGCTTGAGGGGAATCCTCTGCTCCTGGGCATCCAGGTCATAGTAGAAATGGGTCTCGGGATCCCACATCAGGTTGTTGATCCTTGTCTTGAGAGAGAAGTAGAGCCTCTTGTACCGGAAGCTCAGCTCCTTGTCATTGAGGATATCACCGATGTTTGACAGATACAGGGCGTTGAGCGCCACCATCGTGTTGAAGTCGACAGGATAGACCGTCCTCTCCCTCGGGGTGTTTCCGGTCAGGCATGCAGAGACGGGAACTGAGAAAAGTCCGTTCTCCTTCTGGAACATGGTCTTGAGCCAGTTGAAGTAGTTCTCCAGAATCGGGACAATGTCCTTAAGGCGCTTCTTGTTGCCGATCTTGTGGTAGAAGACATACTCGACATATGCGAAAAGCGGCATTGTCACGCCCTCGGGATTCTCCTCTGACACAACAGGACTTCCGTCCTCAATGCTGTAGTCAGACCGGATTGCACCGCTCTCCTCCTGCTTGCCGTAGAAGAAATCAAGCATGTCAAACGGTGAATAGGTCTGGTTGCTGTAGTTCAGATAGAGGGCAGACAGGCAGGAGTCAAACGCATTGAAGGTCTTCTGGTCAGCACATGCCACATAGTTGCCGGAGAAGCCGTTCTGCTCCGTTCCCTGTGCCCAGTGCTCACCGATCCAGACCCATGACCTGTCATAAAGGTCTACGAAGTCCTGATCGTAGAAATGTATTGAAGGAATCGATTCGTGGCTCAAGTTCCGCTCCTGTCACAAAAAAACCCCAATATCACAAAGATACTGGGATATGTTAACATACCATCATTTTGCGAGAAAGTCAAACTGTTTTGTAAATATTGTTTAGTGAAGAGAAAATGCTCAGAACATTTTTTCATGAAATCCTGAGATTGTTTCCGGAAGAAAGAAACGGTAGAATCCATGATATGCGGGATTCCTTCCTTCCAATCTCAGAATCAGACATGCGGAAAAGAGGCTGGCCTGAGCTTGATGTGCTTCTTGTCTCAGCCGATGCCTATGTGGACCATCCGTCCTTTGCCTGCGCCCTTCTCGGAAGATTGCTTGAGAGCCACGGTTACAGGGTCGGCATCATAGCACAACCGGACTGGAGGAACAAAGAATCCCTGCTTGTCATGGGGAAGCCGCGGCTCTGCTGCATGATCAGCGGCGGAAACATTGACTCAATGGTGGCCCATTACACAAGCACTAAGAAGAAACGCAGCACTGACCAGTACTCCCCGGGAGGAAAGTCCGGACTCAGGCCCGACAGACCGACCATAGTCTACTCCAACCTTGCCAGGCAGGCATTCGGGGACACGCCCCTCATAATCGGAGGTCTTGAGGCGTCCCTCAGAAGGCTTGCCCATTACGACTACTGGCAGGACCTGGTCAGGAAATCAATATTGCAGGACTCCAAGGCGGACCTTCTGGTCTACGGCATGGGAGAGCTCCAGACAATTGAGATCACCGACCGGCTGGCAGAAGGACAGGACATCTCGCAGATCAGAGACATACAGGGAACATGCTTCAGCATGTCAGCCAAGGAATTCGAGGCAGGTGCGGCCCTGCCGTTTGAGCCTGTTATTCTCCCGTCATTCGAGGAAGTCTCCCAAAGGGACAAGGTGTCAAACATCCCTACGGAGGAAGGACGCAAAGCCTATGCAAAAGCCTTCAACATCCAGATGATGCATGAGAATCCCTTTGAGAGAAAGTGCCTTGTACAGGCAAGTAACGGAAGGATTATCGTCCAGAACCCTCCTGCCAGGCCATTGACAGAGAAAGAATTCGACTCATTATACGAGCTTCCCTTCAAGAGGATGTGGCACCCGGTCTATGACAAGGACGGAGGAGTCCCGGCAATCAATGAGGTCCAGTTCTCAATCACAAGCAACAGGGGATGCTACGGAGGCTGCTCATTCTGCGCCATCACAAACCACCAGGGCAGGATAATACAGACAAGGAGCATCGAATCCTTGGTTCGGGAGGCAAGAGCCCTGACAAAGCACAAGGACTTCAAGGGATACATCAACGACCTTGGAGGGCCCACCGCCAACTTCCAGTGCCCTGCCTGCGAGAAGCAGCTGACAAAGGGACCTTGCGCGCACAGGCAGTGCATGTTCCCCTCCCCGTGTCCGAACGTCAGGGACTCCCACATGCAGTACATCAGAAAGCTTGAGGCCGTTGCATCGGTTCCAGGTGTCAAGAAGGTCTTCATAAGAAGCGGGATCCGTTTTGACTACCTGATGCTATGCGCAGACGAGAAGACCAGAAGGCTCTTCCTTGAGAAGCTTGTCAGAAACCATGTGAGCGGGCAGCTCAAGGTTGCACCGGAGCATATCTGCAACAGCGTGCTCCAGTGCATGGGCAAAAGCCCGGTAGAGGTCTATGACAGTTTCAGGGAGGCCTACTTTGAGGAGAACCGCCGCCAGGGGAAAAAGCAGTTCATCATCCCCTACCTGATTGCCGCCCACCCGGGATCAACTCTTGAGAATGCCGTTGAGCTTGCCCTTTACATGAAAAAACAGGGCTTTGTCCCCGACCAGGTGCAGGAGTTCTACCCCACCCCCGCCACCGTGTCCACCTGCATGTACTACACAGGTCTTGATCCAAGGCCCGGTGAGAACTTCAGGAAGGTCTTCATACCCAAGGGAAGGGATGCCAACCTGCAGCGGGCACTGCTTCAGTTCAACAAAAATGAGAACCGGGCCCTGGTCCTTGAGGCTTTGAGAAAGGCAGGCAGGCCAGAGCTTGCCAAGGTACTGTTACCTAGATAGACTAATGCTTGCGAGCGTCAACATGAGCACAATAATCATCAATGCGGACATTGTCAGTTCAGGGACAATCAGGAAAAACGCAGGCCTTTTCATCAACAATGAGGGCAGGATCGCCGATGTCTTTGACATGAGGGATTTTGCCAGAGCCAAGTACGGCAACGCGGATTCAGAGATAGACGTGCAGGGCAGACTCCTCTGCCCCGGCCTGATAGACACACATATCCACGGAATCGGAGGCTTTGAGCCCGACTCATCAGAGCCGGACGGTGCACTGAAGATGTCAGAAGCCCTTGTCAGGTTCGGGGTTACGGGCTTTCTTCCTACCCTCTACGCAGGACGCGAGGCCAAGATGGAGACAGAGGCAACCGGGATTGTCAGGGCAATGGGACATGAGACCGGAGCCAGGATCCTGGGAATCAACATGGAGGGTCCGTTCCTCAGCCCGAAGAAAAGCGGAGCACAGGACCCCGATGCCCTGATCCTGCCGGACAAGGACGTCCTTGAGCGGCTGACAGAAGCCGGAGGGGGTCATGTCGTGGCAATGACGGTGGCCCCGGAGCTTGAGGGCATTGAGAAAGTAGCTCAGGCTGCCAAGGATAAGGGCATTGTCCTTCTCATGGGACACACCAATGCAACATATGACCAGGCCCTTCACGGAAAGCAGCTCGGGATAATGCATGCAACACACATGTTCAACGCCATGTCGAAGATGGATCACAAGAACCCGGGAGTAGCCGGTGCGGTGCTCTTTGACCCCCATATGAGATGCGAGGTCATCTCTGACGGAGTGCATGTCCACAAGGACCTTGTGTGCCACATCATCAAGGTCAAGGACAGCTCCAGTGTCGTGCTCATCACGGACAGCCTAAGGCCGACATCCCTTGGTCCCGGGAGATACAAGATAAACGGAGATGATGTGGTCCTCGGCGAGAAAGGAGCATTTGTCCTTGAGGAAGATGAGTCAAAGCTCTGCGGATCCGCGCTTACCCTGAACGTGGCGGTGAGGAACATTGCCTCCTGGACAGGTGACGTTGCCCAGGCCGTCAGGATGGCCACGGAGAACCCTGCTGCCGTGTACGGCTTCAGTGATCTCGGAAGCATAGCAAAGGGCAAGCTTGCCGACATAGCGGTGTTCGACAGCTCGTTCAACGCCACTGAGGTCTTTGTCGGCGGAAAAATCGTCTACAGGAAGAACTAGGAGAATAACATATGAGGATGTTCGATTATTTCAATCAGATATGCGCGATTCCAAGGGAATCAGGCAACGAGGAAGGCATGAGGCAGTACCTGCTCTCCTGGGCCAGGGAGAACGGATTCGAGTCAGTCAGGGACAAGGCCGGAAACATAATCATAAGGACAGGGGCAACCCCTGGTTATGAGGATGTCCCCTACGTGGCGCTTCAGGCCCACATGGACATGGTCTGCGTGAAGGTTCCGGGAAGCAGCCATGACTTTCTCACAGACCCGATAGAGGTCTACCAGGACGGGGATTTCCTCAAGGCACGTGGCACAAGCCTCGGTGGCGATGACGGAATCGGCGTTGCCATTGCAATGGCCATATTCACCGACCCTGAGAGCAAGCACGGCCCGCTTGAGGCGGTATTCACCTTTGCCGAGGAAACAGGCATGAACGGCGCCTACGGCCTGGACGGAAGTCTGGTCAAGAGCCGCAAGATGATTAACATCGACAGTGAGGACGAGGGAACCATCTTCATCGGCTGCGCAGGCGGAATTGACCTTGTCGGAAACGCAAGCTACGAGACAGAGCCCGTTCCTGAGGACTGGGACACACTTGAGATCGGAATCTCCGGCCTCAAGGGCGGTCACAGTGGCGGAGAGATCCACAAGCAGCACCTGAACGCCATCAGCGCGCTCTCAAGGATGCTTCTCTCAATCCAGGAGACAGGAGTCCCGTTCAGGCTTGCAAGGTTTGACGGCGGAACAAAGAGAAACGTAATCCCATCCTCCGCAAGCTGCTCAATCTGCGTGCCTGAGAACATCAAGCACGATGCGGTGGGAAAAATCGTGGAGACCTTCAACATTGTAAGGGAAGAGAACAAATATGAGGAGCCGGGGCTGACACTGGAGAAGAAGTGCTCTCACCATGGTGCCGGAAGATATGAGTACGCCCTTGATGAAGAGACCTCACTGATTGTCATCAAGGCCCTGTTCGCATGCCCTCACGGGGTGTTCACCATGAGCAAGGCAATACCGGGCATTGTCGAGACATCGGACAATCTGGCAATTGCAAGGCTTGTTGACGGAAAGCTCAACACCCAGGTAAGCGTCAGAAGCAACATTGACAGCGCCAAGTATTATCTTGTGAACATTATCAAGACCGTCTTCGAGAGCTTTGGAATTGAGTGCGCCACAGGCGATGCCTACCCTTCATGGAACCCTGATCCGGAGTCCAAGCTGGCAAAGTTCTGTGCCGAGGCTTATGAGCAGCAGACGGGAAACAAGGCGATTGTCACAGCCATCCATGCAGGCCTTGAGTGCAGTGTCATAAACAGCAGATGCCCTGGAATGGACAGCGTGTCCATCGGACCTCAGATGTTCGACATCCACTCCACAGACGAGAGGCTTTCAATCAGCTCATCAGAGAGAACCTACGATTTCATAAGGCATCTTCTGTCTATTATCAGATAATTCGGATTCAGACGATGTTAAGGGACCAGCCGGAGCTCACAAGCTCCTTGAGGTCCCTTTTTCTTTCCTCTATATCCGGCATCTGGCTCTCCATCAGGTTCCAGAATGCTTTTCCATGTCCGCTGTACACCAGATGGCAGACCTCGTGAAGGACCGTCATGTCAATCAGATACGGTGGAAGAGTCGCGCTCATGTAGCTCAGATAAAGGCGCTTCTCGGCCGGATAACAGACACCCCACTTGCCTTTCGCGCGGTTGACCCCGAAGTCCGGGATGTCGATCTCAAGCTGGTCGCACCAGTACGTGACACGCTCTGAGAGGATGTCCTCCAATGTCTCAACATAGAGGCGCTTGATGGTTTTCTTCACAGATTCAATGGCACATTTTCTTGCGGTTATGATGATTTTATCATCAACAATGTCATACGAGGCTTTCTTTCCCTCAATGACCACAAGTGCCTTCTTCTCCCCGAGATACGGCACGAAATCACCGGTCTGGTAGGTGTGCACCGCCACCTTTCCCACCTGCTTCTCTATCCAGCTCCTGCTGCGGCTGACAAAGTCATCGATCTCTTTGTTGGGGGCATGGTACGGAGCGCTAACAACAACACCACCTGAGGGGTCTATGCGAAGCCTGAGGTTGCGCTGCCCCCTGTTGCGTCTGAGCTTGTAGCTGATTCCTTCTGTGATGCGTTCCGTTTCCATGAGATTGAAGATATATCAAATGGACGGAAAACTGAATACTTTGTTGATTACTTCCTCTTTAGCGGGTATATTTCTTCTAGTGTGATCGGAGGCAGTTGTGAGATCAGAGCATGTCAGTGATACAGTGAACAAGATTTTCCTTGAGAACGGGGATGAGATCATCCTTGTCGGAACCGCTCATGTGTCACAGGACAGCGTTGATGAGGTTCGCCGCGTAATAGACGAGGAGCAGCCGGACCACATCTGCCTCGAGCTTGACAAGGGCCGCTACGAGAGCAAGACCAAGGAGCAGAGCTATGCCAACATGAACCTGACCAAGGTCTTCAAGGAAGGCAAGACCTTCCTGGTCCTTGCAAACACTGCACTGGCATCTTTCCAGAAGAAGATGGGAAACCAGACAGGCTCAGCTCCCGGAGAGGAGATCATAGGCGCAAGCCGCATCGCCGAGGAGAAGGGAATACCCTACTCTTTCTGCGACCGTGAGATCGCCACCACCCTCAAGCGCGCATGGGCAAAGAGCAACCTCTGGAACAAGGCAAAGCTCATCGGAACACTTCTCTCAAGTGCCTTTGACAAGGAGGAGTTCAAGCCAGAGGAGCTTGAGGAGCTCAAGAAGTCCGATACGCTTCAGGAGATGATGAACGAGCTTGCCAAGGAGCTTCCCGGCGCCAAGGAGGCCCTGATTGACGAGCGCGACCGCTATCTTGCCACTAACATCATGCAGGCCCCTGGCCACAAGAAGGTGGCTGTAATCGGTGCAGGTCATGCCAACGGAATCATAAAGACAATCGAGCGCCTTGAGAAAGGAGAGCTCTCAACGGACCTGACTGAGATCTCAAAGGTGCCAAAGCCATCCAAGGCTGGAAAGATCATTGGCTGGCTGGTCCCAATTGCCCTTGTTGCGATTATCGTCTGGGTCGGAATAGCCAACGGCTTCCATGAGAGTCTGAGATACTTCCTCATCTGGGCCGGAACCAACGCCGCATCAACCGTGCTTTTCAGCATCCTGTCAAACGCACATCCTCTGAACTGGCTTGTTGCCGCAATCACGGCGCCAGTTGCCGTTCTAAACCCTGCTATCGGGGTAGGAGTCTTCACAGGAATTGCAGAGGCCACACTGAGAAAGCCTGCGGTCAAGGACTTTGAGAGCCTTTCTGATGACATCTCAAGCTTCAAGGGCTGGTTCAGGAACAAAGTCCTTCATGCATTTTTGATCTTCTTCACAACAAGTCTGGGAAGCATCCTGGGAACATTCGTGTTCTTCCCCATCATGCTCAAGGTCTTCGGCTGAGATTCAACCTTTCATTGTGAACGCGTCACGTACCTTCTGACATCGCTTCAGGAGGATGTTGTTCTTCTCAAAGCTCATGCTGGCCGGGACCATGGCCTTGTCAAAGCCCATCTCCGAAGCGGCCTTGAGGCGTCTGTCACCATAATTGACAGGACGGACCTCTCCTGCAAGCGAGAGCTCTCCGAAGCTCACCATCTTGGCAGGAAGGTTTGTCTCGCTGTATGCGGACCACAGTGCCAGGGCAAGGGCAAGCTCTACAGAGACCTCGTTCACTCGGATTCCTCCGGCAACATTGACGTAGATGTCCTTGTCTGTGAGCCTGATTCCGGCGTGGCGCTCCAATATGGCACAGACACGGAGGACGCGTGATGAGTCTATCTTGTCAGAATACACGCGGCTGTAGCCTGATTTGGCCTCAACTATCAGGGCCTGGATCTCCACCAGGAACGTCCTGGTTCCCTCTGTTATGGCTGTGTAAGCGATGCCCGGAGGCAGGGTAGCCTCCTTACGCTCGGAGATGAAGAAGCTGGCCGGGTCCTTAACGCCCTCAAGGCCCTCGCTTGTCATGGTGAAGATTCCGATCTCATCCACAGAACCGAAGCGGTTCTTGGCCGCCCTGATGAGCCTGACGCCCATTGATGCCTGCTCGAAATAAAGGACCGTGTCCACCATGTGCTCTATGATCTTGGGTCCTGCAAGAGTGCCCTCCTTTGTCACATGGCCTATGAAGAAGACAGAGGTCCCGACGGCCTTGCAGAGGCTCACAATCTCCATGCAGCAGTTGCGGATCTGAGTCACCGATCCTGCCACGGAAGAAAGCTCATCGGTTGCCAGAGTCTGGAGCGAGTCGATGACCGCGATCTGCGGTTTCTCCGCCTTTATGACAGACAGGATCTTCTCAAGTTTTGTGTCGCAGAATATGTTGATGCTTCCAAGATCAAGGCCAAGTCTCTCGGCCCTCTGACGTACCTGGCTGGCGCTCTCCTCACCGGAAACATAGAGGACCTTTCTTCTTGACGCACAGCCTGCAACGACCTGCAGGAGCAGCGTCGATTTTCCTATTCCCGGCTCACCGCCGACAAGTACGGAACTGGCCCTGACAATGCCTCCGCCAAGGACACGGTCAAGCTCCGAGATTCCGCTCTCAAACCGGAACTCTGTCTCATAAGGGACATCTGAAAGAGCTGTTGAGCTATATTGTGAGGAGTCCTTACTAACTGTTTTCTTATCCTCTATCTTCTCTTCTGTAAAGGAATTCCATGAACCGCAGTCAGGACAACGTCCAAGCCATTTGGAACTGACGTATCCACACTGGGAACAGATGAACTGGGTTGTGGCCTTCATAGTAATTACTCCTTACTAACCTTGCAATCAGGGTCTTCTATAGGATAGTACAGATATAGAAAAACCTGCAACGGAATGCTGCAGGTTTTTTCTGTTGTTTTAAATTGTAAGGCATGCTTACAAATCAGAAATCAAGTAATTCGACATCAAAGATCAGGTATGAGTCAGGCGGGATGATTCCCGGATAGCCATGGACTCCATAGCCGAGCTCAGGCGGAATTATGAGGGTTCTCTTCTCACCCTTTGACATTGTCTGAAGAGCCTCGTTCCAGCCCTCAATAACCTGTCCGATCTTGAAGGAAGCAGGCTGTCCACGATGTACGGATGAGTCAAACATCCTGCCGTCCAGAAGGGTTCCGGTATAGTGCACGGTAACTGTCTGACCATACTTTGGGCACTTCTTTCCGTCGCCTTTCTTAAGCACCACATACTGCAGTCCGCTGGGGGTCTTAACGGTGTTCGGCCAGCGGTTTGCAATCTCATTCTCAACCTTCTCTATCTCTGCCCTGCGCCTCTCCATGGCCCTCTTGGCTGCGTTCTCAACAAGGTCTGAGAAAATCTGCTTTGTGACTACGAATTTATTGGCCTCATCGCCTATTCTCTCAATCCTGATGGTGTTGATCTTATCACCCTGGCGGATGGAATTAACCACATCCTGGCCTTCAACAACGCGTCCGAAAACAGAATGCTTGTCGTTCAGCCACGGTGTCTTTACATGTGTGATGAAGAACTGGCTTCCGTTTGTTCCGGGGCCTGCATTTGCCATGCTCAGGACACCAGGACCGTCATGACGAAGCGACGGATCGAACTCATCCGGGAATGAATAACCGGGTCCTCCGGTTCCGTCACCCTTGGGACAGCCGCCCTGAATCATGAAATTATCGATTACCCTGTGGAAATTAAGGCCCTCATAGAAGTTCTCACCAGGATCCTCAATGTTGAGCTCACCCTCGACAAGTCCTACAAAGTTAGCGACTGTCATGGGGACCTTCTTGTATTCCAGTTTGATGACAATGTCACCTTTCTGTGTATCTATTACGGCATAAAGGCCGTCAGTATCTTTATAACTCATATATTTAACTCCTTATATTATAAGTAATTATCTAAAATCACTCGTACAGGTCGGCACCAGGAGCGAGCATCTGGTAGATCCTCTCAAGCTCCTCCTCAGAGGTGAACGGGATAAGGATCTTACCTTTCTTTATCACACCGTTGCGGTACTTTCCCTTGATCTCAACCCTGCAGCCTGTGGCAGAAAGGAACTTCTCCTCTATTGAGAGGATCTCAGGTGATTTTACGCTGGCAGAAGGCTTTTCTTCCTTAATCGGAAGAGTATTGATCGCACGTTTGCCGTTGTTGAGCTCATTGGCAAGAGCCTCAGCCTGACGGACGGAAAGATCCTCTGAGATGATCTTTGAGAACAAAACCTCCTGGTCCGCAGGATTATCAACACTGAGAAGAGCTCTTGCATGTCCGGAAGTAATATAGCCCTTCTCAAGGCCCTCAAGCATCTTCTCCGGAAGGTTCAGAAGTCTCAGGCTATTTGTGATTGTAGAGCGTCCCTTACCGACCCTCTGAGCCAGTTCTTCCTGCTTAATTCCTGCCTGTGTAAGGAGATATGAGAAAGCACGAGCCTCTTCGACAGGGTTCAGGTTCTCTCTCTGGATGTTCTCTATGAGAGAGATTTCCATTCTCTGAAGATCAGAGAAAGTTCTGACAATACACGGGATTTTCTTCAATCCGGCAAGTTTTGCAGCCCTGTAACGTCTCTCACCAGCTACAATCACATAGACATTATCAGCAATTTCCTCCACAAGGATAGGCTGAAGCACTCCCTGGGCCTTGATTGAGGTGCTTAAATCCATCAAAGCATCTGGATCAAAGGTCTTTCTAGGCTGATTTGGATTGGGTTTGATTGAGGAAACATCAATTTCCATGATTTTTGAGCCGGTTTCCTCAAGTTTTTTCACTTCATATGTGGAATATTCGTCAATTAAAGAATTTATGCCTCTTCCAAGGCCATGTTTCTTACTAATAGGCACGGCTTAAGACCTCCTTTGCCAGAGCAGCATACGCTTTTGCGCCGGAACAGCTGTTATCATATGCATTTATGGGTAAACCATGGGAAGGTGCCTCACTTAAACGCACATTTCTGGGGATTTTTGTGTCAAAAACAAGCTCTTTGAAGTATGTTGAGATATCTTCTACAACTTCGTTATTGAGATTTGCACGCTTTGAATACATTGTGAAGACAATTCCAAGCACCTCCAGTCCAGGATTCAAGCGTTTTTTGACAGAATTAACCGTTCTAAGCAGCAAATTGAGTCCTTCCATGGCAAAATACTCGCACTGCATTGGAATTACAACGTAATTTGCCCAGCAGAGAGCATTCATTGTTACCAGATCCAATGCCGGAGGACAGTCAGCAAATATAAAATCGTACTGATCATCAAATGGAGCTAATGCATTTTTAAGGAAAAACTCTCTTTCTTCCTCATCTACAAGCTCTACAGCAAGACCAGCCATGTTAATTCCACCGCTCAGACAGTATAATCCCTCCACAGGAGTGGTCTGTACAGCAGAAATGTCCGCTTCACCAGCTAAAATCTCATAAATTCCAGGTTTTGAAGTATCTGCAGAGACAGAACTGGACATATTACCCTGGGAATCAAGATCAACTAGAAGGACCTTATATCCCTCCCTGGCAAGAGCAGAGCCAACATTCACAGCAGTAGTAGTCTTTCCGACACCACCTTTTTGATTCAAATAAATGATTTTTTTAGCCTGCATGCTTTTAATATAGAACATAAAATTTCAAAAGTCACCACTTTATTGACTTATTCCAATACTTATTCTACATTTACTGCAGGAGGAAAGTATAAACCATGGATGATTTGGAAAAGAAAGTGGTTGAAGCTATAGATTATGTCAGACCTTCACTTCAGAATGATGGTGGTGACATTGATTATGTCAGAATGGAAGGCAATAAGGTCTTTGTTAAGCTCAGAGGAGCCTGTGCCGGCTGCATGATGGCTGAGATGACCCTTAAGAACGGTGTAGAGCGTATGCTTAAGTACAATGTCAGCGAAGATCTTGAGGTTGTTGACCTTACAATGGAAGACATGCAGAAAGACAATTAATGTTTCACGTGAAACGCTGATCACTACTTTTTACAACCAGATCCAGGCTTCGGCCTGGATTTTTATTTTCCTAAACCAATATCTTCATCACCATAGGCGAAACTGATCATTTCAATTTCATATTCTTCATTTCTAATCCATATTTAAAAAGATTCAACCTTATGAAATGTTTCACGTGAAACATTTTCAGTGTTACCGCTCAACAGTACAGATCAGTCTTTTAAGTTTTCGGAAGTTACTTGGTTCAATTTTTGAAAATCCCCGGAGACACTAAAAAACCGCATTCCAGATAG
>OCVV010000996.1_pt1 | contig 20512 bp, 4 predicted proteins | sample 1539721 | NCBI WGS metagenome assembly OCVV01 (sample SAMN02144230, study PRJEB22623) | gut metagenome | biome: sheep rumen | host: Ovis aries | place: New Zealand
ACCCCCGATCCGCTGTCTATTGCATTTATTTTTATGTCCTCTTTTGTCCACTTACCGGATTCTTTGTCTGCACTTATTACAGGTTTTGTCCTGTCTATTTTTACTGTCGCTGTTACTTCTTTCGAAGCATTTCCCACGTTGTCTACGGCACGGAATTTTACCTCAGTTTCAACTATCTGCCCTTCTTCTGCTGCTACCGCACAGGTGCTTCCACTCTGCCACTCTGACGCTCCGACCTTGTATTCATAATGGTTCAGACCGGATTTATCGTCACTGCTTTCTGACGCTGTCAGCGTTACGTTTTCGTTTGTCCAGGTATCTATAGCTCCACTTATTTTCCGGAGCGTTGGAGGGGTATCATCAACTTTTATATTTATTTTTCCCACAATTTCATTATCTTTATATGAATAATCATTATTACTGGAATTGTTTGGCACTAAACATAGTTTTATTTCCATATCTTCTTGTGCTTCTTTTGGAAGATTAGGAACAACCACACTTTTTTCGTTGATTAATAAAACAGTTTTCAGTCCTTCGGTAGTATAAGGGACATAAAAATCTCCTTCTTTGTAATTGATTGCAATCTTAGTGCCTTTTTTTACATACCATTCAGGATATGAACATCCATCATTTTTGCTACATACGTTTTTTCCGGATATTTCCAATTTATAATTATATCCATTTACAGTCAGGCCACTGTTAAATTTTCCTTTATAGAAGCATAAAGTTCCATCGTAATCAGATATTACAATATTATTTTCTGTTGTAATAATCTTATCAACTCCTATCATCGTTATAGTATACAAAACATTTCTAGAATTATAAATTCCTTCTGATTGTTCCCAAATTTCGATTATGTAATAATCATTTTTATATAAGCGTAATGTTATTTCTCCGTTATCTTCGTATTCCTTTTCATTAGCAGTTTCATTTTTCCTTGTTATTACTACTTTTGTTTTTACAGTTTTGCTAACGGAGCCTGAAGCTTCTGGGCCGCCACCAGATCCTCCCCCGCTTGTAATCGCATTATTATATAGAATGGTTATTTCTTCATTTTCTTTTATAAAGCATATACCATTCATTAAAATACCTGTTAAACCATTCTCATCGCTATCTTTACAAGATATTCTTAATGAATAATCTTTATCATCTTGATAATTTGTCCACAAATCACCAGATAATGAATCATTTATGTTAATAAAATCTTCAGCATTTACATAATTTATTAATATTATCAAAAAGAACAATATTTTATTTATTTTTTTCATTTTTTTCCTTTATTAAATTTAGATTTTTTTATAATTATTCATTAATTCATTTTCTTTCACTCTTTACGAGTTTTCCGTCTATTTACAATAAGTTTTTTGGAGCTCCCAGCCTGCTTCGTAACTGTTAATTTACAATATTACAATATATCATCCAAAAACTATTGCAAAAAAAAAAGCAACTAGTCGCGCTTTAATCTGTCAATAAACTTTCGTCAGCCCATTCGCATGGAAATGGACTGACGTTTTTTTTGTACAACAATACTTGTTTTATATTTTGCTTATATCTTATTCCAGATATCCGCCAAAACACCAGCCGGAGGTTCCTGTTTTTAATTCCTTTCCATCACGGTTCTTTGCGTCATCTTGAGTTTCAATATAAACCCAGCGATTTTTTATTCCATCAATTATTGTATATTTTCCCAGTGATTTTATTTTAACAGGAGATCCTTTTTGTAACGTTATAACTATTGCACTAGATGTTGATGCAGACTTTCTAAGTCTCAGATTTTCTTTTACAAAGTATCTTTTATCTATACTGATTTTGCTTTTTTCTTGTGTTTTATATCCATAATCAAATAAAAGTTGCTGTAATTCATTCTCTGTTTCAATTGAAATGTATTTACTCTTAACTGCCTTATCAAGTGTATCATATGCGGCAAAATTATTAAAATTCGGATCAGCTCCATATTGTAATAAAAGTTCTGTTATTTCTTTATTACCTATTTCTAGTGCCCAGAATAGAGGAGGTGCAAATTGATCGTAATCTAGAGAGTTTACATCTCTTTGAAATTCTGGTTTATCTAATAGAAAAGTCAATATAGAAGAATAACAATTCTGAGTTGCCAAAATTATAGGATTAATATTTTTTGTTTCATAGCTTCCACATTCATAAGCATATTTTACCATTTTTAATAGGTTTTCTTCATTTTGAGATTCAAACCAATAAAAAATATCATCCATATAGCAGGAATTAACTTTATGATTTTTAACTTCATTTATAGATTCTTCATTATCTTCAAGTAATGAATACATAACACTTGAAAAAGATTTCTTCCTCTCAAAATATTGTTTCTTACAATAACCAAACTGACTATATTTATTGACAAAACAAAAAAACCAATCGTCAGTACTTTCATCTTCATTTACAAATATGTCATCGTTTTTGTTGATTTTACAAATTATTGTGCCATTTGGCTCAGGCGTAGATCTAATATCAATATTCATATCTATTGCATAATATCCCCATTGGAATCCTCTGTTTTTTAACTGTCTGGTATCAGATGAAAATAGACAAGCAAATATATTAAATATAAAAAAAATAACTACAATTTTCTTTTCCAATTTTATACTCCTAAAACTCAAAATAACCTAAAGGGGCAATATTAAAAATATAATAATTTCCAATACCATCGCCTTCCCCTGGATTTTTAATATCATAAAATGGATTATTTCTAATTAACTCATAATGATCAAAACTTGTGGTTCTAGATTTAGCAACATGATATGGTTTAAGACAATTAACTAGCCCATATTTATACTCTGAATTATAAAAATCTTCTACAGAATTTAAGGTTAATCTGTCTGTTATCCTTTTGTTATTAGTAAATGTAACTTTTTTAACAAAACTATAATATCCATCTAATCCTAAAGCTCTTGCAATTTGTTGCGAAAATTTAGGTATATTAGTTAGAGCACCAAAATTTTCATGTCCTGTCTTATTTATTATATTATTCCTAATAATCCCAGCGAATTCTCTATCCATGAATCTTTGAGTAACAACTCCATCAGAGATATATGCATTTAATATTGATGTTATTAGACATAAGAAATTTCCATATCCATATTTTTTCTCTATTACTTTTTGTTTAAATGGTTTGTCAATTATTTTATTTTGTTCATTCTCAAATACATGAACTAAGTAATTTAATTTGTTTTGAGTATCCTCGTATTCTGGATTTTTTGGAGTGCCATCTTGATAATAGCGATTATATTCAGTATTGCTTATTCCCTGATTTTCAATGGCTGCCTGTCGTTCCATTTCAAAAGTTTTCTGATATGATTCACTATCTTTTGCTTCCATTCTCTGCTGATATGCAAAATCATCTCTTGTTGTTGACAGTCCATCCTTATCATAAAAATTTACAGGATTCTGTCCACAATAGCCATACCAGTTCATTCCATCACGAGCAGGATCCTCAGATAGCCAGGAATCTCCATCTTCACTTCGCCAGCGGTTCAAGTGGTATGAAAGTCCTGTTTCTGCATCAGAGTCACATCCAGTGTAGAGGCCATCAAAGTCAAGAAGTTTTGTTGTTTCACCTGCTTTTATACCGAATGCAGTATAGTTTGATTTCCAGAGAAGATTGTTATCTTCATCGTAGACCTCGATAACACTTCCCTGAATGTCAGTTACTGTGTTTCTGATTGTTTCAATTCCATCTTCTGTTTTATCCATGAAGCCGACCATCTGATTATTCAAATAAATGAAAGTTCGACTTGTTACAGACGTTCCAGCAGTCTTTTTCTGATAAGTCATTGCACCATTTCTTCCATATGTATATTGAGTTTTAACAGTAGTTTCGTTTGTATAACTTACCCTTTCAATTCTTCGGTTCATTACATCATAAGTATATTGTACTTTAACATTCTGTGCATTATCAGGAGCATTGAACTGCTGAACTTTTATGAGACGGTTGTGATAGTCCCAGGTGTATTCCCAGTATTCGCCGGTTTTATCAAGTGTTACTTCATTATTGTTATGAACAGCATTTGTCGCTCTTGCCGTTCTGTTGCCGTTTGCATCGTAGGTATACCACCACTTGCCATCGTACATTACGCAGGCGGTGTTACCTTCTGCGGAATTTTTGTAGTAAGTATAATTACGATTCTTTCCGTTCTCTGTAAGAGTCAGGCGGTTTGAGTTTTTGTCATAAGAGTATACTTCATTTCTCTTATTTTCTAGTGTCCAGATTCTTATCATTTTCTGTACGCTTTCATTTGAGAATGTCACATAGTCAGAGACATTATTATTATATAAATCGCGGTCATCCCAGATTGTACGGATTTTAATGAACTGGGTCTTAAGAGATGTCTTCAGATTAAAGTGAATACTCTGGTTTTTCGAATCAACTACATAGTTCCAGTTATCTGGTGTAAGTTCTCTCCAGCCATCTGGCTCATTCTGTTTTGTGTAGATGTGAAGGTCCCGTTCACGAATACGGCTCTTTCTTTCAAGGTTAGTTTTGAACAGCTCTATCTTCTGAATTTCCTTTTCTTCTGTAAAATCATAGACAAATGACTTTCCTTTTTCATCAAGGGTAACCTTGTCTGCCTGGTAGAACTGACCTTTTTGTTCTACTGCCATACCGTCAATATCGCGGTCAATTTCACTCATATTAACCAGATTGAACTGTTCGTATGTGTCGTTTGAGAACTTACCTTTTAGACTTAATGTTACAAGTCGGTTCAGGCCATCGTAGGTGAAGGTATCTTTATTCTGAGTATCTTTGTCTTTTCGTTCTTTTATGTTGAAGTTATTGTCATACAGATATTCAAAACCACTTTTTAACGATTTATTTTCAATTGAACTGTACGAGATTTCTGAAATCAGGCCAGCTTCATTGTAACTAAATGTTTTCTTTAAACCATTATTCAATGAGACTGCTTCAATCCTTGATTTGTTATAACTGAGAGTTCCTTTTATAAGACCGTCTATTGCAGAAACCTGACTGTTTTTGTTATATGTATAAGTTTCTGTTTTATTGTCAGGTGTAGTTACTGAAGTAAGTCGGTTCAGAGAGTCGTAATCATAACTCATCTCAAAGCCTGTTCTGCTCCATTTTTCTTTTCTTGTCTTACCGTAGGCATCAGGCTGGTATTCTGAATCAGCTCCATTGTAATAAACAGTGTTATCTCCGTCTGAAACAGATTTCAAGGCTCCGCCTTCATCATATGAATACGTTCTTGTTTTCTTCAGAACTTCATTTCCGTTTTCTTTTGCATAAACTTTTTCTTCAGAAAGAAGATCTGTCTTTGTATAAGTTCTTTTGAAAACAGTTCCTGCGGCATCAGTAAACTTAATTACATTTCCGCGGGCATCGTACTCATAATAAAGGACAGTCTGTGGTTTTGTATTTACAGTTTCCTTTACAACCCGTCCAAGTCTGTCATATTCGTAAGTATGACTGCTTTTCTCACCGTCTGTTTCTGAATGCTTCCGTCCAAGACTGTCGTATGAAACTGCAATCTCAGAAAGCCCTGCAAGTTTTTCATTTGTAACACGGTTCATTACATCATACTCATACTCTGTAACGTTTCCGTTTCTGTCGGTAACGGTTTTTACGTTACCATTATTATCATATGAATACTGAACTGCAGCCGTATTTCCACTTATTGATTCATATAAGAGGTGGCCTGCCTTGTCATAAGCTGAAGCTGTCCATGTATCATCCGGGTTTATTACCTTTGTTACCTTTCCTGAAGCATTATATTCATATGAAGTTCTGTAATTATCCGTAGTCTGCTCTTTCAGAAGACCTGCTTTTGTGTAAACATAATCTGTTTCTACACCTTCATTTTCACTTCTGTAAGTGCAGTTTCCCTGCGCATCATAGACAAGATAAACATCAGCTGTTGTATAAGAGTTACGTTTTTCGTTTTTAGGAAGCCAGCCTTTTATAAGACGTCCGAAGCTGTCGTATTCCATCTTCATCTGGAACTCTGCCTTGTATGAAGATACATTCTGTCTCGGGTCTGTTAATCCGGTAAGATTTCCTTCGTTGTCATATTCATAAGTTGTTGTATTTCCTTCACCATCTGTCTGTGAAGTTACATTTCCGTTCCAGTCATAAACTGATGATGTAGTTCTTACATCTGATTTGTCATCTTTATACGAAACTGACTCAGAAAGAATGTTTCCCCGTCCGTCGTATTTACGGCTTACAAGAACAGTTTTTGAATTGTCTGCAGGTCTTGTCTCTTCAGTTACATAACCAAGCGCATTTACCTTGTATGCAGCAGATGAAGTTTCTGCTGCCCCTTTTCTTTCGGTCTTTTCAAGCTTTCCGTTACTATCGAATAAGTTTTTTCAGGAGGTTCCCGGTTGCTTCGCAACCGGTCGCGCTTTCCGCTGTTCCGCTTCCGCTCCATTCCTGCGCTCATTTCATTTGCTCCGGAACGCCTTCGGCGCAGCTCCAATCGCTAACCTTTTTTCTAATTATTCTTCGTAAAGAAAATACACTTTAGTGTTCTAAATGTATTTTCTTTACGACTCAAATCGCCATGACTTATTTGAGTCGTGTTTCTGAAATGTCAAAGATCAGATATCAAAACATTTTCATGGAAGTATTTTGATATTCATATTAGTTTCCAGACATTTAATCCCCAATACTGTCTTCATACGGAATAACCTTATAAGGATAAGGTTCCATACAGTTTATACAGGTGTCATCGTATTTTGTACCTTTATAGACATCCATTATAGTTACTCTAAATGGCTCCTGAGTCTCCAGGAAAGATATATCTATAGTTTGTGGATGAGGGGTATCAAGTACATCCAAGATCTTTTCTTTTCCACTGTTCAATCCAGTTACTTTTATTCGTTTGACACGGTTGTTTTGTTTATAAAGATATGTCTTATCAATTGAAAAATATCCATTCATTATTAATAAATAATCAAATTTTCTTTCAAAAGGTGCTGTATCTTCAATTTCTACATATTCTCCAATTCCACTTCCTGAGGCATTTTCTACCCAAGGAATACCCCAAAGATAACTATATAAGTTATCTTTGCTATAAGTTATATTTTTTTCTTTTAAATATGAAGAAGAATTTTTATATAAAATCCATAAAGGTTTGTCAAAATTGTGTTCAAAAGAGTCAAATAATGTAAAGCCCTTAAAACCTCCACAAATTACATATTCATACTCATCATCATAGGATGACTTAGTCCTAGTAGCCGATAAAAAAAATATTTTTCTTCTGTCTTCCTCGTTCAATTCACCATTTTTTTCCCATTTATCAATTAATCCCCACCTTTCTGTCAATAAATTTAATTCTACAGATTTAGATAATTCTAAAAAAACTATCCCATTTTCATGTTTTTCCATATATTCAAATCTATCTAATTCAGTACCATCAAAGCCAATTAAAGCTAATTCATTTTCTGAAATAATATTAATATAATCAATGCAATCAAGGAAATTCCCATAAATTCTACTTGGTAACTTTTTATATTGTGCAAATAAATAAATATTAAAAAAAATAAATACTAATAAACAAATTTTTTTCTTCATATCGATTCCTCTATTACAAATTTTTTGAATATACTCTTATTCGAATATCTTCAGGACTTGCTGATAATCGCAAATAACTCATGAATAAATCATGTTGGCTTTGTCCATTCTGACTAATTATACATCCTAAACTTCCTGATTGCATATTATTATTATATGGTGAATAGCATTTACGCTCAATTAAATTTCCCTTATTATCATAATAATACATACGGGCAAATTGATTTGCATGTAACTGAAAATTACCATCATTTATCTTATCTCTTATAGTTTTATCTATAAAAGAATCTTTTGTTTGTAATCGATATGTATTTTTGTATGAATATGAATCAAATATCCCAAATCCACTATCTATTAATCTATCTGTAGTACAATAATATACACCATCTGGAATAGTAAAATCTTCATTATTTTTTACTTTTGAATTAGCACCGCACCAATCTTCGTAGACTTTTACTATATTTCCATATCTGTCTGAAAGATATACTCTTCTAATGCTGTCGAAAGATTTTCCTAACCCATCAGTAGGTCTTAATACAGAAACAGTAACATTAAAATTCATATATTGTCGAACTAAATCCATAGTGGAAATATATGGATACTTTTCAATTATTTTTAATACTTTCCTAGACAGTCCTTCTGTTTGTCCAAATCTTTCCAATCGTGCTGCAATATTTCTTACATCGGTAAAACCTTGGTTTAATGATGCATAAGCTTCTTCACTTTTGAATGAGTCTCGATATATTTGTGGATTCTGTTGCCCTTCCGTAGAACTTGGATATCCATTATTTTTATAAGGACTATTCTCGGTTCTCTGTTGATAAGCAAAATCATCAAGAGTAGTTGAAAGTCCTGTATTATCCTGCCAGTTAATAGGATTCTGTTCTGCATAACCATACCAGTTCATGCCGTCGCGGCTCGGGTCTTGGGATAGCCAAGAATCTCCGTCTTCGCTTCGCCATCGATTCCAGTGATAGGTCAGGCCTGTCTCTGCATCGTAATCACAGCCGGTGTATAGACCGTCAAAGTCTATAAGATTTGTCGTCTCGCCGGCCTTAATTCCAAACGCAGTGTAACCTGATTTCCAGACAAGGACTCCATCCTCAGCATAAACCTCAGTAACACTTCCCTGAATGTCTGTTACAGTATAATACAGTTTTTCTGTGCCGTCATCTGATTTGTCCAGGAAAGCTGTAATCTGATTATTCAGGTATGCAAAAGTTCGGGAAACTCCGCTGTTTTCTTTCTTCCGGTAAGTTATCGCTCCGTTTCTGCCGTAGGCATATTGAGTTACTTCTGCCTCGGCTTTTGTCCGGCTTGTACGTTCAATTCTTCTGTTGAGTGCGTCATATTCGTATTCGACGACTACATTCTGTGCATTATCCGGAGCATTATGCTGTGCTACTTTTATAAGTCTGTTATGGTAATCCCAGGTGTATTCCCAGTATTCGCCGGTTTTATCAAGTGTTACTTTATTATTTTCATTTTCGGCTTTTACAGCTCTTGCAGTTCTATTCCCGTTAGCGTCATAGGTATAGTACCACTTGCCGTCAGACATTACGCGGGCTGTATTGCCGTTTTTGTCATTTTTGTAATAGGTGTAGCTTCTGTTCTTTCCGTTTTCTGTAATGATCTTGCGGTTTGAGTTTCTGTCATAATCATAGTTTTCATTTCTCTCATTTTCCAGTGTCCAGATTCTTATCATCTTCTGTACACTTTCATTTGAGAAAGTTACGTAGTCACTTACATTGTTATTATCGATATCGCGGTCATCCCAGATTGTGCGGATTTTTATGAAACGGGTTTTAAGAGAAGTCTTCAGATTAAAATGAATACTCTGGTTTTTCGGATCTACCACATAGTTCCAGTTATCCGGTGTAAGTTCGGTCCATCCGTCATCTTCATTCTGTTTTGTGTAGATGTGAAGGTCCCGCTCGCGGATACGGCTCGTTTTCTCAAGATTTGTCTTAAAAAGCTCAATCTTCTGAATTTCCTTTTCTTCTTTGAAATCATAGACAAAAGACTTTCCCTTCTCGTCTAGTGTAACTTTATCTGCCGGGAATAACTTTCCATTGAGGGTAGCCTTTGTTTCTGATGCCATACCGTCTATGTCACGGTCTATCTCTTTCATATTAAACAGATTGAACTGCTCGTATGTGTCGTTAGAGAACTTACCTTTTAGACTTGATGTTACAAGGCGGTTCAGCCCATCGTAGGTAAAGGTATCTTTTTCCTTAGTATCTTTATGAATTCTGTCTGTAATGTTGAAGTTCTTGTCATAAATATATTCAAAACCAGTTTTTAAAGCGGCATTCATATCTGAACTGTAAGAGAATTCTGAAACAAGACCAGATTCATTGTAAGTCAGATTTTTATTTATTCCACATTCAAAATTAACTGAATCTAGCCTTTTAGTAGTATTATTATAACTAAGTGTTCCATTAATCAGACCGCTGATTGCAGTTATCTGACTGTTTTTGTTATATGAGTAAGATTCTTTCTTTCCATCCGGTGTAGTTACTGATGTCAGACGGTTCAGAGAGTCGTAATCATAACTCATCTCAAACCTAGTCTTATCCCAGTATTCACGTCTTGTGTTTCCGTAGGCATCAGGCTGGTATTCAGACTTCACACCATTGTAATAGACAGTACCACTTGCATCAGAAACTGACTTCAGAGCTCCCGCTTCGTCATATTCATACTTTCTTGTTTCATCCGGTGTTTCTGAAGTGTTTCCTTTTGCATACACTTTTTCTTCTTTAAGCAGATCTGTCTTAGTATAAGTCCTTTTGAAAACAGTTCCTGCTACATCTGTAAACTTTGTTACATTTCCTCGGGCATCGTATTCATAATAAAGTACTGTTTCCGGGACTGTATTTACAGTCTCTTTTACAACTCTTCCAAGAGTATCATATTCATAGATTCTACAGTTATCTTCACCGTCTGTTTCAGATTTAACTCTTCCAAGTCCATCATATGCTGTTTTCTTATTTAAAAGACCTGCAACAGACTCTTCTACGACACGGTTCATTACATCATACTCATACTCTGTAACGTTTCCGTTTCTGTCTGTAACGGTTTTTACTTTACCATTTTTATCATATGAATACTGAACTGCTGCTGTATTGCCGCTGATTGTTTCAAATAACAGATGTCCGGCTTTATCATAAGTAGAGGCTTTCCAAGTTCCATCAGGATTTACTGTCTTTGTAAGTTTTCCAGCCCCGTTATATTCATAGGAGGTTTCATAACCATCTGTAATCTGCTCTTTCAGAAGACCTGTTTTTGTGTAAACATAATCTGTTTCTACACCTTCATTTTCCTTTCTGTAAGTGCAGTTTCCCTGTGCATCATAGACAAGATAAACATCAGCTGTTGTATAAGAGTTACGTTTTTCGTTTTGAGGAAGCCAGCCCTTAATGAGCCGTCCGAACGAATCGTATTCCATCTTCATACGGAACTCTGCCCTGTATGAAGAAACATTATGTCTCGGGTCTGTTACACTGGTAAGGTTTCCTTCACTGTCATATCCATAGGTAGTTGTATTTCCTTCTCCGTCTGTCTGTGAAGTTACGTTGCCCATCCAGTCGTAGACGGATGTTATAGTCCTTACATCAGCTGCATCGCCCTTGTAGGAAACTGCTTCAGAAAGAACGTTTCCGCGTCCGTCGTATTTACGGCGTACAAGAACTGTTTTTGAATTGTCTGCAGGCCTTGTCTCTTCAGTTACATAACCGAGCGCATTTACCTTGTATGCAGCAGATGAAGTTTCTGCTGCCCCTTTTCTTTCGGTCTTTACAAGCTTTCCGTCTTTGTTATATGTATTAGTTTCTTTAAGGCCGTCTGCGTATGTTACTTCAGATACATTTCCAAGGTAATCGTATGAAAACTCTGTTTTCTTTTCTCCAATTTCATATGGTTCTGTTACGCAAACCTTCCGGCCTTTTCCGTCATACATGGCACTTACAGTTTTTGCGCTGTCAGTATTCTCTCCATGTGCAGTAAAATACAGAACTTCCTTAATGACGTTTCCGTTATAGTCTTTATATACTTCTTTCGTTTCTTCAAGAACTTCGGCACCGTCAGCAATCTTCTTTACGTTCTGACTTACCTTACCGTTTTCATCATCATAGACATTCTCAAGAACATTATTGTCAGCATCAGTTTTTCTAAGCAGGCGGTTCTGAGCATCATAGCTGTAAGTAGTACCTGTAAACTTATCCGACTCCAGTGAAGGCTCTTCATAAGACGGTTCACTCATTTTTGTAACACGGTCATAATTATCATATTCGAGTTTTATGGTGACAGTCTTTTTTGATGCGGCTTCTATATTTTCATCAGAAATCGTATTTCCTGTTTTTTCAACCCTGATAAGTCTTCCAAGTCCGTCAAAGGTGTTTACGGTAACGGCTCCAAGGCCGTCTGTAACTGTTGTCGTAAGGGCGGCATCATCATATACGGCTGTTGTTTCAGTAAACTTTTCCCGTTCCCCTTTCTTTCCTGATTCATGATACTTTCTGATCTGAGTAATTCTGCCAAGCTTATCATAGCTGTTCTGTGTTATGTATCCGTCCCGGTCGGTCTGCTCTGTAAGGTTTCCTGTCTGTTTGTCATAAACATATGTCTCACTTACGGAAGTTTCAGTTCCCGAAAGACCTTCCACCCCGCTATACGTTACGGTAGTAGTATAACTGTCATCATTATAACTGTAAGAGTAATTTGTATGATGGAATTCTGGAGAAATGATTTCCTTAAGGAGCCCGTCCTCTTTCTGGCCTTCCTGATATGAGTACTCATATGTATTCAATTTTTTTTCATCCGGGCCTTTTGAAGCTTTAATCATCTGCCCATATTCGTTGTATTCATACTTTTCATAAGAAGCTGTTTCATATTCATGAGCAGCATCTTCTTCTACTGAACCTGCATGCCATGAAAGATTCTTTACAGTCTCCGGCAGCTGCATATAATTCTTTTCTACATAAGTACGTACTGTTCTGTCTGCAGATACATTGCTGCTTCCAGAAGCTGTTTTATGTGTTTCCTCTGTCAGATTTCCAGTTTTATCTTCATAAACATATTCATCAGTTTTTCTGTTTACGCCCTTTACACTTTCTGCCCTTGTTATCTTCATGAACTCTTCAGAGATTTCATTTTTATCTTTCTGAATCAGTTTCTGATCTGTACTAAGTCCGTCATAAACTTTTGTTTCCTTAGCATAAGTTAGGATCTGGATATTGTCTTTTGAATCTGCTGCTAACGCAGAATAATTTGCTATTCTCTTTATTGCTTCCGGAGCCATACTCAGTCTGTTACGGTCTTTTTTAACGGTTCCGTATTCTGTTACGGTTGTTGTCCTTCCGTCATAGATTACAGATTTTTCAACATATATGTTCTTTTCAAGCGGAGCTGCAAACAATACGCCTATATCTGTTTTCCTTAGATATTCCTTTTTTGCCTCATAGTCCTCAAAGCTTTTCCATACTGTTTTTGAACTGGCCGTAAGCCTGTCCTGGAAAACGGCAAACTTATATTTGGTTCCGTAACTTTCAACTTCATCGTCATATGTAATTTTTTCTGTAATTCTGTAATCTATCTTTGTATATCCGACTCCAGGTCCATATGTTCCTGTAAGGGTACATACTTCCCGCGTCTTTGTATTCTTGTCTTTCTCACTTTCCTTAGCGTCTTTCTCATAACTTCCGCCTGAAAGTTTCTTTGTCTCATACTCATAGTTCCATTCACGGCCGCCGGCATCTGTTGCTTTTGTAAGCTTATTTCCTTCCGTCGTATAAGTTATTTTACGGCCGCCGCTCTTTATTCCGCTGATTTTTCCGCCGCTTCTGATAAACTCGGTGGTTCTTCCATAGCTGTCCGTTACAGTTATTTTATCCGGGGCATAGGTAAACTGGATTTTGTTTTTTCCGGTCTGGTCTTCGATTGAGGTTACCCTTCCGTCCCTGCCATAGTTTATTCTTCTTCCGTCGCTCTGATAGAGTACTGCTCCATCAAACTTATATGACTTACCTACCGGTATAATCCATAAGAAATATCTTGTAGAAACATCAAACTTAAGTTTAATTTTAAGGTTCGCATATTCATGGCTTTCCATCAGTATTGCATTGCTGTCTTCCAGAGTATAACCTTTTACTTCACTCATCTGGCCGATTGACGAACAGACTCCGTCTGTTCCGTACACTACCATAGAATTTCCGTTCCACATCATGTGCGGCATGTTGATCCGCCACCCGTCTGCAATCTTCCAGATGGCCCCGCCGTCTATGTCCGCTTTTTCGTCCGTTGCTGCGTCTTCATTTGCCCTTCCCGTACTGTAGGTTCTAGAAACTGACAGATCAAGGCTGTTTTTTCCGGGAAGATACAGTTCCTGGAAATTCAGGGAAACTCCTCCGTCTTCTCCCGAAATGTTTATCTCCTGGTTACCGCTTCTGTTTCCATCCAGCCGGTAAGCACCTTCGCGGACTTCCGCTTCACTAAGAGCTGTCTTCTTTGTTGCCTGTACAGAAAACTCCGTAAAGTGATTTGTCTTACATCTTATTACCTGCTTTTCTCTGTCTGTATAGCAGTCCCGCATTGGAAGCCAGCTTCCCCAAAGGTCATCGTAATAAAACACTGACATCTGAGTCTCATCATAGCCTTCCGGAATTAGATTTCTGCTGTAACCGATTTCAAGTACTGCCTCTTCCAGAAGTTCTGCATGATTTGTCACATACTCTTCTCCTGCACTGTTTCTTCTCACGGCCGTTACGCTGTAGATTCCTCCAAGCAGGGGCTTAAGCGGTCTGTCATCTTCCGTAAGTACATCCCAAGGCACTTCGTTTATCTGAATCCTGATTATATCCTCGCTCAGGGCATCCTGCGGTATGCTTACAGTAAGTCCTTCAAACTCTGCATATGTACTTCCCTCTTCTGCTATTTCTACTGAAGAAAGTCCTGCAATTACACTCTTCCACTGTGTCTTTTCACTTTCGTTTCCAGCCCTGTCTACTGCCCACATTCTGTAGCTGTAGCTCTCTCCCTGTTTTACTTCTGTATCTTCAAAGAACAGCTTTCCATATCCTGCGTCAGAAAGATATTTTACGCTTCCCGCTTTCCATGCAGGCTCTCGTTCTATCCTGTAGCTTCTGTTTCCTTCCTGTACTACTATCTCATCATCACTTATACAGTTATCATCAGCTCCTGTCCATTTCATGAAAATGCTCTTTTCATCTGGTACGGGTCTTGCATTTTGTGGAACAGGCGGACAGCTTGTGTCCACATATATCATGACGCTCTCTTCCCTTATGTTTGACGCTTTATCTATTGCCCTTACATAAAGCATTCTCTTTCCGTCTTTTAGGGTCTCTATCTGTAGCGGACTTTCGCATACCTGCCAGATGTTATCGTCAATCTTATATTCATAGTGGTCTATTCCGCTTGTCGCATCTGTTGTATTAAACACTGCCTCTGGCATGTTGTTGTTTGTCCACCCTTCGACATTAAGCTTTATTTCAAAGCTCTCCGGAAGCGTTTTATCCATGCAGAAATCAACGTACTTTCTTTCGCTGATGTTTCCGGCTCTGTCCTGAGCCCGTACACTATATGTATAAAATCCGTCTTCTATCTGGTAGTCTTTATACTTATAGCGTCCGTAGCCCCTCTCCCATTCTTCTTCATTGAACTGCCACCATAAGTCTTCTTCTTTGCCGTCCGCAATAAACTTTGCAGTTCCGCTGTTTATATACTGATTCTCTGCCGGCTCTATGATTTTTATTTGAGGCTCTGTACTGTCTTTTATTATTCTGACCGTCTTCTCTCTGCGTCTTCCGGTTCTGTCAACTGCCTCTACCGTTACTGTATTTTCTCCTTCTTCAAGACTGATTTCTGCCTGATAAAAATCACTTTCTGTCTCGACCTGATTTCCGTTTATAAAGACTTTTATCTCATCCCCGTTTCCAGTACAGCCGCTGATTACAATACTTTCTTTCTGAGTAATAATGCTGTCATATGGAAGCTCTATGCTCAGCGCAAGTGCACTATCCTTTATCTCTTCCCCGTATCGCTGTGTGTCATTAATCTCTTTTGTCCTGTATTTCTTTACCGATGTTTTTCCGTAAAGCTCTGCCTTTATTTCGTGTCTGTCTTTTTTAAGGTAATTTCTTCCGCACTCCCTTACAGGCATCCAGAACAGATTATCTGCCTGCCGCGGATTTATGGTTCCGTCTGCAGTTACAAGTGTCACAGGATTTCCGATCCATCCTGTAAGGCATGAGTTTTCTCCGGCATTTTTCTGGTTACTCCATATTTCAATACTGACAGATTTGTCTTCTGCAGGGCTTCCATACAGTTCTATTTCATTAATGTTAAATTTCCCGTCACTGCTTATCTTAAGTTTATTCTTCTGGATTCCCCCAAGGTCTGCTTCATAATATCCTCTTTCGTTATAGCTGCAGTTTATAAATGAATTCCAGCCGCCTGCATTTTCTACTCTAAGTCCGCTCTCTGCCTCTGCATATATACGGATCTTTTCCAGACTGTATTTCCGGTCCAGAACAAACTCTTTTTCATATGATTCCGTTTCCGCTTTATTTGACTGCTCTCGGTTTTTATCTGTATATGAACCGCCGAGCTTTATCCTTCCGTTTCCCTCTTTTTTTCTTATCGTTATATTTTCAAGTTTTTTTCCGTATGTATTTATCTCTAAAAACTGTGTACCTTCCCGCTCTTCATAATCCTTTACTTCAAGGCTGTATACGCTTCTTTTCCCGTTGGTATATGAAGGTGTTTCTTCCTTTTTTTCATCTTCGTTTATCTTAAGGCTTACTCCCTTATCATCATATCCTTCCGTAAGGATATCTGCTTCAAACCCATCCTTGTATGCACCGCTTATGCTTGCACGGTAGATTCCTTTTCCTTCATCTCTTTCAAAGAGAACCTTACGCTCTGTATTGGTAAAGACTCCCTCGCCCCATACTTCTATCTGGTTTATGTATCTCGCACTCTCCCAGCCATCCGGAAATGTAATCCTTATTCTGTCTGTCTCTATTGTTTTTGTCAGTTCCTTGCGGAACCAGCCTTTCCCGCTGTTTCTTCCAAGCTCTGTTTTTGAAACCCATCCCTCTCCGTTCCAGAACTCAAAGGCTGCACTCCGCCAGTCTGCTCCAAAATATGCCTTGAGGACTTCTATCTTATATACTCCATCCAGTTCCCAGATTATCTCTGCTTTCTTTGAAGGATGGCCGTTAAAGTCAGGGAAGATTCCGCTTCGCCCCTCGTTACTCTGCTGGATCTCCCACGGGATGTACCACAAAGGCTCATACCAGGTCTCGTTTACATATCCGTCCCACAGCCGCTCCGGCTTTATGTTTATGTATTCCTTCTGGTTAAAGCTGTAGCTTTCCGGAACTATCTTTCCGAACTGTCTGCTGTCACTTCTTTCTTTTATTCTGATTTCATTTATCCGGCTTTCATCTGCCTTTTCGCCTTCAATCTTGAATACTAAATGACCTGTAGCCCTTGCATCTTCGCTGAATGTTATTTCCTTTTCTCCTTCAAACGGACCTTCTACAATGCCGTTTTCATACGGAAGGAGCACTCCGTCCTTTTCCCGCATTACAGAAAGTCTGCTTCCTTCTGAAAGAGTTATATCAGCACTTATTCCATCTATATCCTTTTCTTCTGAAAAATACCTGTCTGCATACCCTTCTGTTTTTCCGCTCTCCAGCGCCCAGTAAGTCTCTTCATTCCCGTCAAAGGCCAGACGTCCTGCCGTATATACTCCGCTGTTTTTATCTTCCCTGATTCCGTCCGGAAGGAAATCTCCCCATGTGGTTTCCCTTATAACCGCATATAATCCGAAAAACTGTACCAGTACTATAAAACCAATTGTTATGACTTTCTGTAATCTGTTTTTATTATTCTTCTTCATATTTTTTTCCTTTTTTTATTCAGCTGTTCCAAGTTTTTCTTCTATTTCTTCGTCCGTAAGAACTCCGCCTTCCCAGTCGTACCACAATACTGCAGCTCCCTCTATAACACTTCCTTCATCCAGTTTTATTGAAGGGCTTCCCTTCTCATCCCTGTCACTTTTTATTCCNGTACCTTAACGCCTTCACTCTGCTCTTTCCAAACTCTGCTTCTGCATTTCCCGTACAGTGGATTCCTATTTCTTCTGCTTCTATCTCGCTTTCTTCAAACTTTGCCCTGCTACCGCTGCCAGAGATATAGCCTCTTCCCCCTCTGGCTTTTATCTTGAGACTTTCAGCTTTTATACTTCCTTTATTTATAATTCCATTTTCAAATCCTTTGACAAGAATAGAGTCTCCAGCAAGGAGGACAGCGCCTTCCTCATTTTCTATTCCGCACCTGCCGTCTCCTTCGAGATTTACACTTCCGGCCTTCAAGCTTCCTTCGCATTCTATTCCCTGCACTACATCCCCGATTGTAAGGCTGCCTTCCACGCTGACGCTTCCCTCTTTTTCTATCAGAAGGCCGCACTTTACGCTGGCTATTTCAATACTGTCTGCCTTTATTTCTCCGCCCGCTTTGAGTCCGTATCCAGGACAGTTATCAATCAAAATATTATTAAGGTTTGCCGCACTTCCTTCTTCTGCTGTGATTCCGTTTACTGCATATTTTATTTCTGCATTCTTTATATACGATGCTTCAGATCCGCCCCTTATTATTATTCCGCCCCACTTAAGGCTCTCATCCTCTCCGCCCTCTTTTTCGGTCTTTACTTCCGTAAATGTAAGTCCGTTCTTTCCCTCAGTAAATTTTACGCCCTGTGTATTTACACATAGCCTTCCGCCACGCATAACTTCAAGAAGTCCTTTTCTCTCTTCAAGCGGAGAGCCGTAGCCAAGTATTATCGTCGGGTTATCTTCATCCATGCCGTTGTCGCTTACAGTAAGCGTCTTACCTTCGGGAACCTGGATCTTCCCGAGCAGCGGATGCATTCCTATCCACTCCTCATCTCCAAGAAGTGCTCCATACTGTGTATCTACAATATGCACATTTACTGAGGCATTTTTTTCATTCAGACCGCTTCCTGCCGTTATCGTAAGCACATATTCAGATGTATTTCCCTTTCTCTCAGAGGACTGGCCGTAATGGTGCGTTACACATCCCCCTTCAACTATTGTTCCGTCTCCGTAATCCCATAATATCTTATATGTGCCTTCGGCATCTTCAGTCATCTCAATTCCAAGCTCTATTTCCTGATGTGGTCTTGCCGTAATCCCGTCTTCGTTATATCCCGCTTCTTCTCCGACTAAAAGCTTGAAGCCTCCCAGATCAGGTGCTCCTGCCTTAAGCCTTATTACTCCGCTTTCGGTTACATCCTTATATGCGCCGCCGTCTCCATTACAGCCTTCTGTCATTGTGATTTTCATGTTAAAGGGCTTGTTGTAATAAAGCTTCACTTCAGGATTTTTAAACTCATACCATTTCTCTATCTTTCCCGATGAAGCTTTGAACTGAGAGTTTATTTTTCCGCCTTCCATTACCTTTTCAATATATCCGCCGGTTACAGCACCCCTCATCGCAACTGTAAGAAGCATTTCTTCACTTACCCCGTCTGTGTTCTTAAACATGGCCTTTACAAGCTCTGTTGCCTCGATGTTATAGTTATCAAAATCCTCGTCTTCTACCTTTACAGAAAGCCTTACCACTCCGTTTAAAGGGACTATAAAATCGTCGTCACTTTCGCCTTCTATTATATTTCCAAGGTTATCCAGAACTATATAACGCTTTTCTTTTCCTTCAGGCTCTGTTCCCTCTATCCTGATTTTCATGCGGCCGGCATTATTTGCACTCTTAGCTGTTACAAGGTACTCACCTCTTTCTGTAACGTCATATTCTTTCCATACCCATTCCACCTGGTATCTGATTCCCCTGTGGCCTAGTCCGCTGTCTGTTTTTATTTTATCTTCAAGATACCAGTACTCAGTTCCACCTATACTTACTGACTTTACATCTTTTTCGCTTATGACGACTTCTTTTTCTCTTTCCCAATTCTCCCTTACAGTCTGTTCAGATACACTGACGTCAAAGCGTGACTTATAGTCTTCATAGGTGAATGTCCTGCGCACTTCTCCTTCGCCTTTATCTGCAAGGAAAGTTCTTTTAAGCCTTATTTCCTTGTAAAGTGAGAAATTTATTTTGTTTATGAGGATTCCGTTTATCGTGTAACCGTCTTTTATATAGCTTTTTCTTATTCCCTGATTTTCATCTTCACTTTCAACGGCTTTTATGATGATTTTTCTCGGTATTACAATTTCACCCTTTACTTCCCCACTGGTGTTTCCAGCCTTATCTGTTACAAGTGCTTTGTACTCAAATGTTTTATCATTTTCTTCTCTCGTAAGTTCTGCAAGATTCCTGCTTTCTTTGTATGAGATGCTTTTTTCTGTACTCTCGTTTGTTTTTGCGCCGTTCAGATAAAGGTTGTTTTCTTTAATCCCTGAATCAGCCTCTGTCACATTATAATTTACGGCGAAACTGTTCAGATATTTTGTTTCATCTTTTTCTTCGTATCCAAAGCTGCTGAACGACAGCCCTGAAACCGAAGGTGATATTTTATCTATTTTTATTGCTGCTGTATTTTCATTCCCGGTATTATCGGTACACTTTACAGAGTATTCTCCGCTTTGCGTTATTGTATAACCGTTTTCCCAGGATACTGCCTCTTCGTTTACAGTGACGCTTTTTATGCCCGAATGCGCATCTGTAAAAGTTATCGTTACGTCTTTATTTGTCCACACTCCCTCTTCATATCCGTTCAGCTCAATCTGCGGCTTTGTTTTATCTATCAGGTATGTGACTTCTTCTCTTCTATTTTCAACTTTATCAGTAGCACTTACTTTGTATCTTCCGCTTTCGCTCAGCGTATTTTCGACAGCTGGATTATACAGCCTTCCGTCTTTTGTTACTGTAATGCGTTTCACCCCCGATCCG
>OCVV011313375.1_pt1 | contig 20509 bp, 15 predicted proteins | sample 1539721 | NCBI WGS metagenome assembly OCVV01 (sample SAMN02144230, study PRJEB22623) | gut metagenome | biome: sheep rumen | host: Ovis aries | place: New Zealand
GCTTCCTACATCTGTGATATTGCTGATAAATATCTGGAATCCTGCGGTTTTCCCGCAGACGCGGACGCGCTGGAGGCTTTCCGGATAAGAATGAACGAGGAAAGGGAAGACGGAAGGTTCTACGGATATTCCACGATACAAAAGATCTGCGATGAAATGATCTACCTGAAACAGCTGCAGATGGCTGATATGCATTCCGGTGATGAAGACCGGTCCGAAGCCGTTCTTTCTGTTCCTGAAAACGTTGGCCGGCAAAGCGGATCCAAGACAGAGAGCGCCAGTAATGCTGAACACAAATCAGGAAAAACTGACAACGTGCCCGGAAACGCCGCCAGCAAAGACATCAGAAAAGCAACCGCCGGAGATCGGCGTATATCTCTGTCCGATGTTTCCGGCCTGATCAATGGCACGTCTTTCTCTGCCGGAGATAAAGCTACTCTTAATACGCTTATTGGCCGCAGCTCTGTAAGAGAACAGCTGCAAAAAATAATTAAATCCATCTCCGGAGGATTGAATGATAAGTCTTCAGAAACTGCCGCACAGGATAAGGACCACACATTTTTTGAATCTCCTTTTGCCATCGGAGAAGTCAACGGACCTTATAATATGTTCTTTATCGGCGAGCCCGGTACGGGAAAATCCTCTGCCGCAGGCGTTCTGACAGCCTTTCTTAAGGAAATGAACATACTCTATGACGGCCATTTCCACGAACATCATCTGGAAGATTTTCTGGGCGACTGCGAAGGCGAGACCACTCCCCGCACGCTTTCCATTCTGCGGGACGCATACGGCTCTCTTCTCCTGATCGATGAACTGAACGGACCTATGGAAAATATGATTCAGATGGAAGATGATGATGTCGATGAAGATATTGCCAGGATGGAACAGCTTACGACCGAAAATTTCACTGCTGACGCGATCAATACGATCATTTCCCAGCTCAGGATACACCGCGATGATCTGGTAGTGGTATTTTCCGGCAGGGAAAAGGACATCCGGAAGCTTTGCGCAGATCATCCGGAACTGGGAAAACTCGTTCCCTACAGCGTGGTATTTGAAAAATACACGCAGGACGAGCTGGCACAGATATTCATGAATATGCTTGAACGCAATCAGATCAGTGGTTCCCCTGACCTGGAAAAGACGGTTTTCTCTTATTTCAGAAATCTGCCGGAAAAGATCATGCAGGATGATTCCTTCAGCAACGCCAGATTTGTCAGCAATCTGTTCGAACACGCCGTCAGCAAAGCGGACATACGTTCCGCGATGGACGGAACCAGCGGAGATGTTATACTTGCTTCCGACTTTCTGCTTGCCGCGAAAGACAGCAGCGTAGATCTGAACCGAAAGAAAAAAGCAAACCGCACGATCGGGTTTGCTATATCCTGAGATGTATAAATGCAGACTTCTTAACCGGCTGACGATCCTTTCTTTTCAGGCGTTCCGTTAAGATGACATTCTATGGAAGAGAAATGCTTATGAATTTTTTGCCCGCAAAAAAGCTACTGGCTCTTATACTCGTTCTTCCGGCGTTCTTCCTGACGATTCCGGATAATACCTCTGCCGCTGATAAAGCGGTATCCGACGGCGGCCCCGTTTCCGAAAAAAAGATCACAAAAAAAGAGGCTGAAAGATCGGCAATCAGTGTGGACCCGGAAACGATCCCTGTTTATGATGATGAACCGTTCACGGTGATCAATGATAATATTCCGGGGTTTACAGAACAGGAAATGACAACGGAGCCTTTTGAATACTATTCTTCTCTGGATAACGACGGCCGATGCGATGTAGCCTACGCCAACATCTGCCGGGATATAATGCCTTTATCAGAGCGGGGCGCGATCGGAAACATCAAGCCCAGCGGATGGCAATTCGCCAAATATGACTGTGTCGACGGAAAGTATCTTTATAACCGCTGCCATCTCATCGGATTCCAGCTTGCAGGCGAAAACGCAAATCCTGAGAATCTGATAACCGGCACACGGTATCTCAATGTGGCCGGAATGCTGCCGTTTGAGGACATGGTGGCAGACTATGTAAGAAAGACAGACAATCACGTGCTATACCGGGTGACTCCGGTTTTCAACGACGATGATCTTCTGGCCAGCGGTATACTGATGGAAGCCAGATCCGTCGAGGACAATGGATCCGGCGTTCAATTTTGTGTGTATTGTTATAATACACAGCCATGTATTGATATAGATTATTCCAACGGCAAAAGCGAATGGGACGGTACATATCCCGATAAAGAAGCCGCCGGCGTGATAACCGCCGCCGATTTACCCGGCCGGAACATTTCATCAGGAAGTGATTACATAAACAGCGATACCTCATCTCCGGTCATGACCTACATTCTTAACACCCGCTCAGGATCCCGGAAATTCCATTATCCGGAATGCGACAGTGTAAAGAAAATGTCAGAGAAGAACAGGAAAGAATATACCGGAACCCGGGAAGAGATCATCGCCATGGGCTTCGATCCCTGCAAAAACTGTAATCCATGATTTGCCTTATCATGCGGAAATATTTACTTCATGATCCTCGGCGTGAAATCCGGGGTATCGGCACAGACCATACCCCCGAGAGCGCCGGTCAACATCCGGAAAACAGGTTCGCATTTTTCATATGAATCCGATGCTATCGTAATATCAAATACCGACTGTATCCCCTCCTCTTTGAGAAACATATCGTCTTCCGGTTCTCCGAAGGAAGGTTCCCTTTCCTCCACATCTATATTCATCTTTTCACCCACATTGATCTCCAGCACGCCGGCTTCTCTCCAGAGTTCCATCGCGCATCCGCTCTGCATAAGAGCGTCCCTGATCTCAGTGACCGTGATCTTTTCAGGACAAAAATAAAACCATTGTCTTAACTCTTTTTTCCCCGATTCATTCTTAACATTATTATTTTTTACGTTCTTCTTTTTTATGTTTTTCTTATTTATAGTTTTCTTTTTTAATCCCATCCTTCTTACTTCCTTCCATATGATCATGAATTTTTTTCAAATTTCTCAGAAAATCCCGTTAGTTCCCCGTCCGGGTATATTATACTCGTTTCCCGGATCTGATCATACGCTCATTTTCTTTTTTTTCAAAAATCCAAAACAAAGTCCGCGGGCGGACTTCAACTCCCCCTGCCTCCCAATCCTGAGGGGATCGAACCGGACTTTAACTCTCCCTGACTCCTTATTCATGAGACAGCCTGATCTTCAGAAGCTTCCGTACCCTGAATACAGAATACAGCACTCCGCATATTTCTGAGATCCAGAATCCGTACCATACTGCCCCGATGCCAAATACTCTTCCCAGCAGATATGCGCAGGGGATCAGCGGAACGAACTGCCTGATCACAGCTCCGGCCATATTTGTCATCCCATCCTGAAGACCGGATGCTATATATCCGGAAATGAGCGTCACAGATCCCAGGATAAAAGTGGGGGCGATGATCCGCAGCGCGGGAACTCCAAGCTTCAGCATAGCGTTTCCGGCCGCGAAAAGTCCCAGCAGTTGTGCGGGAATACTCATAAATAAGATCGATCCGATCAGTGAGATGATCATTGCCGCAGGATAGATCACCCGTATGGCTTCATAGATCCGCTTTTTATTTCCAGCGCCGAAATTGAATCCAACTATCGGAATACCTGCCTGGCCAAGCCCGTTCATGGGCATGAAAAGAAATGTCTGAAGTTTGTAATATACGCCGAAAAACGCAACCGCAGTGGTAGAGAACGGCTGCAATATGGCATTGAAACAAGTGACCATCATGCTCTGCATGGCCTGCGTGATCATCGTAGGAAAACCGACCTTATAAATACCTTTTACGATCTTTGTATCAAAACGAAAGCCCTTGAATGATACGTTAACGTCTTTATTGCAATATTTCTGCAGTATGAGTCCTGTAACCATGCTCACCCACTGTCCCAGAACCGTTGCTGCCGCAGCGCCCCGGATCCCGAAAGCGGGACATCCCAGTAGTCCAAAGATCATTATGGGGTCCAGCACGATATTTGTTATCGCTCCGACTGCCAGGATCACCATACTGAGAAAAGATTTTCCGGCTGCCTGCATCAGGCGCTGATAAGTCATACAGACCAGATTACCGGTAGAATAAGTCATGCATATAAAAAGATACTGGTGACACATTTCTGCGATTTCTTTATTTTCCGTAAACGCATTTGCGATGGTTCCGGAAAAAAGCAATCCCGCCGCGACAAACGCCAGGCTGGAAAGAACTGCGAGGGCCACTCCCGAAGCCGCGATCTTCGATGCTTCATCGTATTTTCCAGCTCCCAGAGCTTTGGATAGTACCGCATTGAGTCCTACCGCAGTACCTACTCCCACCGCGATCATCAGCATCTGTACAGGATACGCCAGCGAGGCAGCCGCCAGTGCATTTTCTCCGAGCCTGGCGACAAAAATACTATCCACTATGTTATACAGGGACTGAATCAGCAGTGAAAGCATCATCGGTATCGACATGTCCGCCACCAGTCTCTTCATCGGCATTACCGCCATTTTATTACCACGTTCCATTTTTCCTCCTATCCATAGATCAAAGTCCGCGAGCGGACTTCAGCTCTCCATCCTCTCACTCCCGAGGCGAGCGAACCGGACTTTGCGCGCCGCCGCACGGCAGCTCAGCTGCCTTCCTTTGTGCGGCGTGTGCATCCCCCGGAGGGTTTGTGTCATAGGAAATTTTACAATTTTCTATGACACAACAAAGTCCGCGAGCGGACTTCTGCTCTCCATCCTCTCACTCCCGAGGCGAGCGAACCGGACTTTGCGCGCCGCCGCACGGCAGCTCAGCTGCCTTCTCTTGTGCGGCGTGTGCATCCCCCGGAGGGTTCTGTCATAGGAAATGATCGTAATTTACTATGACAAAAAAATAAGCGTAAAATCAGGAAGTTGGCATTTCTTCCGATTTCACGCTTTTAAAGCCGGCCAATAAACAGAATTTATTTTAGCACAGAGATTTTATAAAAATCAATTATTATTTCTCATTTTTATATCACGGATCTTCTTTCGCAGCAGTACATTGTCCTCCTGAAGGGCAAGGATCTCCGAATTAAGCTCCTCGACTCTCTTCTCGTATCTTGTTACAAAAATCTCGGCTACAACGCTGAGATCATGCATTTTTTCCTGAAGCACACGGATTATTGTTTCAAGCTCCGGGTATTTTTCTCTCGCATAAATGCACATGGAATAATAATAGTTTTTCGTTTCGTATATATATTCATGAGCTTTCCAGACCGAAACCCGGTATAATTCCTCTGCCACATGTCCTCTGTCAGCCAGACGCAGAAGTAAAGCCAGCTTATTATCCTGCACCTTGTCAAAGATCTGCTGTCTCTCCTCTTCCGTTTCGCAATTTCCCTCATAGATCAGCTTCAGGATCTCGGTCACTCTGTGATCCAGCTTATAAATATCAGTCATTTCTTCGCCCTGATCAGGAAACTGCAATACAAAAAGAATATCATGGCACAACGCCGATGCAAGCAGAATATCCTCCTCGTCATGCGCAAGAGGAATTCTGAGAACGATAAGCATCTGACACACCAAAAGGCTGTGTACAAAATACGGACGTTTCCATTTCTGTCCGGAGGGCGATACGATAGTTCCTCTGTAGCTTCCCTGGTGCAGTGCCCTTGCAACCGGAAGGGCAAGTGCTGTGTTCAGCAATTGCTTTTTATACGCGTAACTCTGGATTTCCTCGTAATACTCACGATACATCCATTCCTCCGACTGGTCATAGATCAGGTTTTCTTCATTTATCTCTCTTAGAATACTATCAAGTTTTTCTTTGAAATCGTCCATGATCACCCCTCCAGTTCCTGAAGGATCGATGTAAGTCTCCGGTTTTCTTCCCGAAGTTCCTCCAGTTTTGTGAGCATCTGATACTCCTTTCGCTCATAACGGATCACCAGAGCTTCAGCGCTCTCAGTCAGCGTCAGCATTTTGTCCCGGAGAATGGCAAGCACCTCCTGCAGTTCGGGAAACTTTTTCATCCCGAAATCACACATTGGAAAAAAATACTTTCTTGTCTCTTCCACATACTCATGCACTTTCCATATTTTCATGTTATAGAGATCTTCCACGTTATTTCCCCTGTCGGACAGTTTGACCATCAGCGCAAACCGATCATTCATTATATTGTCAAAATACTGCTGATGTTCCTCAAGGGTAAAATCTTTTCTCTTCGAGACAAGTCTGACCGTGTGGTAAACCCGCTCATCCAGATGATATAATGTCATCATTTCGGTCCCGCCGTTTGCAAAAGGTATATCCTCGATCATATCGTGGCACAACGCCGCTGCAAGAACTATATCTTCATCTTCTTTATTAAAGGGCAGCTTCAGGTCGATCAGCATCAGGCAGACACGCAGGCAGTGGATCATATACGGCAGACGATAGGTATGGCCATCCTTCACGGCAGTTCCTTTCCGGTGGCTTCCGTTATGAAGCGCACGTATCAGCGGCAGAGCGACCGCCGTATTGAACAGCTCCTTCTCCGAGGCATAATCCTCGATCTGCTGATATATCCGTTCTACCATCCAAAACTCTGTCTCGTCATAAGCAAGCGTTTCTCTGCCGATCTCATCCAAAGTTTTTCTTACTCTGTTCTGAAAGTCTTTCATTTCATTACCTCTGCCCTGAACTCAGTGTTTCTCATTACATCTGTATTTCTTTATCCCCCGGAGGATTTGTTTCATGGGAAATTAACGAAATTTCCTATGCATTCAAGTCTCACTCATAGCTTTTCTTCCAGCTCTTTCGCAACTTCCTTCCTGTGTTCCAGTTCCGCCTGCCGGTCCAGATATCCCTGCAGGATCAGCTGCGCCGCTATCATATCTACATATTCTTTCCAGTCTTTTTTAGGAATCCCTGCTCTGTTCATGATCTCATTTGCTTCAACCGTAGTCAGTCTTTCATCCCAGAAGACCACCGGAAGGCCTGTCTTTTTTTCCAGTCCTTCCTTGAAAATCCTGCACATCGCCACCCGGTCTCCCTCATCTCCGGATAGCATGACCGGATATCCCAGAATGATCTCATCTACTTCATATTCCTCGATCAGTTCTTTGATACGGGCATATGTCTTCCGCAGTTTGTTTTCTGATTTTCTTCTTATTATTTCCACGCCCTGCGCAGTCCAGCCCAGTCCGTCGGTGACGGCGACTCCGACTGTTTTTGACCCATAATCCAATCCAAGTTTTCTCATTATATTTTCTTTCCCATGTTTTATCTCAGTGTGAGAAGACCCCCGCTTCTTAAGCGTTAAGCGGCAGGTTGTGACAATCTCGTCTCAGCGGGAGTCCAATCTCCCACTGAGACAAACGCTCCGCGAGGATGCACAGGGATTCGGTTTGGAAGATGTCAGCTAAAGCTGACCCGAATCCCACGCCAAATCCCGTTCGCGGGATTTGAGTTCCGGCCCCCGCGCCAAGTCCCGCCCGCGGGACTTCAAAGCAGAGCCGGATCAGCTGCATTATTAGCGGCGAAAGCTGCCGCCCGGTCCAGACAGGTTCCGCATTTTCCGCAGGGCTTTTCGCCTCCCTCATAACAGGACCAGGTGAGTTCATAAGGAACTCCTATCTCAATACCTGTTCTTACGACTTCTGCTTTAGGCATATTCACAAAAGGAGCCTCTATCTTCAGCTGATGTCCGGAGCCTTCCCATATAGCCTCATTCATGGCATTGTTAAACACCGGCGAACAATCGGGATAAGCACAGCCGGCAGCATCATCCGAATGGGCTCCGTAATATATTACCTGACAATCCTTGCTGAGCGCAAGACTCGCCGCTGCCGAAAGAAACAATCCGTTCCTGAAGGGTACATAAGTACTGACAGGTTTGCTGCCCTCTGTCTTTTCAAGCTGTTCCGCATAGCTTTCTTCCGGAATTTCCTCAGAAGACTGTTTAAGCAGAGAGCAGTTGCTGTACTTAAATATTTTGGCCAGATCCAGAAACAGATGCTCCACTCCATAATATGCCGCAACCGCCTCCGATGCTTTCAGTTCCTTATCATGCTTCTGTCCGTATGAGATCGACAGCGCGATCACATTATCCTTACCATATTTCCTGACAGCCAGACCAAGGGCCGTGGTGGAATCCACTCCCCCGCTGGACAAAACCAATGCTTTCATTTTTTCCTCCATATTATTTCCTGCATGGCCAGACTGTTTCAGAAATGCCATGCGGGAAGTTTTAGTTAAATACTTTCACCGAAGATACATCTGCAGAGCGGGATCCGTTTTGAACGCGCCGCGCAGCTCGGCCGTAAGAGTTTTTGTGTTTGTCTTTTTTATACCTCTGGCGGATACACAGCTGTGATATCCTTCCAGTGTCACCGCCACGTCTTCGCTTCCGGTGATCTCACTAATGATATCCGCTATATCTTTTCCGATCCTTTCCTGCAGCTGAAGACGGCGGGATACCATGTCGCATACCCGCGCGATCTTTGACAATCCGATCACCTTTCCCTTTGGAATATAAGCCACTGTCGCTTTCATATCATACATCAGCGCCATATGATGCTCACAGTAAGAAAACAGGTCGATATCCTTCATTACTACGATCCTGCCGCTGCCACAGTCATCCATATCCTCCCCAAAGGATTTGTTGAACATTTCCGCTATCTCATGATTCGTATAATTCATCCCTTTAAAGACCTGCTCATACATCTTTGCCACACGTCTCGGAGTATCCTTCAGTCCCTCTCTCTCCGGATCATCTCCCAACGCGATAAGGATCCCCCGGATATGCTCTTCTATTGCTTTTTTATCTATCACTTTATACTCCTCTCTTCTCCGGATCCCAGATTACTTTATGGATCTGTATCTGCAGACGCGCGTCATTAAGCTTATGCCGGATCATAAAATCCACCATCGATGCAGGATCGACAGCTCCGAATACCGGACTAAAATATACATGACATCGTGAGGTCAGTCCGTATCTTTTAATGATTTCAAGCGCTGTGTCCATATCCTCCCGGCTGCCCGTCACAAACTTTACCGTATCATTTCTGCGCAGCAGGAAAAAATTGGCATGGATCATCTGCTCCTCCATACCGCTTGAAGGAAGCTTGTAATCCATCGTAAACGAAAGCCTCTCTTCCTTATCCTTTCTCTCCTGACAAAATGCTTCCAGGTCAACCGCCCCGTTAGTCTCTATCTCGATCCGGATCCCGTCCTCTGCCATAAGCATTCCGATCAGTTCCGGCATTTCCCTCTGCAAAAGAGGTTCTCCTCCGGTCAGCGTTACATTTTTCACTCCGGTCGAAACGATATATTCGCAGATCTCCCGAGGCGTCTCTTCCCGAAAGGGACAGTCCTTCTCGTTTGCCCACATGGTGTCGCAGTAGCTGCATCGAAGATTGCATCCTTTGAATCTCACAAATACTGCCAGCTCTCCCGCCCTGACACCTTCGCCGTTTATGCTTATGAATTTTTCAACTACTTTCATTGTTTCTCTCTGTTATATTCCTTTATTTGTTCTGCCGCGCTTTGCATATAATCTCTGAAGTCACTTTTGGATCAGTTAAAACTATGCGCCATTCTTTTTGGCATTTCAAATATTATGCTTCATATGCCGCGCAGTTTCCGGGAGTCTCATAAACCTCAACCCGGTTCACTTCATAACCACAGGCACTCATTTTGTCAAAAAAATATTTAGCAAAATTTTCCGCCGTCGGCCTGAAAGGCAGTTCCACGGTCCTGAAGTTCTCCGCCGCAAAAGCCTTTATCGTCGCATCCTGAAGCGATCCTTTTTCATAGATCAGCGTATGATCCATCCCGTCGCAGAGTTCCTTCAGATCCTTTTTTAACTCTCCGAAATCTACCAGCATGCCTCTTTCCTGAGTCTCTTCGCACAGATACTCTCCCTTTATCTCTGCGATCACTCTCCATCTGTGGCCATGCAAATTTCTGCATTTTCCGTCATATCCCATGAGAAAATGCGCCGCATCAAAACTTTGCTCTGACTTTAGAAAATACACTTCTTTCTCCCTTCAAATATTTATAATAAAACAAAGTCCGCGAGCGGACTTCAGCTCCCCAGCCCCTCAATCTTGAGGGGAGGGAACCGGACTTTGCGCGCCGCCGCACGGCAGCGCAGCTGCCTTCCTCTGTGCGGCGTGTGCATCCCTTGGAGGGTTTCGTTTCACAGGAAATTGACGAAATTTCCTGTGAAACAAAAAACGGCCCATTGGGCCGTTTTACTGTAAACATAAAAGAATTGGTAAAAGTCCCGGTTTTTTTTAACGACAGGAAGGTACAAATGAACTGTCGGCATATATGTATTTATTTTTTTCAACGACAGAATTATACCATCCACGGGTCAAAAGTCAACTCCCCGGAGAAGGAGTCTTTTTTCTGCTGCGGACCTTTTTCATGTATGCCTGTCTGTTTTCCGGAGAAAAATCTCCCGAATTCCGGTATTCGTAGAATTCCTCCTGTGTGATCATGAAATCATTGTGAGGATTCTTTTTTATTCCCGTACGTACTTTTTCATACAACAGCATAAATTCAGAAATAGAGTTTTCCAGAATGCGTATCTTTTCATTCTGCACATTCAGATCCCAGTTCTCATCCTCAATATCTACCTCCTGCGCATGGGAAATGTGATTCCTTATATTTCCGATCCTCAGATAAGCCAGAAGAAATTCTTTGAAGACCGGCCTTTGTCCATTAAACATCGTATATGCTTTGATCTCGGATCTGTCATCATATATTTCATCCAGACGCATATCCACATATGTCTCCAGCGGATTCTCCGTACGAAGCTGATATGCTTCACGCCGTCTGTAAAACTTTACAAAATAATGTGAAAAATTGTCGAACTGATAACGGTCTTTTGCCAGTGTAAGCCAGTATACCTCGCTCATCCTGCGCAGAAACATCTGCTTTTCCTCTTCGTTTCTGGCGTAATAAAACACCTGACTCTGCACCAGGTCCTCGGGAACTTTGGATTCGATGATCGTAAGAGCCTGCTGGTAAAAATGCTTTCTCATTGCCCATTTTATAAGGGCCAGGGTATTCAGCTCCGTGCCTCTGAGCAGTTTTCCGTAATCGTTGCGTATCCCTGTTTTTAAAATATAAAAGATCATACTCTCGATCGCCTCTGGACTTTTGGTGTTATCCCAGAAGCATGTCTTCAGCATACTGATTCCCTTTTCGAGGTCAGACACGCTGCACAGGGAGATTCCCACATCCACCTTCTGCATGGCATAAATAAGGCGTTCTATGTGTTCATCCCTGATATTTCTGCTCATCCAGTAATCACGGATGCCGTCAACCTTGCCGTAACGAAGAAAAGCGTCCATACTGGACAGAAGGTCACTAAGCTCCAGCCTGTTTTTCTGATCCTCTATGGGATTTGTAAAAAGCGCCGGACGATATGTGGTCGTGATGATCTCCTCAATATTCATTTTTTTCCGCTTTTCATTCTGCAAAATAAACAAAACATTGATCAGCGTATGTGAATCCGCTATATCCATTCCCTGCAGATCGATATAAATTACCACCTCGGCTTTCCCGTCTTCCAGGATATAATTCAGGATATTCGGCAGATTATCCATCCGTATATGCTTCTCAGTCAGCTGCGTTGTCGGACAGAACTGTACAGTAATATCATCATTCACGCTGTGTGTGGACATCTTGATACTTCTGTCAAGCCTCATGAAAAGGTAGTGCTTTATCCATTTTCTGTGTCTTTTGTCCATATGCGGAAGAAGATCCAGCAGTTCTTCGTATGCATCATAATCTGCATTGAAACTGCTGAACAGTTTTTTCCACTTTTCTTTCGGATAATGCCTTTCAAGCGCTTCCAGAGTTTCTTTTCTTTCTTCGTCTGTCAGTTCCTCCAGAAGATCGTTTCCCTCAATATCGATCCGGTTAAGGAACTGCATGATCCTGTAGCAGAAAAACTTATATTCTGAATACTCTTCCGGCATCTCAGCACCAAAAATATCCAGATCGCGGAGCCGGACCTCATCAGCTATGTCACTTTCGTTTCTGGCTGCGGAGGGACCGAGCACGATTATCTTATCTATCTGTCTTTTTGACAAAATATATTTGGCGCCTGCTTCCGCCATGGAAATTCCCTCGCAGAAAAGCATCCTTCCGTTTTCATTATATGAATAGTAGTTGTGTCTTGTGTGATCAAACGTATTGCCAAGTGTTGTTAATAGTATATTTCTCCTCATATCCACCTGATGATCTGTACGCGTACCATCTTCCGCCTTTTCGCAGTATCTCTCCGCCTGTCATCCGGGCTGAACCCTTTCTACTTCCTGGCAGTGCGGGGTTGAAGGTGAATACAGGATTAGTCAGTATTGACGGAAGCTGGATCCGGGCTTTTATGATCGCCCGTGAGGATGCAAAGGATACGGATCGTTTCATAATGTTACGTACACATTATACCACCGGCAAGGTTTTAAATAAAGAACGCCGGATCACAGATTTCTCCGTGATCCGGCATTCTCCGGCATTCTTCCCGGGATCTCAAAATTTCCGGCGTTCGTCGACCAGAATGATTCATCTTCCTCCGTAAAAACATTGGCTATGATCCTTTTTTCTCCGGTGGCGTCACTTTGATATTCGCAGGCGCCTCCTTCAAGGACGCTGATCCTCCGCCAGCGATTCTGTGTTCCCGCCTCCAGCAGAACACGCGGAAGGTCTGCAGGTTCTATACCACTGGAAACATTGATATGATCCATATCGTCGATCATTGTGTCTCCGGCATTATCCTGCTCATCTTCCGTCTCCTGATCAAACCCGGCCGTATCATATGTAACTCTTTTTGTGCGTCCGCCGGCACCGCCATAACTGCTGTAGTCGTCTTCATCATAGCTATTTTCAGCTGCTTTTCTCCTCCTGTGTTTTAATGGAACATTCAGCTGTGGTATTCCGGCTCCGCGTCGTTTCCGGGGCTTAAGAAAAATAACCAACAGCGTCAGGATCAGATACGTGACCGGTACAAATGATCTCAGCTGGTACGAAAACTGAACAGACATAAGAATGATTACCGCTCCGATAAGCATAAAACCTGATACATATATTTTTGCAGGTGCCAGTAACCCGTAATCTCTTACGCTCTCTCCTGCTATCGTCAGAAGTTTTTTTATCCTGTTGATCAGAAGTCCTGTCAGAAACAGGGTGATCCCTGCCAGTATGAAAAGCCCGATGACTGCAATGGCTTTTCCCTGACTGCTTCCGTTTCTTACGATCTCTATCAAAGGCATGATGTAGATCCTTGATTCCCTGCTGACCAGCGTCATATACACGAGGACTGCCAGAATACCTGCGGCGATCAGTATACACAGGAAACAAAACATGGTGGATACCGCATCCTTCAGTATTGAAGATCTTCTTCCAGACATGATCATTCGCGGTTTCCTGAAAAGTATCAGGATCAGGGCACAGATCATATATATAAAAACAAGCAGCGCAGCTATATTCTGAACTCTGTACAGCGCAGCCAGATCCACATTCAGATGAAGCAGTCCGAATAAAATACTCAGCCGTACGGAAAAATAATTAAAAAATGAAAGAAACCCTGCCCGGAAAGACATTTTTCATCACTCCCTTCCATAGATTAAATCATCCTCTATTCGGGACATAATACACTTTTTATTAGCAAAATACCATGGTCAAATTGTGAACATTTTCTCAGACTGTCCTTTATCTTTCTCCAGGATCTCTTTTGTCAGATTCAGAAATCTTACACTGGCCGGAGAAAGCCTTTCCCTCGATTTCAGCGCGACTCCCAGCTCTCTCTCATAATACGGTTCCAGAGGATACGCGGCGATCTGGTCCTCGGAACCCTGCAGCACCAGCCCGGGCAAAACGCTGATCCCCAGATGATGTCCCACCATGGCTATGATCGCATGGTCGTCATTTGAATAAAAGCGTATGTTCGGTTTTACGCCTGCATCCTCCAGGGCATAATGAATATCATAATCTACCCCGTGGGTCGATATGATAAAGTCTTCGCTGCCAAGATCCTTCATCCGGAAAATATGATCCTCCGGCGCGGGCGCATCCTTTGGAAGGAGAGCCAGAAGGGGATCTTTACACAGAGATATCCACTCCAGATCTGCAATGTTTCTCTTGCTCAGAAATCCGAAATCTACTCTGTCCTCCATGATCCATCTCTTGATCTCATCAGATCCGCCTTCTTTCAGTTCTATATTGATCCCGGGATATGCCTTACGAAACGCAAGCAGGATCTCAGGAAGCCAGTGGATCGAAATGCTGGTAAAGGTCCCTATGACGATCTGTCCTTTATGAAAACCGTTGATTTCCTGAACCTGCTGCTGAAGATTATCATAGACCGACAGCATAGATCTTACCGCCGGCAGGATAGTCTTTGCGTTTACCGTCAGGGAAACGCCCTTCCTGCTGCGTATGAACAGGGGAAAACCCACCTCGCTCTCCATCGATTTCAGGATATGGCTCACGCCGGACTGGGAGTATCCCAGACGGTCTCCGCTCTTCGTAAAGTTTCCTGTCTCAGCTATATCCGCAAAAAGTCTCCATTTCTTTATATCCATTGCCTTCTCCTGTTTTATATGCCAATTCTGAACCGCCTGATCATAACTATTGTACGTGTTTTTATTTTATCATGATATCTTTTCATGTCAAACATGACATATGCAGCAAATTCGAATTTCACTTTATCTTCCAAAAGTAGTAAAATATCAGACGTTGGATTCAACTCTGAGCTCAATTTCTTGTCTCATAGGATTCGATCGTAATTTCCTATGACACAAACCCTCCGGGGATGCACAAGCCGCACTGGGGAAGCAGCCGCGCTGCTGTGCGGCGGCGCGCAAAGTCCGGTTCGCTCCCCTCAAGAATGAGGGGATAGGGGAGTTGATGTCCGTTCGCGGACTTTGTTCTCTCAGAGGTCCCGACGCTAAATATCAAATCATAAAGAGGTGGAATAACATGAATGGTTCAACAATCGCAATCATCATCGCTTTCGCAGTCTACCTGATCATGATGATCGGCGTAGGTATCTGGTCTTCAAAAAGGACACAGGGAGCTGATGACTACTTTCTCGGAAGCCGGGGACTTACAGGACCGGTTGCTGCCCTGTCTGCTCAGGCGTCTGATATGTCCGGCTGGCTTCTTATGGGTCTTCCCGGATCCGTCTATGCTTTGGGTACGGGTCAGGCCTGGATCGCAATAGGTCTGGGACTTGGAACGATTATTAACTGGCTTCTGATTGCAAAGCCGCTCCGCGCATATACGATTACTAATAATTCTATTACCTTGCCGGAATTTCTGGGAAACCGTTATCACGATGATAAAAAAATCCTGCTTGGAGTTTCTTCTGTCGTGATCGTTATTTTCTTTCTGGTTTATACGGCGTCCGCGCTTGCATCCGGCGGAAAGCTTTTCAATTCCGTATTCGGAATCGATTACCACACGGCACTGGTACTTGGAGCTATAGTTATTTTGATCTACACATTTCTCGGAGGATTTCTGGCAGTATGTACTACCGACTTTATACAGGGCTCTCTGATGTTCCTGGGACTTCTGGTTGTTCCAATCGCTGCATGGGGATTCGTCAGCGGAGATTTCTCTGCTGCTCTCACAAGCACAGGCATCAGCTCTGAACACTACCTGAATCTTATGTACAACGGCGATGCGCCAATAAAGATCCAGGATATCCTTTCCGGTCTTGCATGGGGACTCGGCTACTGCGGTATGCCGCATATTCTGGTTCGTTTCATGGCGATCAAGAATGAGAAGGAGCTGAAAAAATCTTCAGTGATCGCAATCGTATGGGTAGTGATCTCTCTGACCGCGGCCGTTATAATCGGAATCGTCGGACGTGCTTTCCTGGCTCCTGTCATCCTTGGAGAAGCCGGCGCGGCTTCCTCTGAATCTGTTTTCATAGAGATGATAAAAAAAGTGTTTATCGAGAATCTGCCGCTTGCCTTCATCGGAGGTATTTTCCTCTGCGGAATCCTGGCCGCGATCATGTCGACCGCTGATTCCCAGCTGCTTGTATGTTCCTCAGCGGTATCTTCTGATATTTACAAAGACATTCTTAATCCTGATTCTGATGATCAGAAGATCCTTAAGATTGGACGCGCCACAACGATCATCATCGCGGTCATTGCTATTTTTATCGCATGGGATCCGAACAGCTCGATCATGGGTCTCGTATCCGATGCGTGGGCAGGTCTTGGAGCTTCATTTGGACCTCTTGTAGTAATGAGTCTGTTCTGGAAGAGAACAAATCTCCCGGGCGCTGTTGCAGGTCTGATATCCGGTGCGGTCATCGTCATCCTTTGGGATTACATCCCTATTATAAACGGTCAGACGATCTATGCGACTACCGGCATTTACTCCCTGCTGATAGGCTTCTTTGTGAGCATCCTCTGCATCGTGATCGTAAGTCTTCTGACAAAGGCTCCTGATGAGTCTGTTCTCGCTGATTTCGAGAAATACAAAAATTATACAGAGTAAAAAGTAAAGCACCGCCGGTTTAAATTCCGGCGGTGCTTTTTTTACTCTTCTGCCTGTTCGAAATACTTCAGCATTTCTGCCTTATCCGATCCGAACCCTTCAAATGTGCATATATACATTTTTTCAGTATCTCTGAATACCATGAACGATCCTGTTTCCTCTGTCTGATAGTATGTACAGGTCTCCGTACCGATTTTCTCCTCCGAAGCGCACTCAGGATCATATTCAATATTTCTGCTTTCCAGCCAGGACTCCGGAGAGTCCGTTTCTGTAATATCAAATCTGCTTATCTTCAGACTCTTTGTTCCGTTTTCTCCTGCTGCCGTATATTCCATATAGGCCGGATCATGTTTTCCCTGAGACCAGGATTCATCATATTCGAGGTCGATGCCGTAGTTAATAAACGATCCGTTTGTCAGATCCAGATTTACAAGTCTGATACCGGTGCCGCCGATCACGAAACGTTCTCCTTTTGTTTCATCCGTTTCTTCCGAAGATGTCTCAGCGGCAGTCTCTGATGAAGCAGTTCCGCTTTCCGAAGCTGTGTTAATTTGCTCCTGCGAATGTTCCTGGAGGTGCAGCTCATTCTGGCCTTCCATTTCTTCCTGAAGCTGTAGCTCATCCTGGCCTTTCGCTTCTTCCTGAGGCTGTTGCCCATCCTGGTTTTCCACTTCTTCCTGAGGCTGTTGCTCATCCTGGTTTTCCGCTTCTTCCTGAGGCTGAGCGCTTTCAGGTTTTCCTGCTTCATTTGGATCCTCCGGCGCATTCTGCCCCTGCAGTTCCACTTCACTCTGAGGTCCGGATTCATCCTGTCCCTTTTTCGCCTTTGACTCCTCATTGCCAGCCGGAACCAAAGCTCCGTCCCCGGTTTCATCGGAAAGGAGAGTCTTTGCGTTAAGTCCGCCGTCGTGTCCCCAGCGTATGTAGTGGAGATAGTAGCCTCTGTTTACGCTGCCATATACGGAAACCAGTTCCGGATAGTTCGCCTTGTAGACTTGAAGATTAAAGTTTTCGGAACCCTGACGGCCTCCTTCGATTCCCCACCGCACAAAGTTAGCCAGCGTTGCCACATCATCGCTGCCGAAGGCGGCTTTTACGTCCGGATATTTGGTCGTGAAGAAATTATAATCATAAACCAATGAATAATCTATATCGTCCTGAACTGTTACAGGCTCCTTCTCGATCAGTCTGTCCGCCACAAGACCTGCTTCCTTTCCCCAGAGGATATAGTGCATATAATATCCTGCGAGTGTACTGCCGTATACAGACTTCAGCTGCGGATAGTTCTCTTTATAATAGTTTACATTGAACTCTTCGGAGCCCTGACGGCCGCTCTCCATACCCCACCGGATAAAATTTGCCAGTGTCGCTGTGTCATCGTCACCGAACGCGGCACGTACATCCGGGTATTTCTTCTGGAAATAGAAGAAATCATATACCGGACTGTAATCCACATCATTCTGAACCGTTATCGGCTTAGGATCGATCTCTTTATCTGCAACAAGGCCTTCTGCTTTTCCTTTCGTAATATAATGCATATAATACTTAGGCAGATCGTCCCCAAATTCGGCAGACAGTTTCAGATAATTGTGCCTGTAGTATCTGACATTAAATTCTTCAGATCCCTGACGGCCGCCGGCCATTCCCCAGCGTACAAAGTTTGCCAGAGTTGCTTCAGCATCATCTCCAAATGCATTTTTCACATCCGGATATTTTGTTCTGAAATATTCAAAATCATATACCGGACTGTAATCCACGCCATCCTTTATCGTAACAGGCTCGGGATCGATCTCTTTATCTGCGGTAAGGCCCTCTGCCTTGCCTGTTGTGATATAGTGCAGATAATATTTCGGCAGATCATTTCCGTACATTGCTTTCAGATTCGGGTAGTTATGCATGTAATAGCGGACATTGAACTCCTCGGAGCCCTGACGGCCGCCGGCCATTCCCCAGCGCACAAAGTTTGCGAGGGTAGCCGCATCGTCATCTCCGAATGCTTTTTTTACATCCGGATATTTTGTCCTGAAGTATTCAAAGTCATATACCGGACTGTAATCAATTCCGTCCTTTATGGCGACCGGCTTATATTCCAGAAAATCCTTCGCATTCAGTCCTGCGGCGGCTCCCCAGTATTCATAGTGGTGATAATAACCGGTATATGAGTCACCGTATACTCCGCGCAGTTCGGCGTAATTATTTTTATAAGCATGTACATTGAACTGTTCGCTTGCCTGCAGACCGCCTGAGATACCCCAGCGAAGGAAATGCTTCAGAAGACCTGTCCAGTCTGCATCGCCATTCCCTCTGCCGTATGTATTCTGAAGTTCTTCAAAGTGACTCATATAATACGGTCCGTAATAGATCGTCGCATGCTCTTCTTTTAACGTCGGCCTTCCTGCGTTGTATCCGGTACTCAGATATTCCTTCAGGCAGGAAAGCGCATCATTTCCGTTTTTTGCGGCTGCACCGCTGTTCAACTCCATGTAGTCATTTATATTAAAATAAGCGCTTGCCTGATCACCTTTCTTCAGACCATTTGTGACAAAATAACGAAATGCGTGCTCTATTGACGAAGTGCTTCCGTCAGTACCGCACTCTTTAGCGGCATCCGCATTATTCCCCACATAATATGTATAGTCAAAAACATTACAGGATTCACATGCGATACGGCTGATCCCGACAGAATCAAGGGATATCGTATCCTGTATGGCGTTATAGATATCCAGATATGTGCTCTTTTTGTAATGCAGGCCGTCGCTTGTCTCGTATCCTTTTTTTACAAGCTCACTGTAGGTGTCGATATATTTGACATAAGACGGCAGATTTTTCTGCAGATATGCATTGAATGGTTCGCATGTGCCCGCATTCGAAAGGTATCTGTAGCTCGTCTCTGTGCCGCCGTTCATATGTCCCACCGGGTTTACGGAAACAAAATACACACTGATATTTTTTCGTGCGAATTCAGCCTCATGCTCCTTCAAATATTTGATATAAACGTCAGCTCCCGACGTTTTCGGCATATCGTTGCAGCCCATGAGGATGATAAGGTTTTTATTTCCCTCATTCAAATATTTCTGTGCCTGGGGCGCCCCTACTTCCTTGAACCATGTACTGGCCCTGCCGCATTTTGCGACCCATACGCCCGTATCCTCACGGATATTCATATCGTCAAACCAGAGGCCCGTGACCGCGCTGTGCATACCCACGGTCCTGGAATCACCCACGTATACGTTTTCCTTCTCAGCACCCCATGCCGGAAGACACGTCAGAAAAACAAAAACGACCGCAAGCAGAACACCTGCCGCACAACACTGCAGGATCCTCTTCACATCTTTAAAACAACTGAGCACTGGCATTCTCTCCCCTTTTCAACTTTTATCAGATATTTTCTTTTCAAACCGCATATTCCAAATACACCGCTTAAGCTAATCCATTATACAGGAAACTCCCCCCGGAATCAAACCTTATGTAACCGGGGACGGAGACAGGTTCCGTTTTTCTGTGTTTTGCTTTCACATATCCGGTCAAGTATTTCAAAATAGTTTTCGAAGGTTTTTCTGCAGCACATTGGATCTTCAATTATGATCCCGGGCTGTCGCATTCCTGTCAGGGCAAAAGCCATTGCCACTCTATGATCTTCATATGTAGATATCCTTGCTCCATGCAGCTCTGATGAACATCCGCCTCCCGATGGATAAATGAATATATCATTTCCATCTATCTCCGCTTTCACGCCTATCCGCCGCAAATTCGTTACAATGGCCGTCATCCGGTCACTTTCCTGCAGACGAATATGTCCGACGCTGCGGATACGTACATTGCTTTCCGCAAAAGGCGCGATCGCCGCAATTGTCAGCGCCTGATCAGAAAAACTTCTCATATCCAGATCTATTCCTCTTAGTATTCCATTTTCAGGTCCTTTAAGAGCAATACCTTTCGGAGTTTCTTCCGCAGTACAGCCCATCTTTTCAAAAGCCCTGATCACCTTTATATCTCCCTGTAATGAATCAGAATGAACATTATTTACCAGT
>OCVV011353626.1_pt1 | contig 20497 bp, 19 predicted proteins | sample 1539721 | NCBI WGS metagenome assembly OCVV01 (sample SAMN02144230, study PRJEB22623) | gut metagenome | biome: sheep rumen | host: Ovis aries | place: New Zealand
GAAAGATCAAACCATGCTGCATCCTCGGCATCGTCACATCCCCTTACTTCGTCGAGCTTCGGCACAAGAGCCAGATAAGCTATACTCATAACCCATGCTCTCGGATCTCTTCCAGGCTTTGTGAAGGTATATACCTGATCGAGATAAATATCCTTCAGTCCGGTCTCCTCTTCAAGTTCTCTGGCAGCCGCCTGATAAGCTGTTTCATTTTCTTCAATAAAGCCGCCCGGCAATGCCCAGCAATCGATAAACGGATGATTTCCTCTTTTGATAAGCAGGATCTTAAGTCCGGAATAATCTTCATTCATCCCAAGGATAAGTATGTCAGTTGTAACCGAAGGTCTCTTATAATTTCCGGGATCATATTGCTTGAGAAATTGCTTTTCTGTCAGACCGTCTTTATTTTTCCTGTTTGATCTATTGGTTAAGTTTGTCTTCATAGTCCTCTCATATATATTGCCAAGTAAGAATTTATATTGCTTCCGCATTATACGCATGCCGTTTGTGCAGACAGTTTAAGTATTATTTCAATACTTATTCTTAACTCATTATACACCATTTAAGTATTATTGCAATACTTATTTATAGAAATATAAAAATCCCGTCAACACAAGGTCAAAAACCGCCTGAATCTGTGTTGACGGGAATCATTTAAGAAGCATATCCCCAAAGACCGGACTCTTTTCAAAAATCCGGGATCAATCTTCTTTGAGATAGGTATCTATGATCTCATAGAAATCCTCAAAAGCACCCGGATCTTCTTTATCCAGTTCATCCGCAAGGGATTTCGAACGCTTAAAAAGCGGAACAGCCTTATCCGTACATCCGGCACCGTAATAATATCCGCCTGCGTTGAAATATACATCCATAAGTGCTTCTCTGGTATCGTATTCATTGGATTCAAGAAGCTCCTCGTAGAGATCAATGCTCTTTTTGTAAAAGACAGCGATATCTTCTTCAGAGATGCTCAGTCCGTACTTTTCTTCATCACAGCATACGCCCTCGATAAATCCCGCATACATCTGATAACAGTCTGCAAGCAGATAATCCCTGTCCCCGTTCTTATTGATAGCATCAAATAGATCAAGCGACTTGTCAAAACATCCCTTTGCATCTGCAAAATGCTTCTGCACTTCTTCTCTGCTGCCGTTATCTATCTCATGATCGGCAAGAGAATAATACCCATTACCAAGATGGCTGTATGCATATGCAAGGAGGATGGCTTTTTTATCTGCATCCTTGCCACCGGACACCTTAAGCCTGTCTATCACGCCCTTAAGGGCGTCCAGATCCTTTTCAGAAACAGCTCCTTCATCCAGCCTGTCGCAAGCTTCTTCAAATTCATTATAGAGTTCATCGAATTTAGCCATTTTCATCTCCTGACAGTATTTAAAATATATTTGCGGATCGTTTTTGTCCCTTATGAATACATCTTCCGAATTTGTTTATTCCGAAATACATTTTACAAGAAGTGCTTCACAGCCTTCAAGAATCTGCTTGTACACTCCTTTAAAATCTCCTGTATACCAGGGATCGTCAATATCCTCAGGATGCGAAGTAAAGTCCATAAGAAGATGAACCTTTCCCTCCGGGTCACCGCCTAAGATCCTGTTCATATAACTCAGGTTAAGATTCTCCATACCGATGATAAAGTCATACCTGTCATAATCGGAACGGTTCATCTGTCTTGCTCTCTTAAGGCTCAGTCCCAGCTCATTACCCGGAACTCCGATCCCATGCCTTGCCAGTTCCGCCTTAGCGGGCGGATATACCCCATTACCGATCTCCTCGGTGCTGGTCGCAGCAGAGGCTATCTCAAAACGGTCAGATAAGCCTCTCTTTTCAACCAGATCTTTCATTATAAATTCTGCCATCGGGGAACGGCATATGTTGCCCCAGCAGGTGAATAGAATTCTTATCATTTAAAAAACCTCTTCAAAATGGCAAAGTATGCCGTGTTATGCGCCATTTTGCCAAACATGTAATAACGCTTCTATTTTACAGAAAATGTGCGAAAATCGCAAAACCTTGCATAACCTGGCATATTACAGTTTTCAAAAGTAGTAAAAACGTAGTACGAATCCGGAGAAAAAACTACTCAAAAAGTGAACCCCCGAACACGTGTTGGGGGTTCAAAATGAACCCCTAAGACGCAAAAAGGGGGTTCAAAATGAACCCCCTTTAAATACAACAATATTAATATTTTATAACTACTCTTCCAAGCTTAATAGAGTATGGCATCTTGGGCACATAGGAATTGTTCTAGGACCTAACTTACGCATTTGATTTCCGCACACATCACACAAATGCTCATACTTACAGAGCCTATAATAGTATCGACGTAGTTCCCATGGAGTCCTGATTTTGTCATTGCCCGGACCAATTGGAACTCCATTTTCATCCTTTTTCGGGAGATACATGTCATTATTCAGCATGCTCTTCAAACGCCCGCAAGCCGGACAATAATATCCGGCCATTAAACAATCTATGACACCATCGGGGCAGTCATTTATAAAGTCTTGAACTTCCTGGCCCAATTCACCATTTTTCGCCATCCTCAAGGACCTTTGCACCGCCATATTATATGGTATATTGCAACCAACCTTTTCACCGTAACGAAAGTAACAGTTTTTACAGAAAAAAAGTCTTTTCACTCCCATAACATTTACTTCATCTTTCTTGTGACTAGATAATTCCCGCACTCTGGACACCGAACTTTTACTTTGCCGGTGACTTCTGTCATAGGTTCTCCACACATATCACAACAGTGGGTATATCTTTGTATCATATGATAGTATCGCCAGAACTCTATCGGTGTACTGATTTGACTAAATGAAGGGCATTTATCAACTTTTGGAACACACATGTTTAATCTATATTCGTCAGTCAAATAGCCGCATTTTTTACAATGGTATGCATTCCACGTACAATCCAAAGCTCCATCCGGAAAGTGATCAAAGAAATTTTTTATTTCAGGTCCAAAGGTACCTGCTCTTCCGGCAAATTGTGTAACGACTAACTTAAACCCAAAATTACGCGAGTTAGTAATCTCTAGCCGATAGTGGCATTTTTCACAATAAATAAGCTTTCCCATATCATTTCACCTCATACATAATTCTTCCAGCGATATAGTTATTTCAATTTGTTTCAAGATCCAGTATTTTCAGTATTTCCGATTTATTCACACCATCATAGGGATTAATACATCCACTTTCCGTGATCCAATCTGTTTCAGCTTTGTATTCTTCACAAGATATATTCTCTTCGTTTCTATGATAATACTCTGCATAGTCTGACAGTGAATAATAACTGTACGAGTTCAGGCTATGATCAAAGACCGGATCAAGCTCAAAGCAGGCCGGGCAAATGTTATATTCCGGATCCGCATCCCCTGCACCGAAGGCCGAATGATACCCGGTCCTTTCATAAAACAAATTCTCCACGCCATGAGCACCCCAATCAGAATACTCTTGAACCATTACAACTTCTTGCCCCGTGTATGTATATACTTCGGTATTGCATTCATCATCGATTAATAATTCTGGAACCTCATCGTCATTTATATATGCAATCGAATAATGGGAATCCTCATCTTGTCTGTTGTAAATAAACGCGCTATAAGCAGATTTCCAATTTTCTTCGTGAGATGATTCGGTGTTTTCATTTTTCGAAGCACTATCTCTGCAAGCCTGAGAGTAAAGTCCTACACCAGCAATTACTAAAGAAGCCGCAAGAAAGGTGAAAAGACTTATCAAAAACATGATCAACTTCTTATCACTTTTCATACGGCTTCTTTCCTACTCTCTTCTGTTAACTATAGCAACTATTACAAAAGCCACTTAATATATTCCAGGTTCTGTAATTCCGGATTATTATTAGCTGATGCCTTTAAAAAGATAGATGCAAGTTCCGGCTTAAGATGATACAAATATCCCAGATTTCCGCCTCCATCTTTATCAAAAGGCAAGTATTTTTCCTTATTATTACTGTCCAAAATCTCTTCTCGGAAATCGCTTGTCTTAACAGGCTTCTTAATTATCGTATAATCACATTCAACCTTTCTGCCTTCTTTAGACCAATTTCCATCAACATCATCCGAGTACTCTGTGGGACGAGCACATTCTACACATGGTCCCTTAGCTCTGCTAACAGCTTTTATTTTTTTATGGTCAACACTAATAATAATATCTCCCTCTCTTACGTCAGTGAGGCTTTCCCAATAATGAAGCGAGCGCCCGTTAGAATCATATTTAGGTGCCCAAATATACTGTCCCTCCGATTCCTCCTTGAAGGTTCCACCCTGAAAAACTATGAAAGTAAACACCTGACCTTCTTCACGCTTAACGGGAACATATGGCTTATCTGAGGATCCACCTTTTTGAGTTTTAGACGTCGAGCTTACAAGATTAGCTTGCATAGCTGCCAATTTTGCTGCCTTTTCAGCCTCTTCAGCAGCCTTCTTTTCATCAAGTTCTTTAGTTATCTCAGCCTGGATCTTATCATCCTCTGCAGTAAGGAATTTCTCAAAAGCCTGAGGATACTGAAAATCGGATTCTTTAGAGGGAAACATCACCTTAAAATGATCATCATCAGTCATCTCAACTACAGTGCCTGTTCCAAAAACTTTATGTATTACCTTTTGTCCTTTAAGATTCATTGTTATTCTCCTTTCACTCCTGATCCATATATTCTCTTCTTATCTCAGAGAGAGTCTTTCCACTTCCCTTAAGTTCAGAATACTTATATGTCTCTACCGATGCCCAGCCATAAATATCCTTGAGCCATTGCTGTATTGACTTAATTTCACCAGCGGAAGTTTTTACTTGCCCATCGCTCTGAAGCACTGCTTCTTCGTCTGTATCTCTTGCTACAATAATATCGCCAGCATGAACAACTCCCCAGGAAAGCATTTCTTTTATTCTCGGAAGCTCTTTTCGATTAATGCGTGCATTTCCGCTAGAGCGCCTCTTTACCCAGTCATTGGGTTTTTCAATGATCTCAAACTTTGGAGCCCTCATAGAATCGCCAATCTGAAAAACCTTAATCTCACACAAGAAAAAACCGATCTGCTCATCCGTGTGGTTATTAAGCCATTCAACAGCAGCCCTGTGTTCATCTCGAACATGCTTAACTATCCAAATAATGTAGTCTGCACCTGCACCGGATGCATAAGTAATCAACTTTCCTAAGTGATCATGGTTCGTATCTTCGAGTTGATTTTCGATAAGTACTTTACGGTCTGTATCTGTTTCATAGGCAATGATGTCCGCTCTAAAATCGCCCACAGCAACCTCTGTATCCTGGACTGAGAGATCAATGCCAATGGTATCAGCAAGTATTTCAAGATTCTCGGGGAGTGCCAGCCAAGGCGTAAAATCACGAGCCTCATCCTGCCACACAGAGCGAATATCTTTTATTTCTTGTAATCTTCCAAGTTCAACCATCACGGCCTCCTTTTTAATTAATCGCTAATCTAATTAAGAACACGTTCTATCGCTTATCATGAAGAATAAAACTTATCTGTATCATATTTGTTGCCTGTAGCTGTAGAAAAATTATGAAGAGATGATGCTATACTCCCCTGTTCGAAATACAGATACTCGGAAGGGCTCTTGTCATTTTCATGGATAATTGTGATACTCCAATCACCATACCATTCTCCTTCTTCATCCTGCTCACACCAGACCCCGGTACGTATTGTAATACCGTATTCATCTGATACAAAAGCTCGACCATCCAACTCTACAAGATGATCGTCGATCATTATATCTTCACCCTGATCAAGATAATCATCGTCGTATATGCTTTCGTCATCGTTATCTTCTAACTCTTGATATTCTGTTAATGTCATGAGCAACCCCTATTTCGATTATTATCACTAATCATCTCAGAAAAAATCACTTAAAATAAACTGCAACTCTTGTACTTACAAGATTATAATCTTTCTTATTGATAGCTCCCTCAATAACCTTGATCTTACATTCACGTGTTTTTACATCAAGAGAAAATACCCTATATATTTTGTATTCATACTTTTTATCCCGAGAGGCATTAAGCTCATTGTAAGTCATCTCAAATCCATCTACGTAATCACTTGTTGTAGTTTTAACCTCAACATGCACTTCATTACCCGATTTGTTAAATGATCTGATATCATAACCAAGGCCATCACCTTCATCTTCAGAAACATGTACCGGAATTCTATAGCTGTTTTCGGCTGCTTCCTTTGAAAGAAGTTCAAAGACAATCGCTTCTCCAATCGCACCTATCTTACTTTTCGACTTCTGAATCTTGTCATAATCAAGCTTTCTAGCAACTCCAGAATATGATTTCTCTGATTTTGCACTTTTACGTCCCTCATCAACGAATACAACATTAAAGCCTAAAGAATCCGACTTCTTCAAAATATCGATATCATCGTCGTTTATGTCTTTTTCCTTAACGACATCACCATCATCATAAGCAACACAATTTGCCTTATCGAGAAGATTAGTATAATCAGTCCTGGAGATAGTATTCATTCCATACTGATTCCAAAAATGTTCCCAGCTCCCCTGTTTTTTAGTTTTGCTTTTCCAGACAAAATTTTCAACGAAATCATCTCCTTGACGAAGAGCAGGTATAATTCTGAACTGGTCGCTAATGGTAGCAATAACATTTCCCGATGAATCAGGTTCACTTATAGCAGCCACAACTCCACCGCCATAAATCTCAAACTTACGATCCCTTGTCATCTTTCCAGGATGTCTAAACAATACATCAGCACCAACATATAACTTATCAAATTTTCTTTTGTTATAGCCGTACGTTGTTTCACTATCCTTATGAACCATGATGCCATCGGCTTCCTTGCCATGATCAAGTATAAACGCGATACCAGTATCTTTTTTCATTAATACCTCCTTACATTTTACCCCGGACAGTTTCTTGTTCTGGCTAAATTATACATTTGCAATAACGCAATGTCAATACCCAGCGCAAAAAACTGTTCTGGATGTTTTTGAACGCAAAACAATAGGCACCCATTGTTGAGTGCCATTGTTTTGATATTCTTTTTTCGAAAAACAACGATCGGGGGCTGGATATTGATTTTAAAAAACGCAATTTTATATTCTTAAACTGCTTTAAATTCTCTTACATCTGGCGCTGTGTCCTTTACCTCCTGAGCTTCCATTTCATTGCGCGCTTCCTCCATCTTGCGGAGCTCATCTTCTGCATCATCAAACTTGATATGGGTGTAAACGTTCAGCGTGGTCTCGATATCGCTATGTCCCATCAAGTACTGAAGTGTTTTAGGGCTTATTCCTGCTCTTGCCATATTTGTGCAGTAGGTATGCCTGCAAATGTGAGGTGTAATGGCAGGGATCTGCACCTTGTAGATCGAATTATACCGGTTACACATATGCTTCATCCTGTGCTGCCAGTGCATAGCCACAAATGGCATTCCGGCTTCATCCAGGAAAAGGAATCCTCGATACCCGTCAACTAGCTTTTCACTTAGATTCAAAGGCCCTCTCTCGTCCAGGATCCTTCTAAAGCTCTCAGCAACCTCATCATTTATGGGAATCTTCCTCACACCGGCTTTTGTCTTGGTCGTTTCAATATGATAGGTCATATCAGGATTTCTATGCAGCTGGTGGTCAATGGTCACCGTCTTATTCTCAAGATCAATATCCGATATGGTAAGTCCGCAAAATTCCGATATACGCATTCCGGTATGGAAAAGTATATAAATCGCGTCGTAATACTTAAAATATACGTTATCGTCATGAATAAACTTCAGGAACTTTCTCATCTCTGCCGGCGTGACCGCTTCCCTACTTACTGAGTCATTTATGATAACCCCGGCTAGTCCAAAATCAAAAGGATTCTTAACCAGACTGTTATCATCAACCGCCATCTGGAAGGCCGGTCTCAGGACTCCCCTAACCGTCTTGATAGAGCTAAAGCCCCTACCATCGCCTTTTTGCATCTTGATTAAGAAGAGCTTTGCATCTGAGGTCTTTACCTCCGAGATCTTCTTCCCGGAAAAAGGATCCTTGGAAAGGATATTCCTTGCAAGCCCATAATTGGCTTTTGTTGATGCCTTTACTCCTGTTCTGGTAGCAAGGTACTTATCTACCAGCTCCATAACTGTCATATTCTTTCCAAGCGGATCAAGCTGAGAATCCAGGTCATAGCCTATGAGCTTTTCTTTTTCTCTGAGTGAAAGATCAGGCTTCTTTCCTTTGAGCTGTGGATCCGTGGGTTCTAGGCGCCAGCTGTAAACAAAATGCGGCTTACCGCCTGCCTGGTACTTGAACTGGTATTTACCATCCGATCTGATGGTCTCACCTCGCCTCAGTACCCTATGCTTATTATCCCTTCTTAGTCCCTTGTTTGCCATATGCTCTCCTCCTTAACTCTGGGTGATTGTCTAAGAATTCCTCAAACACTTTACGAATAATTAGGCTTCTACCGTTGTAGTACTTAACTGTGAAACCGTTTGTTGCATCCATCAGCTTCCACATTTTCCGGGCACTAAGTGTATAAAACTCAATGGCTTCAGCTGGTGTGATCAAGTCTTTTTCACCGGGTGTAGGTTTTCTCATATTGGCCTCCTTTGCCTTGTTTTGCATGTCTATACATCACTCTAAACCCGGATAATATCAACTACTTTCGGCAGATGAACACAACTAAATACTTGAGGCCTCATCAAGATAATTCTCGAAGTTTTTTCTGTGTACCAAAATCTTATCCCCATTACGTCTTCCGAGCCCAGGAGTGGTATTAACCAGAAACCTTATTCTCTTTTCACCGATTCCGAAATAAGCAGCTGCTTCCTTGACCGAGAGCAGATATTTCTCACTGATCGGAACGAGTTGTTCGTTATTGTTCATATTCAACCTCCATATCTGGCGCTCACATAGCAACCGTGAGAACAATACTTTCTGTGACTATTTCCATAAGCCGTAAATGGCTTTTTGCAATATGCGCACTCATATTGGTAAATGGCTTTTTTGTTTACCTGATCCTGATGAGCGTTCCACCAGCGCATGCGGCAAGAATCTGTACAAAACAATTTAAGTCTCCGTCCTTTCTGGCGATTCAGCTCTGCTCCGCACTCCTTGCATCGTGATATTGCATTAACCACCGGCTTCTTATCAAGTGAATATCTTCTAATGAACGTTTTTATCGTATTTTCTGACAATCCGGTCTCTTTGCTTATAGCCTTGGCTCCTTTGCCAGATCCTCTCAGCTCCAGCACCCTGGCCTTCTCCTCATTTGTCATCTCATCCTCCCATTTCGTTAAATCTTGGGTGAAGGAAATCACCCTTCATATCCCCTGTACAAAACCGGCTTTTTTCTCCGGATCTTTTTTCAAAAGTTATGTAAGTGAAATGAACAGTTTTCCGGTTTAGGGCAAAAAAATAGAGCCCCGGAAAACCAGGGCTCTTCAGTGCAAAATTTATGGCTTACGCAGACGGAATATAAACAAAAGGCAAAGCAGGTGTGCTATAGTACAGCATTGGATCATCTGTATAAATAATGCTGAATGCATACCCTTCAAACTTCACATCTATAGTAATGGTATCAGCATCGGAATCTTTATCCATAAAGAGATAAGGTATTCCATTTTTATCAACAGCGAAAATAGCAAAACATCTGCCGGCTTTTCTAAACTGCTGAGGTATTTTAAAATACATGGTTCCATCTTTTAAGCATCTATCTGTTACACCTTGATTAAGAATGTTTACGGATTGTGCCTCAGTAAAACCATTAGGCATAAAGTTCTTTACTACCTCGCGATAAAGAACACCTTGGCTTTCCATTTTTAGATCATAGTGATCAAGAACAGAATCTCCCACAGTAAACATTGAAGGAATATATCCCCTCTCTTCGGCAGTCGGCTCATGATTATCCGATGAACCGCTATTAGAAGAATTTCCGGTTGATGAGTTTGCTTCGTTCGCGCCGCTTGTATTATTATTACCGTTATCTGTTCCAGTTCCACTATTTGAAGTATCTGTCGATGACGAAGACTGTTGAGATGACTGATTTCTTATACAATGCTTTATCTGAAGACTACGATCTCTGAAATAGTCAAAAGTCTTTGTATCTTCCGTAATCAAGCAAGAACCACCAGGAATATTGCATTGGATATATGTTATATTATTCCCTTCGACTCCAGTAATAACGAATGCATGTCCTAAACCGTAATCCCAAACATAATCTCCAATGCATATGTTATCGAGTGTGCTATCCACCCATTCACTTTGACCTGCTCCAGTGTGGTAGTCAGTCCCAAATATTCCACAAGTAATTAATCTCGCGAATCCTTCGCACTGACATGCTCCATGAAACCAATTATCATAACTACCGCATGAATCTACATTATATATAGTTTCAGCGTGAGTAAACCCGGCTGAACTACAGGTGGTAACAGTCGTAGTGAAACTATGATTTTCAGTTGAATTATAGCTTCCAGCCGAATCATCGCCAACATGATTCCAACACATGCCAACGCCTGGAATAAAATAATGTGTTTTAATTATTTCTATTCTTTCCGAAACATCATCATAACTCAGCGTTTCCGAAGTGTTCGCAGCGTTCAACTCCCAATATTTTTCCGGAGAATGTATGTTAAGATTTCTATTGCAGTGTCTAATAACGAGGCGACCGCTATTTGCCATCCACTGCAAAGTATCTAATGAAATAGTACGATTATTTGTTATTAAGCAATTCTTATTATGATCCTCATCACTACCATAATCGCACTCGTAAGCTGTTACCTGGCCATTTTCAATCCTGTACACAACAAAACTATGCTTAGATACCGTATCCCGAACATAATCTCCTATGCACAAACTAGATACAGAGCCATCTGACCAATCGCTTTCGTCAACATGGGAACCTGATGCAAAAACAAGTTCGCAAATCATTCTAGCAAATCCATCAGATCTCTCGTGAGAGTTCCCGTCCCAATAATAATTACAGGATGAGCATGAGCGATATGCGTCATTTACATTATGGCATCGATCTCCATCACTATACTGACACGGAGATCCCGTCACCTGTGTCCAATCATAGTTTATTACCTGGTGATTAGCGTTTTCCCAATTAAGTGATTCCAAGCCTTGATGGTTCCAGTACTTTTCTGCCGGAAAATACCTATCTTGCGTAGCTAATCTTGTAAGCCTTTCCTCAACTTCTTCAAGATAAAACTCATGAGACATGTTAATTTCAGTCCTAAAATCAACGGGAGGTTGAACCGATCTATGGCTTGTCGTTTCAGCGTTAACGTATGTTGGAAGACTTAAGGTTAATAGAATAATACTTGTGGCTATAGATATGATACGAGTTAATTTTTTCATTCTTCCCTCCAATTTTACATACAAAAATACACCATGTATGGAAAATACAAATATAGTATATACCTCGTATCATCAGAAATCCAAGTATATTGCTAAATACGGTTCACTTTATATTTTTGCACCATTACTCATGACAGAACAAAAAATGCCTACGGGGGGCACTTCCCTCGTAGGCATTCTTTAACCTTATAACCTTTGTACGTAATCCATGCAGATCCAACCTGCACCACTCTTTAATCGTCCCCACCATGTACTTGCTCCGGGGCCGGGCTGAAGTTCTACGATCGTAAAAACTCCGATCCCTGTGCACTTGCCTGTGGTCTCAAAGTTCATCCCGGGACCTTTTCGGATATTAAGGTACTTGGTATTTACCTTCACTCTAAAAGGCTCCGTGAAGATAGCGCTCACATTAACGCCACCAACATGGTTCTCATAAATCCTCTGTCCATATGATGCCCTCTTTGCCTTAACACTTTCACTCTGATCAGCAGGACGTTCATACTGGTTGAGTACGATATCCGAAGCTTCCTTGACGGATTTTGTCTTTTTCAGTACAGCAAGAACAGATACATACTTTTCCTTCAGCTCCTTCATCAAGAACTCGCACTGCATATGACAGTCACCAATGGATGTTCCTTTAAGAATTGCAAACTCCAAGAGTGCCTGTTTCCTAGACCAATAAGTCCACTGTGCCAGACCGTACCCGGCCTTATCCCGTACAAAATTACCGTAGATAAGCGAGTCTACCGCAGCGGTATATGTTGCATCATCCATGCCGAGTGATCTTTCAAAGCTGTTCTGAAGGTTAGTCGACTTAAGACCACTTTCTGCATAAAGGTTACCCATCAGACCGGACACCCCCTCATCAGTCATCCCCTGGGATTTGAAGAAGGTATAAATTTCCTCTTCACTCATATCCTTACCGTTAGCCACAGGTGCTGCAGGCATGGCCGGAGCTGATCCCGTCATCTGTTCCTTAACTGCTGCCCTGAAAGTATCCATCGAGTAGGGCAAAGAAAGCTGACGCCATAAATGCTCCGGATCGGAGTGATTTGCTGCAATACCGCGCTTTGCACCTTCAGCATGGCTTAATATGACTCCGTCAGCCAAAGGATCCAGATTAAACTTCTGGCAAAGCATAGCGAATAGCTCTACTGCAGCATTGTAGGTTCTTATAGCAACAGCCTGAGCTGCAGGAACATCAGAGCAAGTAAAAGTAGCTCCCTTCGTATATTTGATGCATGCCGGCTCGCACATCTCTACTCCGATGTGAGTGTTATTTGCAACACCGCCTGCATGCCACCCTCTATGGTCCCAGGGAAGCGTCTGATAGACAGTTCCATCATTTCCATCAATAAATCCATGGACACATGCTCTGTCGTAATCTGCCCTATTCCAGTTCTTTACAAAAACGGCTGCACTCGGTTGAGCGCAGCCTACTGAATGGAGCATAAGACCTTTAACGGTAATCTTCCGTCCCTGTTTATAGCAGGGATTATTTGTCAGTATCGTCTCTTTGATCATCTGTATTCACCTCCTCTGATTTATCATGCAACTGCACGAGTACATCTTTGAGCTTAGCAGGGAAAGGTAATCCAAGGTGTGTGGCATTTTCCAAAAGACTAATACCCTCATTGGAGAGGTAGAAGAAAATGACCGCTGTTCTCATCACAGATCCTGTTCCAATTACCTGGGCATCAATAATATGCCCAATGCCCACTAGCATAAAAATCAAAATCTTTCTGAAAATTCCTTTAAATCCGATCTCACTTGAGAGTTTCTTATCGATGGCTGCGCACATCACCCCTGTAATATAGTCAGCAACTACAAAAGCAATTAATGCATACATAAGTCCATCGTTCCCTCCCAAAAACCATCCGAGCCATCCACCGATTCCTGCAAAACAAGCCTGAGTCAAATTCCAGAATTCTTTCATAAACTCCTCCATAAAAAAAGATGACTTTCGCCATCAAACAATAGGAACTATAAGTTCTACTTCCACATGACCGTCTCCCTCGTTCACATTACCCTGAGTCATTGGCGTAAACTTCTCATTTTCATATGTAATCTCAGGAGCATTATCGATGAAAGCACAACCGCCTCCACCACCGACATTGGCATTACCATTAGTACCTCCAACATAGCCGGAACCGCCACCTCCATATCCTCCGGAGTTGCTAGAATTAGCTGCAGTTCCATAACCGAATCTTGCATTACTTGCATTTATTTGAGTCGGATCACCTCCAACGCCATAAGTGGTGCTGTTATACCCAGTATCATTCTTTCCGTTACCTCCATATATACCACCGCCATATCCTCCACCTGAAGCTTTATACGTAGTAACTTGATTAGCAGAATTTTTTGTATAAGTTGCACCTCCACCTGCTCCTGCGATCATATAAACATCGCTTATCTTGCTCTTGGTTATCTGTGAAAGTGTACCTCCTATTTTGGCAATATGAGTTGCACCGCCTCCGCCTGCACCGCAATAGGTATTGCCCATAGTTCCATTTCCGCCTCCGTTGTAACCACCTGCATTGGTTTTATACGTTGTTCCAACGGCGTCTTCACCTTTTCCTCCAACACATACGATCACAGCTGCATTCCTATTCAGATTTAGATAACCAACAGACACGCCTCCAAGTCCACCACGTGCGAGTGTTTCTCCTTCCGTATCTATGTAAGCACCACCCTCAGCACCATAAAGAGTGAACTTATATATACCATCTACTGGAGCAATAAAATCCTCCGTTTCATTTCGGAATTCATATTCATATTTATCCTTAACCCACAGAGCATAAAAGGTGATGTCATCCTTAATAGAAACAGTTGCCCCTTTAGCAACAGTCAGCCCCGATGTGGAGCCTTTAAGCCAGCAAGTCAGTTTATAACCTGGTTTAGTAAAGCCCTTTTTCGGAAGTCTTATACTTGCTCCTGCTTCATTACCATTGTTATAAAAATACCCTCCGCTCATATCTTCAATTTCACCTTCGCCACCATTAGCATCAAACCTTACTGTTACAGGCTCTGAGAAAACAGCATAAAGGTTAACAGCTTCATCGGTAGTTATCTTCTTTTCAGTAAGCACTGTTCCGACCGCGTTAGAATCTTCTCTCCATCCCACAAAGGTATATCCAGGAAGTGATACTGAAGGAGCGCTGGCCACAGCATCATCACCGATAGAATACGTTTTAGTTGTCGTGGTATCTTCATCAATATGATAAGTAACCGTAACGCCAGTTGAATAAACAGCATTCCGACCAAGATAAATCGCAACGATCTCCTTGGAATTTTCATCCTTGTAGCAGTAATAAATCGTCTTATCACTGTACGTCTCCAACTCACTATAAGCAGCAAGCGACATAACCTTTATGGTGACAGCATCCGTGTCTGATCGCATTTCTTCTACGATGCCTGTAAGTTCGGAAAGATCATCCTGAAGCAGTGTGATGTTATCAAGCTCCTCAATGATGTTCCTTGCCTCAAAAAGACAAGTGCCGTCCAAAACTTTATCGCCGCCCTTCTGGATTTGCGTATAGCCAACAGGCTCAGCAAGAGCTGTTGCGCCTCTCTGAATGCAAACAAGAATGCACCATCCAGGCGCGTTTGCACAGGTAACAAGATCTCCAGCTTCATATGCAGTATCACGAGAAACGCCAAAGCTTCCTCCGCCACCTCCGCTACCAGATCCTGACTGAATGTTAGGAAATACCTGTGTGAGATTTAAAATGCCTCCCGCATCAACCTTGAATGTTGCCATCTCAAGATCATAAGCCGAGTTATTGTAGTTCACGTTCGTATCCACAAGTAAAGACGAAAGTATATCACCCGTCTCTGTCATGAACTTTATAGGCTCATCCGCATTTGAAAGATCCATGTGAAGATAGAGTCTTCCGTTAAGCGTCTGACCTGTATCTGCAAGTTGGACAGATATTTCATTCTCATACACTTCAAAAAAGCGACCTTTGATGATGCCGTATCCCTGGGAGACATGAAGTATATTTCCTCTTGCTGCAGTCACTTCACACCCTTTAAAAACTCCTGCACCGGGGATAGCTGTCTGCCAAAGAATCGCGTCATTTAAGGGAGAAACATTACCGCCCTTAAAAGTCTTTAATACAACTGTAGCCATTTCAGTTCCTCCTTAGTATTTTTGTAAGATCAAGTCGTACCGTTCCAAAGATCAGCTTGATCGTCTGACTAATTTCTCGTCCGGTAAGAATACTCGTGTATTCAGTTCCTCCGGATATGATCTTTACCACCTGGCCAAATTCCATATCCTCAGGATGAATAAGTGCATCTCCTTTCATCACTGTTAGTTCAATAAGATTTGAGTATGTCAAATTTGCAAACTTGTTATAAGCCTCACTGTTTGCTGCAGATTCAAATGATCTGCCATCCTCTACAAGAACTGACGTGATCTCACAATTAACTGGTGTGATCCTGTCTTCATCCTTAGTGTCATAAGACAGATCTGAGTGCAGGTAGTAAACCTTTTTTCTTGAGTAATCTGACGCATCATAGACGATAAGCTTATTAACATCTGTTGAAACTGACTTGATCGTTATTTGTTTGTTAATCACATTCGGAAGGTCAGCCTCAATGATATAAGTGCCAGCCTGTGACTTTCCGATCTCAATACGAATACTCCGGCTCTGGATATCAAGCACAGGCTTTACTAAAACACCATACTTTTCCATTGCCGGAACAATAACCGAGTTTATGAGATTAACAATGTTGTAATGTCCGCCTGAATCTCTTGGCGTAATATGGAAATACCATTCAGGCGTATGAGAAAGCGTTACAACAGAAAGGCCCCTTATGTTTTGAGACGCATCTTCGTTTTCAATAAACATCTCAGTAATGCGATCTGCTATAAACTCCTCCATAGATCCTGTTTGCTGCAGATCAACATCAAAAAGAATATCTGTGTTCAAAAGCTCCATGAGCGGCTTATAGGAAATAACCTGCAGTTCCTTTGACTTATCCGTTCCATAGGTTATCTCAGTAATAACTCCGGCATACTCTTCATCATCGCGACTGATCCTGATATAGTCTTCCTTTTTGATTCCCTTCATAGGAAATACCGTAATGGTATTAATGTCTGATGATAGATAGTCCTCTTTGTGAATGATCTCATTCACATTTGAGTTCGCCACCATTTCGAACTTCTGGGTAAAAACCTCAACGTTATACGGTTTCATAGCTAATCTTCGCCTCCACCATCATGTCGACTGAATTAAGCCCATCGTGTGACAAGGAAATACGGTTCGTGCCATGCTGAAGCATAATGAAACGCTCTGTGGTAAAATCGCATGCCTGATATCTGTCTGCAATGATCTCACCTGATACGCCGCGTTCTGTTATTGAATAAGGAACCTGGGTAGTATCGATAACGAGTTTATGATCCGCTCTGATCGTTCCCCCATATGCTCCTGTTGCATAAAGCTCATTGTTCACGTAGTGCTTCCAGATCGGATTCGTACAGGGGCCATAAATGGTAATCCTGCAGGGCGAATCAGCAACCGAGTCCGAGTCTATCATCAAAGTGTTAGCTGACACGTCCGCATAAGAGTACGGATACGTGTAGGGGTAAATCTTCCCCCCTACATAAACCGTCTCTGAATACTTGGTAACCGATCGATAGAAAAGACCTGTGGCCACAAGCTTAATTTCACAGTTAAGACCAAGTCCTCCGTCGACAAGTTCCGATTTTTCAATTGAGGCAACTCTAACCGGAAGGCGATACGTATCATCAGTCACATACTCCAGAGTTAAAGGAGTAAGCCTGACAAACTTCGTGAAATCACGATACTTGGAATAAGCATGTTTGCCATAAAAGAATATGCATCCGGTGATCTCTCCCTGAGAAAACACCTCCTCCAACGCATAAAAGTCAGTTCCAATACGCTGGAACTGAGTTTCATCGTTAAAGCCGAGGCCTCCCACTTTATGAAAAAAGGACTGCTTACTGTTTAAGTCGTAAGCAGTCCCGTCTCTATTGATAAGCTTAAACTTTCGAATCATAAGTACGCCTTTCCGAGTGTTCTGTTCATGCCATCTGCAAGCTCTCCTACTAATGCACCGGAATCAAGGACGATCTGCTGATTTGCCATCTTAGGCAGGTACCTAAGCACAGCTTCAGTAAGAACACTGATATCAGGTGATGCGCTGGATGATCTTACGCCCTGAACTGTCGTCTGCTCGATAGAAATGTTCCGGCCAGGAATAAGCGCTGATGCAAGATCAGACATGGGACCTTTGAGCTTGCCGATATTTCCTTCGATGCCTTCCTTCATCAAGTTGATCATGTCAGGCATATATGTATGGAAATTAGAAAGCGGTCCTTTTTCCGGTTCAGAGAATCCGATGTAAGACTTAATGGTTCTGGCCACATCTTTCACTTTATCAGCGAGCGCCTTGATCTTGGATGAAATACCCTCGATCAAGTTGCCGATAATATCTGCTCCCCAGGTAAGTGCACTCTTGGCAAGATTCGTAAAAATCTCTCCGATGCCTGAGAGTTTTTCCTTAAGGGTCGATACCAGCTTTTTGAAAGAATCAGAAAGCCCTGAAGCAATAGTTGTAAAACCAGTCGTTGCTTTCTCTTTAATATTGCTAAGTGCAGATGACACAGAGGAAGCAATGTTTGTAAGACCGGTCGTCGTTATGTCCTTCATGTTCTGAAGCTTTTCAGAAAACGAGGATGCTATGTTTCCGATTGTATCGATGAAATTCTCTCTCATGTCAACGGCGATAGTTACAACTCTATCCTTTATACCGCCCCACAAGGACTCGGTATTCTCCTTTATGGTATTCCAGCCCTCAGTAATACGGTCTTTCATGCCGGCCATAGCATCAGATACGCTCGACTGGATGTTGTTCCATGCATCAGAAACATTTGTCTTAACCGAGTTCCAAGTCTCAAATGTCGAGGACTTAATATGCTCCCAGGCCTGTGTAACATGTATCCTGATCGCGTTGGAGGCGCTTTCTCCGACAGACCTAATATGCTCAAGTGAAGATCCCACAAAGTTCTTAATGGCGCCCCAGGCAATCTCTGCTCCCTTCTTGGTAAGCTCCCACTGGTTAATGATATGATCCTTGATGCCTGTACCGATCGTGGTAACAACATTCTTAATGCCCTCCCAAGCCTTAGAAGCGCCCTCTTTCATGTCGCTCCAAGCTTTAGAACAGTCCTCTTTTATGCCATTCCATATCTTTGAGAAAGCCTCCTTAATTCCATTCCAGAGGTTATCCCAGAACTCTCTAAAGCCTTCACAATTATCGTAAATAAGCTTGAATGCTCCAGCGATAGGATTAACAAGGAAAAGAGCAAGCCCCTGCCAGTTATCCTTAATGAAGTCGACAATACCTGAAAAAAACGACTTAATACCATCCCATACTCCACAGAAAAAATCTTTGATGCCGTTCCAAAGATTAATCCAAAACTCCCTGAACTCATCACATGTATTCCAAAGGATAGCAAATGTCGCTACTAAGGCAACAATAGCCGCAATCACAATAGTGATAGGGTTAGCGAGCATGATTGCATTTAAGGCTCCAAAAGCACCGGTGACAGCGGAAATACCGCTTGCTACTGCCGGAACTATTGTCATGATCGTACCGATCGCTGAGATAACTTTTCCAACGATGATAAGAACAGGTCCAATTGCTGCTGCAAAAAGAGCAATCTTAACGATCATTTCCTTAGTGCCATCATCAAGGCTATTGAACTTATCAACCCATTTCTGAATGTGCGAAACGATGTCTTTAATGACAGGCATAAGAGCATCACCGATAGAGATAGCAAGCTCCTGGAGCTGAGACTTCAGGATCGTCAACTGACCGGAAAGGTTATCCTGCATAACAGCAGCCATCTTCTCTGCGGTACCGTTATAACCATCCATGGTGTCAGAACACGAATTGATTGCTCCTTCAAGCTTAGCAATATCCTGTGGTGATGAATTCATCAGTGCAAGGAAACCACTCATGGCAGTTTTACCCACAAGGGTTTCTGCAGCGGCTGCCTGTTCACTTTCGGACAGCTTTCCAAAAGCAGCTCTACAGTCAGCAAGGATATCATTAAGGCTCCTCATGGAACCGTCAGCATTTGCGGTCTGGATAGTAACATCACCCAGGGTAGCCCCATGGATCTTTATTTCACCGTTAAGCTCCGTCATGATCTTTCGGAGTGTGGTGCCGGCCTGGGATGATTTAATACCGGCATTAGCCATAAGGCCGATAGCCTCAGCGGTATCTTCTGCCGAATATCCCATAGCGCCCGCAATAGGAGCTACGTATTTAAATGTCTCACCCATCATGGAGACATTGGTATTTGCATTAGAAGAAGCCGCTGCAAGGATATCAGCAAAGTGTCCTGAATCTCCTGCTGAAAGGCCAAAAGCTGTAAGTGCATCGGTGACGATATCAGAGGTGGTAGCAAGATCCTCACCGGAAGCTGCTGCAAGGTTCATGATACCCTCAATACCATTAAGCATGTCCTCAGTCTTCCAGCCAGCCATAGCCATGTAGTTCATGGCCTCAGCTGCTTCAGTCGCGGAGAACTTTGTCTTTGATCCCATCTCACGGGCTTTATCACGAAGAGCCTCAAAATCAGCTCCTGTGGCTCCTGAAATAGCTGCCACCTGGCTCATGGCGGAATCAAAATCGGCTGCAGTTTTCACCGCAGCCGTTCCAAGTCCAACAATAGGAGCCGTCACATTTCTCGTAAGGGTTGATCCAGCACCCGATATATTATTGCCAAGGTTTCGCAGTTTATCTCCGGTCTCAGCTATCTTAGCAATAGCAACTTCGGATTTAGAGGCCTGTGTTTCCAGATCCTTTAACTTCTGCTCAGTCTCAACTATCTCACGCTGAAGTGCATCATACTGCTGCTGGCTTATCTCACCATTAGCAAGCTTCTCATTAGCCTGCTCAGCTGCATTCTTTAAGGCTTCGAGTTTTTCCTTCGTCTCGGCAATTGCCTCTTTCAAAAGGCGCTGCTTCTGAACAAGAAGATCAGTATTGCCGGGATCCAGCTTAAGAAGATGATTTACATCCTTGAGCTGTTGCTGTGTAGATCTGATCTCCTGGTTCACACTCTTTAAGGCGGTGGAAAGTTTTGTTGTATCGCCACCGAT
>OCVV011354038.1_pt1 | contig 20495 bp, 12 predicted proteins | sample 1539721 | NCBI WGS metagenome assembly OCVV01 (sample SAMN02144230, study PRJEB22623) | gut metagenome | biome: sheep rumen | host: Ovis aries | place: New Zealand
TCCTCGAGCCACTGGATAGACTCGATGTCCAGATGGTTGGTGGGCTCGTCAAGGAGTAGCAGGTCGGGATGGCTCAATAGTATTTTCGCCAACTCGATACGCATTCGCCAACCTCCGGAGAACTCCGAGCACGGGCGCTCAAAATCGCGCCGCTCGAAGCCGAGACCAATGATAGTACGGTCCATCTCGGCGATAAAACGCGCCTCATCCTGATGTTCCGGCGAGTTGGTATAAACAGTCATAACCTCGTCACGGAGGGTGCGGTCATCCTGAAAGAGCATAACTTGCGGCAGGTAACCGATAGTCATGTCCGCGTCCTTGGCAATGCGTCCCGCGGTAGGCTGGTATTCTCCGGCAATAAGACGGAGAAGGGTAGTCTTGCCGGCTCCGTTCTTACCGACCAAAGCAATGCGTTCCTTACGGTTGATAAGGAATGTGATATCGTCCAGCACCGGGCGCGACGAGAACTCCATGCTTATGTGGTCAATGGTCAGCATCTATTCATTTACCACTTCTTTATTCGCTTTGCTCATACGATCTGCTACGCCGTATGGGTCATTTGCTATTTTCTTATTTATGACCCGCCACAGGATGAGCGTAAGGGTTGTGGCGATGGCAAAATCGCAGATAAGTAACACCCATATGTTCCAGTTGCGTCCCAGCACAGCCAGCGCGATGAATAGCACACTGACGGAGAGCAGGACACAGGTCGTCTGAATATGGTTCAGACCTGTGCGCAGGAGCAGATGGTGAATATGGTTCTTGTCCGGTTGGAAGGGGCTGCAGTGGTGTTTGATACGCGTGAGACTGACACGGATGGTGTCAAAAATAGGGATGGTGAGCACGCATATTGCCACCGCCGGAGCTGCACTCATATGGAATTGTTCAGGCACCAAGTGGTACGCGTTCTGTTCGCAGAAACGAAAGACAAAAGCGGTGAGGAGATACCCCAAGAGCAACGAGCCGGAATCGCCCATGAAGATCTTCTCACGGTTTCCGAACACATTATAGATGAAGAATACGGCTAAGGATCCAATCATGCAGATGGCAAGGATAGACCAATCGGTGGAGCCTACCAAATGGAAATAAACAGCAAAGAAAAGGCAATATAAGATACCCAGTCCGCTTGCCAAACCGTCAATACCGTCAATGAGGTTGATGGCATTGATGATGGCGATGAGGATAAAGAGCGAGATCAGGTAACTGGGAATGACACTTATCTCGTTGATGCCCAGAATTCCGTGTAGATGTGTGATCCGCAGGTCTCCGAATCCGATCAGCGCAATGCCTGCGAGAGTTTCTCCCAGCAGTTTGGCTAATGGCGTGAGAACCAACACATCATCGATGAAGCCGATTGCCATAATTGCCGCCACGCCAATGAGGAAGAACTGATTGTTGGCAATCTGGTTGTAATCGAACAGAAGGTACGAGAGCATCACGCTGAAATAGATATTGAGTCCTCCGATATTAGGTACAGCGCCTGTATGGCTCATTCGCTTGTTCGGGCGGACTACGAAACCTTTGGCTTTGGCTATCCGTACGACAATTGGCATTCCCAGCCAACCTATTAGAAAACTGACCAAACCGATAAGATAACTGTGTTCTATAAAAAAGGAATGTATCATTGTGGATCTAATTGCTCATATATGGAGTTGTTGCTGATGAACTCCGGTACGATTTTTTTCATTAGTTTAACAGTAGTGAATGGCTTGGAGGAACGGCTTGTTTCGATCAGTTGGTCAATATCCTTGCTGACTGAATCGTAATCAGACTCCCTCACACGCGCAATCATAATCTTATCATTGGAGGTCGGTAGGGTGGTCTCTTTTTGGTTCAGCAGTTCCTCATATAGTTTTTCACCCGGGCGAAGACCGGTGAAGACAATTTGTATGTCTTTCTCAGGTACGTATCCGGCTAAACGGATCATATTGCGCGCTAAATCCAGTATCTTGACCGGTTTGCCCATGTCGAATACAAAAATTTCACCTCCGTTACCGAGTGTGCTGGCTTCCATCACAAGGCAACACGCTTCCGGAATGGTCATGAAATAGCGGATAATATCCGGATGGGTGACGGTCAGAGGCCCGCCTGCGGCAATTTGTTTGCGGAAATAAGGAATGACCGATCCGTTGCTGCCCAGCACGTTTCCGAAACGGGTGGTGATGAACTTGGTGCAATCGGGGTTCTCCTTATGCAGTTTGCGGAACAGTGATTGCACATAAATCTCTGCGATACGTTTGCTGGCGCCCATAATGTTGGTGGGGTTGACCGCTTTGTCGGTAGAGATCATTACGAACCGCCGTACATCGTATTTGACAGCCATATCTGCCATATTCTTGGTGCCAAGGACATTAGCTTGAACAGCTTCGTTAGGGTAACTCTCCATCAGAGGCACGTGTTTGTATGCCGCGGCATGATAGACTACGTCCGGACGCATCTCGCTGAATATCTGCTCAATACGCCCACGGTTGCGTACATCGGCTATTATAGGAATGAAACGTGCATTGGGGTACTGCTCTTTCAACTCCAGTGCTAAGTCATGGAGGGGCGATTCGGCCGCCTCTAAGAGTATGGTCACCTGGGGCTCGTATTGCTGAATCTGACGAACTAATTCACTACCTATACTGCCTGCCGCACCGGACACCAGCACAACCTGGTTCTGGAGAATCTGACGCACATTTTCCATGTTCACCTCTATCTGCGGACGCTCCAGCAGGTCTTCGATTTTAATGGCATCAATCCGGCCTACGCGGGCTGCATCCACAGCCTCTACGTTGTCAAACTGTGTGAAATAGGGGGTGGTGAGGATGCGGATATTATGATCAATGAAGATCTGTAAATCCGTGGAGGGGGTGATCTCGCGCATCTTAATCGGGGAGACAATCACGTAGTTTACCCCGTGTTTGCCCATCCAGTCAAAAAGTCTCTCGTTTAGCGCATGTACGCGCAGACCGGCTATGTCATAGTTGGTGCTCTCTCCCTTGTCTGCGATGAAACCCACCGGTTTGTATGGGATGTTTCCTGCTGAACGCAGCATCTTTGCAATCGCCAGTCCTGCTGTTTTGGTACCGTAGATCATAACGCGCGGACTGGCTTGGCTGCGTTCCAGAGTCTCGCTTAGTGTCTTTACGCCGACGCGCAGGATGAAGAGAAATACAAAGGAGGTGGGTACGTATATGAAGATGACGGTGTTAATTACCGGATGCCAGTGGAAGGAAGCCTGCATGATCAGGTTCATCCCGACTAGAATAACACCTGTACTTATATTGGAGAGCAGCACTTTGATGGTATCAATGAATGTGGAGTACCGCAGGATACCCGAATAGGTGTGGAATGCCCAGAACGAAATAATCTGTATACACATGACAAGGAGATATTGTGCCCAGAGTGCTATTCTGTGCTCCTCGACATTGACAATCCCTAAAAAACCGCTACTCACCCATACGCTTATCCCGAATGCAATGGTACATAGCATCACATCCAGTGCTAACACACCCCATCGCGGCAGATAACTCATCTGTGGCAGATGGGAGAAAATGTCAGAGTGACGTATCTCTTTTAATCTATTCTTTTCCATGTGATGTGCGTTTTTGGTTGTTTTCTATGATTAGATGAAGGTACTTGCCCGTGTAACTGTCTTTGCATGCGGCTATTTGCTCCGGTGTGCCCGTACATACGATGTTTCCGCCTTCTTTGCCTCCTTCTGGACCCAAATCGATCACATGATCTGCCGCAAGGATGACTGCCGGATTGTGCTCGATGATAATAACTGTGTGACCCTTGCTGATGAGACGGTTGAGGGCTACTAATAATACTTCTATGTCGCGGTGATGCAGACCGGTGGTCGGTTCATCGAACACAAAGATCGTCGGGGTGCTGTCTTCTTGTGCTAAGAACGATGCTAATTTCACCCTCTGGCTCTCTCCGCCCGAGAGGGTGGAGCTGCTCTGCCCCAACTGGATATAGCCGATTCCCACTTCCTGTAACGGCTTGAGGCGTTTCACAATACGGTCGCATTCGGGGTCCTGACTGAAGAAATCCACCGCTTGGTTCACCGTCATGCACAGGATGTCATAGATGGATTTACCGCGGTAATGGACATCTAATACATCCTGTTTGAACCGCTTTCCGTGGCATTGCTCGCACTCAAGAATAAGATCAGCCATGAACTGCATCTCAATGGTAATGGTGCCTTCGCCTTGACATGTCTCGCACCGCCCACCGGGGGTGTTGAAAGAGAAATGCGCAGGGGTGAAACCGAGTTGCTTCGCCAGCGGCTGCTCGGCAAAGAGACGCCGTATCTCGTCGTATGCCTTGAGGTACGTCACGGGGTTACTTCTGCTGGAGCGGCTGAGCGGGTTCTGGTCCACAAACTCAATGTCGTGCATCAAATGCAGGCTCCCGTGCAGGTGTCCGAAATCACCGGTGTGTTCTGCATAGACACCGCCATAGTGTTTCTTGAGGGCCGGGTAGAGCACCTTGCTCACAAGACTCGACTTACCGCTTCCGCTCACACCTGTGACACAGGTCATCACATGGAGCGGGAAACGTACCGTGAGGTTCTTCAGGTTGTTCTCGCACGCACCTTCTATCTCAATGTAATTGCTCCAATGTCGGCGTTGGGTGGGGATGTCGAACCTGAACAACTCGGGCCTCGGCTCACCTTCATAGACCACTTCGCCGCCATGTCTTCCGGCTGCCGGACCTATCTCGATAATATGGTCTGCGGCTGCGATGATATCCTCGTCGTGCTCTACCACCACGATCGTGTTCCCTAAATCGCGCAACTGTTTGAGCACATGAATGAGCCGCTCTGTATCGCGCGGATGAAGACCGATGGATGGTTCGTCCAATACGTATAAAGACCCCACCAGACTGCTTCCTAACGATTTGGCGATATTGATGCGCTGACTCTCACCGCCGGAGAGTGTGCTGCTTTGCCTGTTGAGCGTCAAATAACTCAATCCCACATCCTTCATGAACTGCAACCGGTTGCGGATCTCCGCCAGCACCATCTCAACGGTCTGCATCTCAATCTCCGATAACTGAAGATGCTGGAACCACTCGTCTAACTCTGTTATCGGCATGGCGCAAAGTTGCTGGATTGATTTGCCGTTGACCAGCACATAGTTTGCTTCCGTGCGCAGGTGGAATCCGCCGCATACCGGACAGGTCGTCTTGCCTTTGTAACGAGCCAGCATGACGCGGTATTGCAGTTTGGAGTACTGCTCTTTCTCCAGCTCCTTGAAGAACGCATGCAGACCGCGGAAATACTCGTTTCCGCTCCAGATCAGTTGTTTCTGCTCGGCGGAGAGTGCGTAGAATGGCGTGTGGATCGGGAAATCAAACTTACCGGCGTTATAAATCAACTCGTTCTCCCAGGGTTTCATCTTCTCGTTCTGCCAGCAGACAATCGCGCCTTCGTAAATCGTCTTCGATTTATCAGGCACTACGAGGTCAGGGTCGATGCCCATGACCGTTCCCACACCCCGGCACTCGGGGCATGCGCCTATCGGACTGTTGAAATCGAACAAATGCTCAGATGGCTCCAGGAAATGGATACCGTCGGCTTCAAACCGCTCGGAAAATACTTTCGTCCGGGGGCCTTTGTCACTTTGTACATGTATCTGGCATTCGCCGTTTCCTTCGAAGAATGCAGTCTGTACGCTGTCTGCAAAGCGGTTCGAGGTCGCTTGCTCGCCGTCTGTGATGATTCGGTCTACGAGTAGGAAAACCTCATGCCCCTCGGTTTGTTTCCATGTTTGGTCATCCAGCCGGACTGCATCTCCGTCAATCATCATGCGGCTGAAACCCTGGCTCTGCCATAGAGCCAACTGTTCCTGCATTGTTCTTCCTTCCGGTAGCACTACGGGACTCAGCAGATACAATCTCGTACCTGTCGATTGTGACTCCATGTATTGGATCACATCGCGGATGGTGTTTTTCTTCACCTCCTGTCCGCTCACGGGCGAGAACGTGTGCCCTGCGCGCGCGTACAATAATTTAAGATAGTCGTAAATCTCCGTTACGGTGCCCACGGTCGAACGCGGGTTTCGGCTCGTCACTTTCTGTTGGATCGCTATCGCCGGCGGGATTCCTTCTATCTTGTCCACCTCCGGCTTCTGCATCCTGCCCATGAACTGCCGCGCGTACGCGCTTAAGCTCTCTACGTATCGCCGCTGACCCTCGGCATAGAGTGTGTCGAAAGCCAGCGAACTCTTGCCGCTGCCACTGACACCCGTAATCACCACCAACTTGTTGCGGGGGATATCTACCGAGATATGTTTCAGGTTATGGGTGTCTGCGCCTTCTATGTGGATAAAATCTTCTTTCAATGTTGCTTTATCTTCCGCAAGCTTCTTCTGCTTCGATTCGTAGTTTCTCTATAAATGCCGCCGTCTGTGCGTTTGTGGTGTCCAACTGCTGTTTGCTCAGCTTCGGTACACGGATAGGCGTACCTACTTGTATCATACACGGATTCTTGATTACATCACGGTTGGCGTCATATAAATACGGCCAGTAGATTTTTGCTCCGTAGAACCGTTTCGCCATCCATGCCAGGCGGCTGGCTTCGTGCATCGGTTCGGTAGTGATGAGTTCCGGATAACCCTGTTCGCTGTCTTCCTCGCCGGAGATAGCATTGAACTCTGCTAATATCTGCTCTTGGCTTATGGTGTCCTCGGTCTCTGCCTGCTCAACGGTCTCCACGGACAGATCGTTCTGTGCAATAGTGTCGGCTACAACCTCCGTCTGAGACGGTTGCAGGAAGGAGTCAATGATGTTGCTTAACTGCTGACGCAGGAAGAAATAGCCCACTAATAGCAATAGTAGCAAAATCACCACGCAAATCAATGTATCGCGCATGAAATGACTCTCTTTCTTGCGCTTTTTGGGGGCTGCAACAACCGGTTCCGGCTCTGGCTCGGGTTCTTTTACCGGTTCCGGTTCAATAACTGGTTCTGGTTCTTTTACTGGTTCCGGCTCCGGCTCAACAACGGGTTCCGGCTCCGGCTCTTTTATCGGCTCCGGTTCTACTATCGGACTCTGCCCCAAGTCGCCCAAGAGATCTACTATCTCTTCTGCCTGCGCGCCGAGTTTTTTCAGCGGATCGATAACCGGCGCTTCTTCACGCTCTTCTGCCGGCTGACCGCTCTCAATCAGTTCGCGCACACCTGCCTCAGGAGAGAAAGTCAGTTTGTTGTAAGCTTCGATGACGATATCTTCACCCGTGGCTACATTGACACTCTTACGCGGAGCGACTGCTTGTACTTTGAATGTACCTAAGCCGTTGATCTTGACCTGTTTGTCGGTCTTGAGTGCTTCTAATAGCTGGCCTTGGAAGGCATTGAGGAAAGCTCCTGCTTTCTTCTCGCTCACGCCAGCGCGCGAGGCTATAGCGCGGCGAAGTTCGGTCCAACTTAATTTATCTGCCATGGTCAGTTGTTTTTAAGTTCGTCCTTTATGTTGGCAACAGGTCTGAATACCAGTTGGTTCCGGCTGGGAGATACCGATCGCTCTCCCGTGCGGGGATGCACGATGGTACGCGCCTTGCGTTCCTTGATCTCCAGCGCGCCCAAGCCTAAAATCTGAATGGACTTTCCGTCCATCAGGTTCTCACGAACGATGGCATTCATCGATGCGAGTAGTTGTTCTGTCTCTTTTTTGCTCAATCCCGATTGATTAGCAATCAAGCTAATGAAATCTTTTGTTAGCATGGTATATTGTCTTTTATCTATTGTCTATCGTCCATTGCCCATAAAGGTCAAACTCTTCTGCCTTGATAATCTTTACTCTGTAAAACTCACCAACTTTCGCCTCTAACCCTTCGCCTTTCGCCTTTATCAGCACTTCGCAATCCACCTCAGGGCTGTCGTACTGGGTGCGTCCGATGTAGTAATCGCCTTCCTTTCTGTCGATTATCACGCGTTCGGTCCGCCCCACGAACCGTTGCATCAACTCGCCGCTTATCTCCTGTTGGATAGCCATGAGTTCTGCTGCACGCGCATCCTTAATCTCCTGCGGAATATCGTCCTTGTAATGTTGGTTGGCATAGGTACCTTCTTCGTCGGAATAAGCAAAACAGCCCATTCGCTCAAACCGCATTTCTTTCGTCCATTCTTTCAACTCCTCAAAATCCTCCTCCGTCTCGCCCGGATGACCGACCAAAAGGGTAGTGCGAATGCATATGCCCGGCACTTTTTCACGGATCTTGCGGATCAACGCATCTTGCTCTGCGCGGGTGATATGCCGTCTCATCAGACCTAACATGTGATCCGTGCAATGCTGCAAAGCGATGTCCAGATACTTGCATACATTCGCATGCTTGGCGATGACGTCTAACAGCTCCTCCGGAAAATCCGTCGGGTAGGCGTAGTGCAGTCGGATCCATTCCACGCCGGGCACTTGCGCAATTTCGTCTATCAACTCCGGCAGCAGGTGTCTTCCCTTCGCCTCTAAATCCAGTCCGTAACTGCTCAGATCCTGTGCAATGACGTTCAGTTCCTTGACGCCTTGACTCACCAGCCACCGCACTTCCTCTAATATCTCCTCTTTCGGACGGCTGGTATGCCTGCCTGTTATCAGCGGAATGGCGCAGTACGAGCAGAACCGGTTGCAACCCTCGCTTATCTTCAGATACGCATAATGTTTCGGTGTCGTCAGTTTCCGCTCATACGAGGCGCAACCGACTTCGGGCTTCTTCTGTTGTGCCGGATGGCATCCGGCTTCCCCTCCCTTTAGGAAGGGGGTAGGGGTTGGCTCTCCCAACTCATCGGCCAATTGGAGGAAATCGAACTTCCCGTAGTATGCATCCACCTCCGGCAATTCTTTCTCCAACTCCGCTCTGTAGCGCTCGCTCAGACAACCCATCACAATCAGTTTGCGCAGTTTGCCGGTTTTCTTGCGCTCGCCCATCTGGAGAATCATGTTCACGCTCTCCTCTTTGGCGTCGCCGATGAAACCGCAGGTGTTGATCACGCAGATCTCGCCTTTCGGCTCTTCTGGGTCATGGACACAACGCCATCCGGCAGTCTCCAACTGCCGCATCACCCGCTCTGCATCCACCAGATTTTTCGAGCACCCCAGCGTTATGAAATCAATCTCTCCTTTTCTCATTAGTTTCCCAAATCGCAATGGAACTTGATCCTCACGAGCCGCACGTGGATCTCATCGTAGTAATCTTCTCCCAACTCCTCCATGGCGGTCTTGATATTGTCGTTCTCCGCGTTCTTGAAATAGTCGTATATCTCTTCTTCCTCATCCGGATCCACTACTTCTTTGATGAAATAGTTGATGTTGATCTTCGTGCCGCTGAACACGATCGCTTCCAGCTCATCCAGCATCTCCTCCATCGACATTCCGTTGCTCTCTGCCAGATCATCCAGATCCACACGGCGGTCTATCGCCTGAATGATCTGTTTCTTCCGCGTCGATTTCTTGGCTACCGTGCGGATCCGCATGTCTTCGGGACGGATAATCTCGTTCTCATCCACGTACTCCTTGATGATCTTCAGAAACTCCTCTCCGTAGCGCTTGGCTTTGGCTACACCCACACCCGGAATGGTCAGCAACTCCTCCATCGTGATGGGATAAGTCGTCGCCATCGCTTCCAGACTCGGGTCCTGGAAGATGACAAACGGCGGCACATCATTCTTCTTCGCCACTTTGCGGCGGATATCTTTCAGAATCGAGAACAGCACTTCGTCTGCAGCGGCGCAGGTAGCTCCGTTGCCCTCCATGTCTATCTCGTCTTCGTCCTGTATCTCGATGGGCACCTCGAACTTACCGCCTTTGCGCAGGAACTTGATTCCGTCTTTCGTCAATTTCAGATCACCGTACGAATCGACATCTTTTTTCAGCATTCCGGTTACCAGCGCTTGACGGAGAATGGCATGGAGCGTACTCTCTTCTTCGTCGCTCGCAGCGCCGAAATTCTCCAGATCCTCGTGGTGATAACTCATCACTTCGGCGGTCTGGTTGCCGTGCAGAATATCTACGATATGTTCCGCCTTGTGTTTCTCGTTCACCTGCTGGATGGTCTCCAACGCCAGTTGCAGCAACTCGCTTGCATCGACCATCTTATAGCTCTTGCGGCAGTTGTCGCAGTTACCGCACTTTTCCTCGTTGTACTCTTCGCCGAAATAGTGCAGCAGCAGTTTGCGGCGGCATATGGTGCTCTCCGCATAACTCTGTGTCTCGAAGAGCAACTGGTTGCCGATGCCAATTTCTTTCGGAGTCTTGTCTTTCTGGAAACGGCGCAGACGCTCGATATCTTCCGGAGCGTAGTAGCAGATGCACTGCCCTTCGCCGCCGTCTCGCCCTGCGCGGCCTGTCTCCTGGTAATAACCCTCCAGACTCTTCGGGATATCGTAATGTACCACAAACCGCACATCCGGCTTGTCGATTCCCATGCCGAATGCGATGGTCGCTACGATCACCTGCACTTCTTCCATCAGGAAAGCATCCTGATTGGCACTCCGCGTAGCCGCATCCATGCCGGCGTGGTACGCACGCGCGGTAATTCCGTTTACTTGTAGTACCTGCGCCAGATCCTCCACCTCCTTGCGGGCAAGGCAATACACAATACCGCTCTTGCCCTCCATCGAACGAATATAACGCACCAGGTCTTTATCTACGTCCGCCGTCTTGTGACGTACTTCGTAATAGAGGTTCGGCCGGTTGAAACTGCTTTTAAATACCGTGGCATCCGGCATGCCGAGGTTCTTCTGGATATCTTTCTGCACTTTCGGCGTAGCCGTGGCGGTCAGCGCGATGATCGGAGCTTTGCCGATGCGTTGTACCATACTGCGGATCTGACTGTACTCCGGACGGAAATCATGACCCCACTCCGAGATACAATGCGCCTCGTCCACCGCGTAGAAACTGATCTTCACGCCTTTCAGAAAATCTACGTTCTCTGCTTTCTGCAAACTCTCCGGCGCCAAATACAGCAATTTCGTCTTACCCGCCAATACATCCTCTTTCACGGCGTTGATCTCACCCCGGCTGAGACTCGAGTTGATGAAATGGGCTACACCCTCTTCCTCCGAGTAGTTGCGCATGGCGTCCACTTGGTTCTTCATCAGCGCGATCAGAGGCGATATCACAATCGCTACACCGTCCATGAGCAATGAGGGTAACTGGTAGCATAAACTCTTACCTCCTCCTGTTGGCATCAGCACAAACGTGTCATTGCCTTCCATTACATTGCGGATAATCGCTTCCTGATTTCCTTTGAATACATCGAAACCGAAATACGTCTGCAATGCCTCCACTAATTGTTCGTGTGTTACATTCATGTCTTTTTTCGAATTTGGCTACAAAAGTACGAATAATTTTTGATATATACAAATTATTTTGAAAAAAATGTCATTTTCCTCCATTTTTCTCCTTCTGCTTTGTACGGCTCTCCCTTCCTCTCCCTTCCTCTCCCTGCCTCTCTCGCCCCTTCGCCCCTCTCACCCTTCATTCTTCATCTTTCATCTTTCATCTTTCATCTTTCATCTCTCATCTTTCATTTTTCATCTCTCATCTTTCATCTTTCATTTATGTTATACAACATATATTTCCTCTTTTGCACAGAAAAAATGCAAAAAAAATGCACCCATCTCTTGCACATGTGAAAAAAATATAGTAATTTTGTACCCGATTTTGATAATCACAGCTTAGACTTAAATAAAATACACCATGCAGAAACGGAATTTATCCTTTGCACAACTCTTTAATCTGAGTTTTGGTTTCTTCGGAGTGCAGATTGCGTACGCTCTTCAGAGCGCGAACATCTCCCGTATTTTTGCTACTTTGGGCGCAGACCCGCACACCCTGAGCTTCTTCTGGATCCTTCCGCCGTTGATGGGTATGATTGTGCAGCCGCTCGTAGGTAAGTATAGTGACAAGACTTGGACGAGTCTAGGTCGCCGTAAACCCTATCTGCTCGTGGGCGCGCTCATTGCCGTCGCTGTGATGCTCCTCCTGCCGAACGCAGGTAACTTCACCTTCGCCCAATCGGCGTTCCTCGGGCTGAATGCAGCCATGTGGTTCGGAGTCTTCAGCCTTATGTTCCTCGATACTTCAATCAACATCGCTATGCAGCCGTTCAAGATGATGGTCGGCGATATGGTCAACGAGGAGCAGAAGGGTACCGCCTATGCTATCCAGTCTGCCCTTTGTAATGCAGGCTCCGTAGTCGGTTACCTCTTCCCGATTTTCTTTACTTGGATCGGTATCGCCAATACGGCGCCTGAAGGAGTCATCCCTGATTCCGTCAAATGGTCTTTCTATGCCGGAGCGGCGATTCTCATCCTTTGCTGCCTCTATACCTTTGCTACCGTGAAGGAACTCAATCCGCAGGAGTATGCGGAGTTCCACGGCATAGATTTGAACAAGAAAGAGGAAGAAAAAGAGGAAAAGGGCTTTATCACCCTTCTTAAAGAAGCACCTTCGGCTTTCTGGACAGTCGGGCTTGTACAGTTCTTCTGCTGGGCCGCCTTCATGTATATGTGGACCTATTCCATTGGCGCTATCGCGGTTAACTGCTTCGGCTGGGACGAAGCATCTACTGCTGCGCTGGAGTATCAGTCTGCCGGAGACTGGGTCGGAGTGGTATTCTGCGTGCAAGCGGTCGGATCCCTCCTCTGGGCTATGGTGCTTCCGCTCTTGGAGAAATATACCGGCAACAAAGGTGCGTATGCGATCTCGCTTATTGTGGGAGCAATCGGATTCATCTCGATATGGTTTGTCTCCAACCAGTACGTCCTCTGGCTCAGCTATGCGCTCATCGGAGCCGCATGGGCTGCTATGCTCGCCCTGCCGTTCACCATTGTGACCAATGCTATCAAGGGCGGTAACATGGGATACTACCTCGGACTCTTCAACTGCACCATCTGTATCCCGCAGATCGTTGCAGCCCTCTGTGGCGGTTTACTCCTTAGATATGTATGTGCGCACGTACAGACTGGTATGCTGGTCGTTGCCGGTGTACTCCTCCTCCTCGGTGCCGCATCTGTGTTCCTTATAAAGGAGAAAGAATAACCCTGTTTCCTTAAGTTCCTTAAAGATCTTAATGACTTTAAAGACCTTAAAGACTTTAGTCCTTCGAAAACAACAACAAAATCAAAATAATCTATTATGAAAAACAAAACACTCTCTCGCGGCTTGATGGCTCTCATGCTGGTCTTCAGCGTGGCTATTCAGGCGCAGATCACGGGTACCGTTTTGGAAGATGCTACCGGCTATCCGGTCATCGGTGCCAGTATTCTTCAAGTCGGTACGACTAATGGTGTGATTACGGATTTCGATGGTAACTTCGAACTCAACGTACCCGAAGGAACGCAGATCCAGATCAGTTACATGGGTTTCCAGACCCAGACGGTGGCTGCTAAGAAAGGTATGGTAATCAAACTCACTGAAGATTCCCACCAACTCCAGGAAGTGGTAGCTATCGGTTATGGCTCGCAGAAAAAGAAAGAGGTAACCGGTTCTGTAGCTTCCGTTAAGGCTGAGGACTTCAACGCAGGTGTGAAATCCAGCCCCGTTGGACTTCTTCAAGGTAAAGTGGCAGGTTTGAATATCATCAACACCAGCAGCGATCCTACGCAAGGAGGTTACTCCATTCAGATCCGTGGTTTCTCGACTCTGGATAAGGGCGCAGGTACCGCACCGCTCTACATCGTGGACGGTGTACCCGTTTCTTCGATTGATAACATCTCTCCGGATGAGATTGCATCCATGGATGTCCTCAAGGATGGTTCCGCTGCCGCTATCTATGGTACGCGTGGTACCAATGGTGTCATCCTTATTACCACCAAACGTGGCGATGGCTTCTCCGAACAGCCTGTTACTAACGTAGAGTACTCTGGTTATGTGAGCACGGCATGGGTGAATAGCAAGACAGGTATGGCTACACCCGAACAGTTCGTCAATCTGGAGGCTATCTCCGGAGGTAAGGTGGTTCCTACTATCTACCATAACGCCGACGGAACTACGAATATGACTAACTGGATGGGCGAACTGACCCGCAAAGCAGCTATCACCCATAGCCATAATGTCGCTATTACCGGATCGCATAAGAAATTCAGCTATCGTGCTTCTGTGATGTATAAGAACGCTGAAGGTATCGCTAAAAATAACAACCGCCAGGAAATCCTCGCTAAGTTGGCAGCTCAGCAGAAAGCGCTGGACGGATGGCTCGATTTGCAATACGACTTCTCGTATATGCACTACCGCAACGACTATTTCTGCGGAGATTTTACGCAGGCTGCTATTGCAAACCCGACTTACCCTATTTATGATCCTACTACTGCTTCCGGTTATTTTGCACCGCAAGGTACAGGTCAATCCAACCCTGTTGAGGCTATGAACCAGAAAGAGGCTTACCAAGACGGTAACTATTTCCGCGGATCCATTAAGGCTACCGTGAATATCAAAGCCGTTGAGGGACTCAAGGTCAATGCGTTTGCCGCTATTGAGGAAGGCGATAACCGCGATTATTGGTACAACAAAGTAATCAATTCTGACGAGGCAAATTCCGGAAAGGCTGGTCGCAAGAATTCCATGAGCCTGAGCCAACTCTATGAGGCTACCGTGGATTACGTACACAGCTTTGAAGGCGGTCATAACCTCGTGGGAGTAGCGGGTTTCTCATACCAGAACTTCCTCTATGATGGCTCGGAAATGTCTAATAAGGGATTCCCGACGGATGACGCAAAGTATTATCAGATAGGTAATGGTGACGCAAGTAAGAAATATCTCAATGTATCTTCTTACCGCAACTCGAACACCCTTGCTGCTGCATTTGCGCGTATCAATTATAACTACAATGAGAAATATCTCCTCTCCGTATCTCTCCGTGCAGAGGGTTCTTCCCGCTTCGGTAAAAATAACAAGTGGGGATGGTTCCCCGCTGTTTCTGCCGGTTGGCGTATCAAAGGTGAGGAGTTCATGAGCGATCAGGATTGGTGTAACGAACTCAAACTCCGTGTCGGTTTCGGTATAACCGGTAATAACCTCGGCTCGGATCTGAAGTCGGTTGCTATGCTTTCCAACGGCGGTACCTTCTGGTACAACGGCGCGTGGGTGTACACATATGGTGTTAGCCAGAACGTGAACCCCGATCTTCGCTGGGAGCGTAAGTTTGAGTACAACCTCGGTATCGACTACGCATTCCTTGATAACCGCCTCTATGGTTCGTTGGACGCTTATATCCGTGATACTAAAGACCTGCTTTGGGACTATGAGGTGCCGACCCCGCCGTATCAGTATTCTACCTTGCTGGCTAATGCGGGTCAGATGCGTAGTTATGGTGTCGAGCTGGCTATCTCTGGCGTGCCTGTGAAAACAAAGGATTGGACTTGGGTAACGACCCCGACCATCGCGTGGAACCACTGCTCTATCACCAAACTGTCCGATCCTTCCAAGGGCTTTAACTACACCCAGACTACTTCCGGTGGTGTAGGTGAGAACGGTATTCAGAATACCAATACCCAGATCCTCGTAGAGGGACAGTCCATCGGTGCTTTCTATGGATATAATTTTGCCGGATTTAAGAGCGATGGTACATGGATGTATAATACTCCGGCTGGAGGTTATACTTCCGATCCGAACGAGGGACACCGAATGATTATTGGTAATGCACAGCCGGCAATCACCTTCGGTTGGAACAACACCATCAAATGGCGTGACTTGGATATTACGCTCTTCTTCCGTGGCGTGGCAGGAAACAAAATCCTCAACGTAACACGCTGGGCGTATGGACCGCAAGCTTCACAGTCCATGAATGTATTTATGTATGATATTCTCAATAACCCGAAGGGTAACCCTAACGGTGTTACGTATACTAATAAGAGTGCTTTCTCCGACTATTATCTGGAGGATGGTTCTTACCTGAAACTGGATAATATTACCGTAGGCTACACCTTCCGCTTCAAAGAGAATAAATATATCCAGTCTCTCCGCCTCTACGGAACGGCACAGAACCTGTTCACGATTACTGGTTACTCGGGACAAGATCCTGAGGTGAATACCGCCAGCGTTTGGAATGCCGGTATTGATTACACCAGTTTCTATCCCCGTACAGGAAGCTTTATGTTTGGTGTTAATCTGAACTTGTTCTAATCCTTAAATTGATGAAAGATATGAAAAAATTTATAATGTCCGCGCTTTTATGCGCAATGATAGTTCCCTTCTTCGTTTCTTGCCATATGCTTGACGAGAAGAACTACGGTAACCCTACGACGGACGATATGTTGGCTAAAGAGGACAACGTCGTACTGCTGGTAGGACAAGCCTATGCCGATGTGAAGTGGCTCCATGACCACTGGGGATATTGGGGTGTCGCTTCTTTGACTGCCGATGAGTGTGTTTGTCCTGTGCGTGTGCCCGGTGAACACTGGTCGGATGGCGGTTACTGGAAAAACCTCAATACCCATAGATGGAATGAGTTCGGCGACGCTTTCAAGAATATCTGGAATACCACTATTCAAGGTGCCGTGCTTTGTAACAAATTGTTGGATGCACTGGCAACCAATAAGGATAATATGTCCGAAGACTTCTATGCGCAATATACGGCTGAACTCAAAATCCTCCGTTCGTATTATTACTACATGCTCTTCGACTGCTTCGGGCGTATCCCTTATTTGGAGGCGTATGCGGATGTTACCGAACCCCTCATGGAACCCCAGGTCGTTTGGGCGCACCTCGTAGCTTGTCTGGAGGAGAATGCACCGAATATGCCGGTTATCTCTGATGGTAATCGCGCAGCTTATTATGGCCGTGTTACGCAAGGTATGGCATACGCCCTTTTGGCTCGTCTCTACCTGAATGCGGAGTCCTTTGGCTGTACTCCGGAGAATGTGATGGCTGCCGTACGTACCATGGATGTCGATGACAAGCATAAGAAAGGTAATGTCCTCTTGGACGAAGTAAATATTGACATTGCTTCCGTATCGGATTTCTACACGAACGCTATTCGGTGCTGCGACAATGTTATTAACTCGGGCTCTTATTCCATTGAGGATGATTTCTTTGCAAACTTCAAAATCCAGAATCAGGATTCGAAGGAGAACATCTTTGTGATTGTGGAGGATGGTAATGCGGACTTTGACTATCGTGACTATGCAGGTTCGATGGCGAACAAACTGCGTATCACCATGCTGACGCTCCACTATTGCCACCAGAAGACTTGGAACCTGATTGAGAAACCCTGGAACGGCTTCTGTGCTCGTCCTTCTTTCTTGGCTCGTTATAACAAACGTGACGTTCGCGGACCTGGTGATGAGGGAAAAGGAACACTGAATGAGAAAAAATGGGGCTGGTTTGTAGGACCCATCTATGATGCTAAGGGTGAGTCTCTGTTAAAAGACGAGAACGACTCTATGGCGGTTATTCGTCCCGAGATTGAGTCGCTTGACAAAGCTACTTGGAACGATGGCGCACGCTTGCTTAAATATGAGGTTGACAAGACGAAAACGTATAAGTACTGTGAGAATGACTTCGTCCTCTTCCGTTACGCAGATGTACTCTGGATGAAAGAGGAGGCTATTCTCCGTGGTGGTTCGGGCGTGAGCGGTGTCACTTCTTCCGATTTCCAGAAGATGCTTCGTCGTGCATTTGCCTACGAGGAGGATCCGGATGCAGCATACGCCGCTGCTTATCCTACAGCTACCACTGATCTCGCTTCTATCCTCGATGAGCGTGGACGTGAGTTCGCTTGGGAAAACATCCGCCGTCGTGACCTCATCCGTTTCGGTAAATATAATGATCCATCGTATGTGCAATATGTGTCTGCTACGGATCCCTATCGCAAATGGTTCCCTATCCCATATACGGTATTAGAGAAGGGTAAACGCGATGAGAATGGTAATCCGATATGGACACAAAATGAGGGATATTAGTAAAAAATTCGTTATTTAGAACGAATCTATGCAAATTTATAAATCCAATTAACATTATTAACTTTAAAAATTAAACATTATGAAAAAATTAAGTATTTTTGTAATGAGTCTTGCAGCTGCTGCGTTTACGTTAGTATCTTGCAAAGGAGGTCAAAACACCCCTTCTATTGACGATGTAGTAGAGGATGGCTTCTATGTAGTAGGTGAAGCTACTGCAATCCCTTCTCTCACAGCTGCCAATGCTGCTAAAGGTTTGATGGCGGCTGGTACGAACGAGGTTGAAAAGGTTAAACGTGCTGGTATGTATGAGAAGTACATCGCCCTCGAAGGTGGTAAAGAGTTCGAGTTAGTTCTCCGTGAGGGTAAAACAGAAGTTCACTATGGTGCAGAATTAGCCCTCTCTGACACATTGGAAGGTGATAACGTTCCTCAGATCCGTGTTTATCAAGGTGTAATGGCTGAGAATACCAAGATGAAGGTAGCTGAGAATGGCTTGTATCACATCATCCTTGATCTCAATGTAAAAGGTGACTTGAAGAACAAACTGATTATGGTTGTTCCTGTTGAGTGGGGTGTTCGCGGTGCTATGAATAGCTGGGGGTACTCTGCAATGACTGCTTCTGAGTTCAACAAGACTTCTATGACATTCGTTATTGAGGATCAACTCGTTAAGGAGGCTGGCCAATTTAAATTCGCTCACAGCAACGGTTGGAAATTCCAATTGGATGAAGCTGGTCTTGTAAAGGCTGAGAACAACCTCGGTTCTGATGCTGCTGAAGATGGTGGTGAGTTCACTTCCCTTCTTCCTGGTGGTAAGAACCTGCCTATCGGTGTTGGTTACTGGAAGCTTGAGCTCAAATGGGACCTCAATGGTGGTGCTTTGGAGAAGAGCTTTACCTATACGCCGACTCTGACTAAAGAGTATGCAATTGATGGTACTGCCCTCAAACTTAGCTTGATCGGATCGTCTATCGCAGAAGACCAGAACTGGAGCACTGATCTTGACCTCGCATATGTAGGTGAAAAGGATGGTGTTTACACATATGCTGCTGAAAATGTACAGCTCTTTGCTGGTGAGTTCAAGATTCGTTTCGATCATGCATGGGCTTCTTCTTATGGATTTAGTGACTTCACAATCGTAGGTGACGAAGCTAACTTCAGTGATAACGGCGGTAATGTTAAGGTGGCTGAAACGAAGACCTACAAAAAGGTTTCCTTCCAGTTCAAGCTTGAAAACAAAGCCGCATTGGTTGATCGTAAGCTTGTTTTTGAGTTATAATATTCTATTCGTTTAATTCAAAAACTGCAATGGCGCTCGGATTTTCCGGGCGCCTTTTGTGTTTTTTATAGGACACTATGATTTTTTTTGAAAAATAATTGCATAAACTCTTGCATATTCCGAAAAAATGTTGTAACTTTGCGCCAACTTTTAAATATGCATCGTTTAACCCTTAAATCCGTACGCATATGAATCTGGAAATTCTGCTTTATTCCCTCCTTTTCATCCTTATTGGATTGACATTGGTGTCTTTCTTCTTGGTTTGGCAATGGTTCGACGCGCGCGACCGCCTGAAAGTCGTTCGTGAAACCACGCGCGAGCAAACGATTCATGCTATCCGCCATGCGCATAATAAATGCCGTGTACTCTTATATATCGGCTTGCTGCTTGCGATCGGGTTTATTTTGATTCCGCTCGCCCTGCATGATTATTATAGCATGCTCGTCTATCCCGGAGTGGTGATTGTGGCGGACCTGCTCATCCTCTTCGGACTCCGTTCCCGTGCGAAACAATATATGAACTCGATGGAGGAATATATCAACGCTAACGAGGAGCACGTACGAGAAGCCGCTGCTGCGCGCGAGCAACAACGCGAACAATGGCGTCACGATGCACCGGTTCTGAACCCCCAGGCGGAAGCGATTATTAAGGAAAACCTCGGTGATAACTACGAAGTATGGTTCCAGCATGATATTCTTACCGGACGTAACGTCCTCGCTAACCGCGAAGAGGGTATTTTGTACGCACAGGGAATTATTCTCCGCTTCTCCGAAATTATGGAGGTACGCCTTGGACGCAAGGACCTTAAGCTCGTTACTTCCAATAGTACGTACCCCTTCGTTACCATTGATTTCGGTGCACTGCCCATCAACCCCGAGACAGGAAACAAATACATGGACGAGCTGGCGGAAAAAATCCAAGCTCTCATCCCATAACCCCAAACCAAGCACATAAAAAAAAGAGGCGCCCGCCTCTTTTTTTTTAGTAGCTTTCCTCAACCGAAGGAAAGCTACTATCCTTCACTGCACTGACATATTCGCCTACTGCACTCTTGACCTCTTCCCCTAACTTGGCGAAATGCCTCAGGAACTTCGGCTTGAAACCTTGGTTGAGACCTAACATGTCATGCAGTACCAGTACCTGCCCGTCGGTGCCGTTGCCCGCGCCGATGCCGATGACTGGACAACTGACAGCTTTTGTCACTTTCTCTGCCAACGCCGCAGGAATCTTCTCTAACGTGATGGCGAAACACCCTGCTTCGTCCAGCAACTTGGCATCGCGCAGCAACTTCTCCGCCTCCGCCTCTTCTTTCGCCCTAAGACCATAGC
>OCVV012868993.1_pt1 | contig 20471 bp, 15 predicted proteins | sample 1539721 | NCBI WGS metagenome assembly OCVV01 (sample SAMN02144230, study PRJEB22623) | gut metagenome | biome: sheep rumen | host: Ovis aries | place: New Zealand
GATGTTCGTTACTCCTGTGGGTCCTTACTTCAAGGGTGGTTTTGCTTCGAATCCTTATGTGATTATTCGTGAACACGACCGCTCAGCTCCGCTTGGAACAGGTATCTACAAGGTCGGTGGCAACTATGCGGCTTCTCTCCTTGCCAACAAGAAGGCTCACGACTTGGGCTACGCTTGTGAATTCTACCTCGACGCCAAGGAGAAGAAATACATGGACGAATGTGGTGCTGCCAATTTCTTCGGCATCAAGAACAACACATACGTCACTCCGCTTTCCACTTCCATCCTTCCTTCCATCACGAACAAGAGCCTCATGCAGTTGGCTGAGGACTTTGGCTTGAAGGTGGAGCGTCGCCAGATTCCAGAAGAGGAATTGGAAACTTTCGAAGAAGCTGGTGCTTGCGGCACAGCTGCTGTGATTTCGCCAATCTCTTATATCGATGACTTGGAGACTGGTAAACGCTACGACTTTGGTGAGAAACCTGGTCCTATCTCTGAGAAACTCTACACACATCTCCGCAACATCCAGTATGGCATCGATGAGGATGTTCACGGATGGACCACGGTGGTGATTGAATAAATGGGAAAAGGAAAACTGGCAAAATTCGCCGACATGGCGCAGAACCCTCTTGTTGTGGAATGTCCTTTTTGGAAACTCCAGCAAGAGGGCTTGGCTTTGAAAGGACATTGGCACGAGGATTTCTTCCGCAACGACCATCCCATCGTGTTGGAATTGGGCTGCGGACGAGGCGAATACACTGTTGGACTGGCACGTCGTTTCCCCGACAAGAACTTCATCGGAGTGGATATCAAAGGCTCTCGCATGTGGCATGGAGCGCAAACTGCTGTGGCTGAAGGGCTGACGAACGTGGGTTTCCTTCGCACCAACATTGAGTTTATCCATGAAATGTTCGATGCCGACGAAGTGTCGGAAATATGGCTCACGTTCTCCGACCCGCAGATGAAGAAAGCCACCAAACGCCTCACTTCCACTTTCTTCATGGAACGCTATCGTCATTTCTTGCTCGACGATGGCATCATCCACGTGAAGACCGATTCGCCTTTCATGTTCACCTACACGAAGTTGATGGTAGAGAAAAATCAACTTCCCTTGGAGGCTTACACAGAGGATTTGTACAAGCTTTCTGCTGGGTCGAACTCTTGTGGCGAACTTCCTGTTTTTCTGACAGAAATACAAACTTACTACGAGCAGATGTGGATGGAGCAGGGCTTGACCATCAAGTACCTTCGTTTCCGTCTGCCGCATGGTGCCATCCTCGAAGAGCCCGATGTGGAAATCCCTGTCGATGGCTACCGTTCTTATCAACACGAAGTGCGCTCCACTAAGAAGACTGGCAAGTGAAGCGCAGACATTGTTTTTCTCCTAACGAACTCATGTTCACTGATTTAAAAACTACACACTTGCATGACCATATATCCTAATTTGATAAAGGAAGCGCTGATGACCGTGCGCTATCCTGGCAACGGAAAGAATCTGATTGAGAACGAGATGCTGGAGGACGACCTTCGCATTGACGGCATGAAAGTTTCCTTCTCACTGATTTTCCCCAAAGCAACCGACCCGTTCAAGAAGTCGATGCTGAAAGCCGCTGAAACTGCCATTCACACCTACGTCAGTCCCGATGTGGAAGTGACTATCAATTCGAAGGCAATGACAGAACTTCCACCTGAACCCGACAAGCTGCTGCCTGGAGTGAAGAACATCATCGCCGTTTCGAGCGGAAAGGGTGGAGTAGGCAAGAGCACCGTCACTGCCAACCTTGCCATTGCCCTTGCCAAATTGGGCTACCGAGTGGGATTGCTCGACACCGACATCTTTGGCCCTTCCATGCCTAAGATGTTCCAATTGGAAGATGCACGTCCTTACGCCCAAAACGTGAATGGCAGGGATTTGATTATTCCAATCGAAAAATACGGAGTGAAACTCCTTTCCATCGGTTTCTTCGTTGACCCAAGCCAAGCCACACTTTGGCGCGGAGGTATGGCATCGAATGCACTGAAGCAACTCATTGGCGAAGCCCTCTGGGGCGACCTCGACTATTTCATTCTCGACACGCCTCCTGGCACAAGCGACATCCATCTTACACTCCTTCAGACACTTGGCATCACGGGTGCTGTCATCGTTTCCACTCCGCAGGAAGTGGCACTTGCCGACGCACGGAAGGGAGTGAACATGTATATGAACGACAAGGTGAACGTACCTATCCTCGGACTGGTGGAAAACATGGCATGGTTCACCCCTTCGGCACATCCAGATGAGAAATACTACATCTTCGGGCATGAAGGTGCGAAACGCTTAGCCGAAGAACTGAAAGTTCCACTCTTGGCACAGATTCCACTCGTGCAGAGCATCTGTCAGTCGGGCGACAACGGCACTCCTTCTGTTCTCGACCCATCCACTCCCGACGGCATGGCGTACATGTCGCTTGCTGCCAAATTGGTGACGCAGGTGGATAAGCGCAACATGGAATTGCCTAAGACCAGCCGCGTAGAGGTTCACTAATTGCTTTTCTCACTCAACTCACGTATGCTACAGATTTTTTCCGCATTGCTTCCAGCCATCGTATTGGTTGCCTTCATCTATTTCAAGGATAGGAAACATCCCGAACCTACTTGGCAGTTGGTGAAAGGAGTGATTTATGGATGTGCATCGGCCATGATTGCCGTGATGCTTGCTACGCCATCGTCCGTTCTTTTGATGATGGTGCCAGGAGCAGAGAACACCATCTTCGGGTCGTTCTGGCAATCGTTTCTTGGAGCAGCCATTCCAGAAGAATGTGCCAAACTGCTGATGCTGTGGGCTTTACTGCAAAGAAATCCTTACTTCGATGAGCATTTTGATGGCATTGTCTATGCCGCATGTATAGGCATGGGTTTCGCGGGATTGGAAAATATCTTATATGTGGTTCAGAGTCCTGATGAGTGGCTGTCGGTGAGTGTGGCTCGTGCCATTTTCTCCGTTCCCGGTCATTTTTTCTTTGCCGTGTCAATGGGCTATTTCTATAGTTGCGTCCATTTCCACACGGCTTCCACGCAGCGGGAGCATCGTATCAATCAGATAGGAGTGATTCTTGTGCCTATCGTGCTGCACGGCTTGTTCGATTTCTTCCTCTTTGTCACCGACCTGCAAATCACAGTCATTTCATCCTCCTGTTTCCTCCTTTTCCTCATTCTTTGCTATTACATTGCGAAGTTAGGAACACGACGCATCCAGCATCTTTTGGAAATGGATGCCGACCCCAACGACGATGCCGAAGTAGCTGAATTTGAAGAAATCCAGTAGAAATGAAGAATAAAGAATTATTGGTGTCCGCTAAAAGTTTATCGTTGAAATTTGAAACTTCGATTTGTCGGACAGCCGACCTACAAGATGTATATGTGTCCATTTTACCACTAAAAACAGCTCTAATAACAATAATAACGTCCAATTAAGCCTTCTAAATCAGGCTAAGCTCTGTTTGATGGGGACATTTTTAGCGGACAGCCAAATAGTACGAATTTTACTGGGGCTTACCTTGTCTAAAAAATAGTACTTATGGGGCATTTAGACCATTTAGCGGACACCAATAATAAAGAATGAAGAATGTATTTTACCCTGCTCATTGGATGAGTAACTTTAATTCTTCATTCTACATTCTTCATTCTCCATTTAAAAAAGGTGCATTATAGAAACCCTATAATGCACCCCCAAAAAATGTTGTCCTCATAAAAAGAACTTGAGGACGGAAATCCGAAATACTAATGCACGCCGCTGACCGGACGGTCAAAATATGGTACGCAGGTTCTTTCGGTTTTTCTTTTTCTTACCACAGCTTTTCAGGATAAACTCCATCCTTCACCAACTGAGCAATGCGCTCCACTGTTGCCTCGCGGTCAGCAGCGTAAGTCACGCCAAACCACTTGCTCGTAGTGTCGAGCACTTCCACTGTAGCTGTGCCATCGTTGATGAGCTTGTTCACCATCAGCGGAATGAAGAACTCAGCCTTCAGGTTCTCCATGTTCTTAGGGTCGGAAAGGAATTCCTTGAAGTATTCCTCGCTGTAGGCAAAATAGTCAGGAGTGAAGCCCCACATGTTCATGCTGACAGGCACGTTCTCTTCGAGTGCCACCCAGTTGCCGTTCTCGTCCTTATAGGAAATAGGACCATCGGCAGGAACACGCATGATTTCGGTGCGCTCCACCACATCTGTCAGATAATGGTTCTCGTCGTAAACACACACACCACGAGCAACGCTACCATTCTCGCTGAGCGTGTTGCAGCAACGGAAACCAACCATTGCATATTTGTTCTTGCTGCCTTCAGGAAGCTGGCTCAGATACTTGCCAATGGTCTGGAAAGCATCGCGACCATAGAAGTCGTCGCAGTTGATGACGCAGAAAGGCTCCTTGATGACATCCTTGCCCATCAGCACAGCATGGTTCGTACCCCAAGGTTTCTGGCGACCTTCTGGGCACTTGAAGCCTTCAGGGAGAGCGTCAATGCTCTGGAAGCAAAGTTCGCAAGGAACTGTGCCTTCGTATTTTGAGAGAATCTGAGTGCGGAACTGCTCTTCGAAATCCTTGCGGATTACCCAAACGATTTTTCCGAATCCAGCCTGAATTGCGTCGTAGATACTATAGTCCATGATAGTCTCACCATTTGGGCCAAGACCATCGAGCTGCTTCAAACCACCATAACGGCTTCCCATACCTGCAGCTAAAAGAAATAGAGTTGGTTTCATTTCTTGCTTTTTTAGTCGATTATTTTTTTATTTCAGTGATTTTGTGGTCAAACCTTTGCGTGTGTGTAAGCCGACTTACTCAGCTGGGCTGAATTGATCCTTGCCTACCGAGCAAAGAGGACATTCAAAATCGTCAGGAAGGTCTTCGAAAGCTGTTCCTGGTTCGATACCTGCTTCTGGTACTCCTACTTCTGGGTCGTATTCCCATCCGCAAACGTCGCATACATACTTTTGCATATCAGATACTGTTTTAAGTTCGTGAATAATTTTTTTATATTATTTGCATAAAGCATGGGCAAAATTAGCATAAACCAAAGAAAAAACAAAATTATTCAAGAAAAAAATGACTATACTTCTGTTTTTTTCTAAAAAATGCGTTTTTCATACTCTTATCTTCACCCCATTGAAATTTTTATTGGGGACGTACTCTCATAAGAGTGGGGACAAACTTCCGAAAGAGTGGGGACGTACTTCTGAAAGAGTGGGGACGTACTTTCGAAGGAGTGGGGACAAACTTCAGTTGTTCCCTTATAGCGTTACAGTCTGGATGGAGTGGAGAAGTGCGGGCCATGCATCGCAGAGTGCTTGCATGGATGGAAAGAGGAGGTTGGCACCTTGGTCGAGTAGGGCAGCGTCGGGGATCGGACCTGTGTTGACGGCAATGGTGAATACGCCTGATGCTACGGCTGCTTGTACGCCAAGGGGTGCGTTTTCGATGACGATGGAGTTGTTGGGTGACAGTCGTCGTGGAGTGCCAACTGTGTCTGTGCTGTTTTCGGGATGGAAATGCTGATAGCCTTTTTGCAATCCCATCAAGTATGGCTCGGGGTTGGGCTTTCCGAATTTCACGTCGAAAGCCGTTACCATCAGTTCGGGCTTGAAGATGCCTGGGAAATTCCGCTCTAATCTCTGCAAGAGGGTCTTTTGCCCCGAACCTGTCACAATCATGGGTGTGATGCCTGATGCTTTCACTTGTTGCAGCAGTTCGTAGGCTCCTGGCATGGGTTCTGCCTTTGGCAATTGATTGAAAATCTCGGTCTTGAGTTGGTAGATGGCTTGTATTTCTTCTTGTGTGGCTTCGTGTCCTCGTTCACGCTGGGAAACAATGTTGATGGTGCCTGCCCCTGTGCGCCCTTCGTGGAGGTAGGCTTCTTCGCGCGAGAGGTGGAAACCTAAGTGCTTCATGGCATGGTGCCAGCTGTAGGAGTGGTTTTTCATGGAATCGAAAAGCACTCCATCCATGTCGAACATGGCTGTGAGGAGTTGAAATTTTGAGTAGCCTTTCGTTGTGAGATAGAGATTGAGTGCTTTGTCGATGTTTTCTTGCATGATGTGATGAATGTATAAATTAAATGAAGAATTAAGAATGAAGAATTAAGAATGAAGAATTAAGAATGAAGAATTAAGAATGGTAGCTATGCTTAAATGAAGAATGTGGAATGAAGAATGTATTTTACTCTGCTTATTGGATGAGTAACTTTAATACTTCATTCTTCATTCTTTTTCATTCTTAATTCTTCATTTTAGCAAAGCATTTAGAACATGTGTCCAATGCTGAAGATGACGCTGAACTCCTGGGCGAAGTTGGAGTTTGCGAGTGTGAGTGAGATGGGTCCGATGACGGAGTCGTAGGAGTAGGTGGTTCCGTAGCCTACGAGTATTTCGTCGAACATATCGTTGATTTGGTCGCTCCAGGCTGCAGCGTTTCCAACGATGCTGATGTAGTGCTTGTTGCTGATTCTGACGCGCGTTTCGAGCATGGCTGATGCGAAGTGACGCTCATACCACTCAATGTTTCCGATGCCGTAGAATGGGATGTGGTGGTCGAGATAAAGTCCTGGCCATAGTCCTCCCACGACATTGAAGATGCCATAGACATGTGAACTTCGGTTGAGCATACGTGCATAGAGGCTTGGGATGATGCAGAGCCGTTTGCTGGTTGGCAGATAGACTTTTGCAAAGGCTGAGGCTGCGAATATGTTTTTCTTTCCTTCTACGGAGAGGTCATGCCCTGTGTACCAGTTTCCCATGAGTTGCATGTCCACGCCGCTGGTTGGGTAGTTGGTTCTTTTGGTAGTGTTGATTCGCAGCATGATGAATGCTTCGAGGTAGTTCACATTGCCTTCGAGCTTGTCGGTGTAGTCGTATTGGATGTTGTCGTTGGTGAGTGGTATTGAGAAATGGTAGAAGTTGTACTTGAATCCTCCTCCCCAGTATGCCCATCTCCAGTCTTTGACGAATGATGCAGTGAAGATGTGGTTGCTGAAATCCACGTTGGCTGCTTTTCTGCCGTCTTCTTTGAACTTGAAGTCGTAGGAGCCGAATTCGTAGGCGAGTTTGAAATAGGTGGATTTTCCGAGCAGTGTGTAGGAGTCGAGGATGATTTTGAGCCGTTCTCCCAAGCGGAATGTTGCTCCCACTTGGATGGGTAATTTGTTGAAGCGCTTGTATGCTTCGATGAGCAGACTTGCTGATTCGTAAGTGTTGAAGTTGATTTTGACTCCTAACTTGTCGCTTGGGAAAGCCTGGGGTTCGTAGTGGGTTTCGACGACTTGTTCTGAAATTGGCTTGAGGTTTGTCTCGAAGTAGTGTTGGCGCTGTGCCAGATAGTCTGAGTTTCCACCGAGCTGTGTACCAAGTTCTTTCAGCTGATTCTGCTTGCGGTGTGATGCTTCTTCACCTCGCTTAAGGAGTGAGTCGATGGCTGTGGTTGTGAAGCTGGCTGCGGTGAATCCTTTGGTGTTGACATCAATGAGTATGTCGGTGTTTGCTCGATTGATGCTGTCTTTCTTGATGCTGTTGATAAACGTGAACTGATTGATTATGTCCACCATTGAGTTGATTTCGGAGGGTACTCCGTCGGTTACTCTGGAGCCGATGACGATGTCTGCACCGAGATTGCGTGCCACATCGACGGGATAGTTGTTGAGAATGCCACCATCGACGAGGAGCATGCCGTCTTTCTCGATTGGCTTGAACACTCCTGGTATGGACATGGAGGAACGGATGGCATTGTCGAGGTTGCCTTGGGTGTAGATGTATTCGGTACCAGTGCGGAGGTCTTCGGTGACGCAGGCAAAGGTGATGGGGAGGTCGGTGAGGAAATTGATGCTGTCGGGATAGACTTGTGTGAACCTATGGAACATCTTGATGATGTTTTTTCCTTTGATGAGTCCAGTGCCCAGCACTTTTGGCTTGAGTCCGTCGCCTGAAAGGTTCATGGAGAAGATGTAGCTCGACTGCCGTTGCCGTGCAAGGTAGGATAGTTCTGTTTCGTTGGCTTTGTCAACAAAGAGTGTCATCCAGTCTTGGCTGCGGAAGATGCTGTCGAGATAGTCGGTGGTGTAGCCACAGGAATAGAGTCCTCCCACGATGGCTCCCATACTTGTTCCTACGACGATGTCGATGGGGATGCCTGCTTTTTCTATTTCGCGCAGCACGCTGATGTGTGCGGAACCTTTGGCTCCTCCTCCTCCCAGCACAACAGCCACTTTGGGCCGCCGTTTCAGGGTGTCGGTGTGGAGAGAATCGTTGCAGGAAACTTGTCGTTGACTGACTCTGACTGGTTTGTCTGTGGAAAAAACAACATTTGCTCGTACTTTGAGAGGTACGAGCAAAATGCTGATAAGTATGAGGAAAATGGAATTTCTCACGATGGTAGATGTTTCAAGTTAGTTATGTGTGATGAATCCCGATGTAAATAGATGCTTCATGTGCAGGGCACAGAGGCGGAACGCCACGCTCTATTTGAGGCGTTCCTGGATGGCCTTGCTTTCAGCTTCGTAACCTGGCTTGTTGAGCAGTGCGAACATGTTCTTCTTGTATGCTTCCACACCAGGCTGGTTGAATGGGTTCACGCCGAGCACGAGTCCGCTGATGCCGCAAGCTTTCTCGAAGAAGTAGATGAGCTGACCGAGGTTGTACTCGTCGAGCTTTTCAATGGAGATGCGGATGTTTGGTACTCCACCGTCAACGTGAGCTAGCTGTGTGCCGAGTTCTGCCATGTGGTTCACTTCGTCGATGCGCTTGCCTGCGAGGAAGTTGAGTCCGTCGAGGTTTTCTTCGTCGGCTGGCACTTGAAGCGTGCTGTTTGGCTTGTCAACTGAAATGACTGTTTCGAAGATGGTGCGTTCGCCATCCTGAATCCATTGTCCCATGGAGTGGAGGTCGGTGGAGAAATCTACTGCTGCAGGGAAGATGCCCTTCTTGTCCTTTCCTTCTGACTCGCCGTAGAGCTGCTTCCACCATTCGTTCATGTAGTGGAGCTTTGGCTGGAAGTTGACGAGGATTTCGATTTTCTTGCCTTCTGCATAGAGAGCGTTGCGGATGGCAGCATACTGTGCGCATGGGTTCTGCTCGAATGGCACGTCAATAGCTGCTTCTTTCTCCATGTCCTGTGCGCCTTTCACGAGCTGGGCAATGTCGAAGCCTGCCACTGCGATAGGGAGCAATCCCACTGGTGTGAGCACTGAGAAACGACCGCCTACGTTGTCTGGAATGACGAATGTTTGATAGCCTTCCTTGTCGGCTGTGGTGCGTGCTGCGCCTTTCTTGGCATCGGTGATGGCAACGATGACTTTCTTTGCCATGTCCTTGCCTCGCTCGTCTTCACAAAGTTTCTTGAGCAGACGGAATGTGATGGCAGTTTCTGTCGTAGTACCTGACTTAGAGATATTGATGACACCAAATTTCTTTCCCTTGAGATAGCCAATCAGTTCGTAGAGGTAGTCTTCGCCGATGTTGTTGCCTGCAAAGAGGATGCGTGGATTGTCGGATGGCTTGAGCCATGAGAAAGAATCGCTGAGTGCTTCGAGCACGGCACGTGCTCCGAGGTAGGAGCCACCGATGCCTGCAACGACAACGGCTTCGCAGTTTTCACGAAGTACCTGTGCGCAAGCGTTGATTTCGGCAATGAATTCAGGTGTGATTTCTGAAGGCAGATGGAGCCATCCCAAGAAATCGTTGCCAGGACAAGTACCTTCTTCGAGCGCTTTCTGAGCTGCTGCGATGGCTGGTGCATAGTTGTTCACTTTTTCTGCTGCTACGAATTGTGCAGCCTTGCTTGTGTTGAGTTTCATATTGATTATTGTTTTAAGATTGAGTAAATAATTGTTCTATCTGAAACTTCCCTTGAGCACTTTGATTTCGACGGATGGGGCAATGCGCTCGTAGAGAATGTTGTAAACCGAGTCGAGTATTGGCATGTTCACGTGGTAGTGTCGGTTGATTTCCTTGATGCACTTTGTGCCGTAGTAACCTTCTGCTATCATCTCCATTTCGAGCTGGGCGGTCTTAACGGAATATCCCTGTCCAATCATGGTGCCGAACACGCGGTTTCGGGAGAAGTTGGAATACATGGTGACAAGCAGGTCGCCGAGATAGACCGAGTTGGAGATGCGCCTTTCGGCTGGCTCTACGCATTGCAGGAAGCGGTCCATTTCCTGCACGGCATTTGCTACCAGAACGGCTTGGAAGTTGTCGCCCAACTTGAGTCCGTGGCAGATGCCTGCAGCGATGGCATACACGTTCTTCAGTACGGAACTGTACTCAATGCCTTCGATGTCAGTGCTGACAGAAGCCTTGACGAATTTTCCTGCCAGCACATCGGCAATGAGCTGTGCGTTTTGCAGGTTTCTGCAGCCAGCCGTCAGGTAGCAGAGGCGGTCGAGTGCCACTTCTTCTGCGTGGGAAGGTCCACCGATGCAAGCCACTTGGTCTTCGGGCACGTTGAAGGCTTTTTCGAAGTAGCGCGACACGGTGAGGTTTTCATCTGGCACTATACCCTTGATGGCTGTCACCACAAGCTTGTCACGCATGGATGTGCGCAGTTTCTTCAGGTGGCTTTTTATGTAAGGAGAAGGAGTGACGAAGATGAGCGTGTCGGACGTTTTGACAACGTCGTTGATGTCGGACGAGAAACGTATGCGGCTTGTGTCGAAATGCAGTCCTGTGAGATAGGCAGGATTGTGGCCCAGTCGCTTGAATTCCTCGATTCGGTCGTCACGCCTGATGTACCAGTTGATGGTTTCTTCGTGGTTGAGGACAATCTTGGCGATAGCTGTTGCCCAGCTACCTCCGCCCATGATTGCTACTCTTCCACAACTTGTTAACTGCATAGCTTTGATGATTTGATAATAGGAAACCTTTTCTCATGGCAACCTTTCTTGCCAAGGAGCATGTGATGAGGGTTTTGCTTTATGCTCTTTGACAAGGAAGGAGAGAAGGTCTGCTAACATTCAATCTTAGCAATGATGGCATTCAGTTCATCTACGGAAGGCTTCTGAATGTCGAGCTTGTACTTCTTCAGGATTTCTCCGATTTGCTGCTGAATTTTCTGTGCGTTTCCTCCAGCAAGGTCGCTGACGAGGTTGTAGCCTGCCTTCTGGAGCACAGGCACGATGTCCTCAGCAAATCCCAGTTCCACATATTTCTGAACAGGGTCTTTTGGTGCTTTCTTTTCGGGTTTCATCTGAGGGAAGAGCATGATTTCGCCGATAGCGAATTTACCTGTCATCAGCATGACGAGACGGTCGATGCCGATGCCGATGCCACTGGTTGGAGGCATACCATACTGTAAGGCACGGAGGAAATCGTGGTCGATAATCATGGCTTCGTCGTCGCCCTTGGCTGCCAATGCCATCTGGTCCTTGAAGCGCTCTTCCTGGTCAAGAGGGTCGTTGAGCTCGGAGTAGGCGTTTGCCAATTCCTTGCCGTTCACCATCAGTTCGAAGCGCTCGGTGAGTCCTGGCTTCGAGCGGTGCATCTTGGTGAGTGGCGACATCTCAACAGGATAGTCGGTAATGAAAGTTGGCTGGATGAATGTGCCTTCAGCTGTTTCGCCAAAGATTTCGTCGATGAGCTTGCCTTTGCCCATTGTTTCTGTGTCTTCGATGCCAATCTTCTTGGCTATTTCACGGATTTCGTCCTCTGTCTTGTCGTGAAGGTCGTAGCCGCTCTTTTCCTGAATGGCATCGAGGATAGGCAAACGACGGTAAGGAGCCTTGAAGGAGATGATGTTGCCGTCGATTTCCACTTCAGGTTTTCCGTTGACGGCAATACAGATTTCTTCCAGCATTTTCTCGGTGAACGACATCATCCAGTTGTAGTCTTTGTAGCTCACGTATAGCTCCATACAGGTGAACTCAGGATTGTGTGTCTTGTCCATGCCTTCGTTGCGGAAGTTCTTGCCAATTTCATAGACACCTTCGAATCCGCCCACGATGAGTCGTTTGAGGTAAAGCTCAGTGGCGATGCGCATATACATGTCGGTATTGAGCGCGTTGAAGTGCGTGATGAATGGTCGAGCCGATGCACCGCCAGGAATTACTTGCAGCACAGGGGTTTCCACTTCGGTGTAGCCTGCTTCGTCGAGGATTCTGCGCATGGTGCGTGTCACGATGGCACGTTTCTGGAAAGTTTCTTTCACACCCTTGTTGACAACCAAATCCACGTAGCGTTGGCGATAGCGTAGTTCTGGGTCGTCGAATGAGTCATACACTTGTCCATCTTTTTCCTTGACGATTGGGAGTGGCTTCAGACTCTTTGCCAGTACGGTGAGGCTTTGTGCATGTACGCTGATTTCTCCTGTCTGCGTGCGGAAGACAAATCCTTTCACACCGATGAAATCTCCCAGGTCGAGCAATTTCTTGAAGACGGTGTTGTAGAGGTCTTTGTTTTCATCGGGACAGATGTCGTCGCGAGTGATGTACACTTGTATGCGTCCTTTCGAATCTTGGATTTCTACGAAGGATGCCTTTCCCATGATTCGTCGGCTCATCATGCGTCCTGCGATGCACACTTCGCGCTGAGGTGCATCGTCGGAAAACTCAGCTAATATGTCAGTTGAGAAAGCATTGGTAGGATACTCAGCAGCTGGGTAAGGGTCAATGCCGAGGTCTTTCAATGCCTGCAAATTCAGTCTGCGATTGATTTCTTGTTCTGATAATTCTAATACGTTCATAGAACTCTTTATATCTTTATTTGTCACGCAGCACCTTCAGATGAAGAGGTTTCTATCGGAACCACAGATGTTGTTTATGTCTGTTGTATTCTTTGACATTCGTGTGGCTGTAAAAAGGTTCTGTGTGACAGTTAATTAATTATTGAGCAAATTCTGCGGCTTCTTTATCGAAGTTCTGAGTCTCGGTGTTCTCACCATTTTCCATTTCGCTGGCAATCTGTGCTGCCTGTTCAGCCAAAGGTTCAGAAGGCTGTTCTGCTGCAGCTCGTTCTGCTGCTTCACGCTCGGCATCGAGGAACGTGTATTCGAAGTTACTGCTTTTTGCAGAAGGAAACTGGCTGCGAGGGTCAACGTCCTGTCGGTTCTGCAAGTGTTCGATGATGCGATTGTAAGCATCCATTGCGCTTTTAGCCTTCAGACGTACTTTGAAAAATGTATCGACATATTGGCACTTGCCCGTGTCGGGGTTCTGAACCACCCGCTTGAAAGTGAGGCTTGACTCATACCAGCCAATGTGTGGCTCGTTGAGCATTTCCATCTGAGTGCGCTTGCGGTCAGCCATCGTGATTCGGTTGTCGCTGCGTTGCTCTTTGCGCATTTTCTCTAAATACTTAAACTCAGCCAGATCTTTCGCTTCCGTCTTGAGGAATAGCACGTAGTTGCTGTAACTGACTTTCAGGCGGAAAGGATTCATGTCGTTGGAGTCTGCGAAATTCAGAATACGGTCGATGACGCTATCATCTACCTTGATTTCGCGAATAGAAGAAAGAAAGGCAACAACTTCGTCCATGTTTGTTGCCAACGTCTCATGGTCAAAATACCTAACGTATAGATTCATGATGGATGTGTGTAATAAAAAATGAATAAAAAATTTATTACCCAAAATCCAAGGTTTGGAGCACCAAATCGATTGTCTGTCCAAACTTTGAACGTTGAGTGGATTTCAAAATCAAGGCAAAGTTAAAGTAAATTTAGTAGAAAACAAAATAATTGAAGTATAATAAGGAAGAAAAACAAAAAAATATAAAGTAAAAAAGCGAATAAAGAAATAATGAAAAACCCTTTTTGCGAATATCTGTGCTTTCTGCATGTCATAATGTTTTTCATTTTCAAATAGAAAAGACTACCTTTGCAGAGTCGATAAGATTCATAGACTGATGAAAATAGTGATAGCAATAGATTCGTTCAAGGGTTGCCTCAGTTCGAGCGAAGCCAATGAAGCAGCTGCGGAGGGAGCAAGAGAGGCATGTCCAGAAGCAGAAATCAGACAAGTGATAGTGAGCGACGGAGGCGAAGGGTTTCTCACAGCCTATCATGCAGCCGTTGGAGGTGAATGGGTGGAGCTGACAGTTCTTGATCCACTCATGCGCCCTGTTCGTGCCAAGTATCTAATGCTGGAAAAACTGGCTGTGATAGAAATGGCTGCAGCCAGTGGACTCACACTCATTTCAGAAGAAGAACGTAACCCTTTGGTTGCCAGCACTTACGGTACGGGACAATTAATTGCTGATGCAGTGATGAAGGGAGCAGAACAAATTGTTGTGGGCTTGGGTGGTAGTGCTACGAGTGATGCAGGGCAGGGGATGCTTCAGGCACTTATTGACAGTTTCTCATTGAATGGTTGTTGGGAAGACGTGGATGCCTTGCAACGTGTACGCTTCACCATAGCGTCTGACGTGAAGAATCCATTGTGTGGACCACAGGGAGCTGCTCGTGTGTTTGCACCGCAGAAAGGTGCCACTCCAGAGATGGTGGAACAGTTGGAAAAACGCGCCTTACGATTTGCCGCGGACTCCGCACGTCGGTTTGGCTTCGACCGTTCCGAAATGCCAGGAGCTGGAGCTGCTGGTGGACTGGGATATGCGCTGATGCAGTATTTGAATGCAGATTGCCAATCGGGAATCGCCCTCTTGTTGGAAGCTGTGGATTTTGGGCGGTTGGTAAGTGATGCAGACCTTGTTGTGACAGGTGAGGGGAGAGCCGATAGTCAGACTTTAATGGGTAAGTTGCCGATGGGAGTGTTGCGATATGCAGGTCATTCACGTGTTTGCCTCATTGCAGGACGCGTGAACAATCGTGAGGCTTTGTTGCAGGCTGGCTTCGCTCGTGTGGAGTGCGTCAATCCGCCAGGAATAAGTTTGGAAGAAGCCATGTGTCCAGAAGTGGCTAAGCAAAACATTCGACAAACTGTCTGTGAAATGCTCAGGAAATGGAATTGAATAAAATAAGTGTAAAATGAAATATTCCACCAAAGGGTGTGTTTTTCTCAGGTTTTATGTTTAATTTTGCCATGTCATTGATAATTCTTACTTGTTTGAAATGCAACACTAAGACTCGTAAATAATCTGACATGGCAAATTCCTGGACAATTTTTTGTTGCTTAGGTTCTTATAAAGATTCTTAAATTAAGGCGTTACCGAATTTAGGTGAAAGCTAAGCTATATGGTCTTATTTTTACTAAATTCCTTTATAAAGAACTAATGCATAATGATTAAACGTTTAAATAAGGGCATAACAGATAAATGTAGAAACATTAATATTCAAACAATATGAAACTCATTTGTACTAGTGACTGGCATTTAGGAAATCTGTTTCATGGTTACGATCGTCTGCCTGAGCACAAGCATTTCCTATTGTGGCTATTGTCAGAAATAAAACAACAACAAGCAGATGCGTTATTGATATCTGGCGATATTTTCGATAACGGCAATCCTTCTGCTGCCGCACAGTCTGTATATTACGAATTTCTGGCAGATGCCACCCAGTCCTGTCCGGATATGCAGATTCTCATTACAGCAGGCAATCATGATTCAGCCAACCGTCTTGAAGCTCCTCGAACCTTATTGACTCGACATAGAGTCGAGATAAGAGGATATGTCCATCGTACATGGATTCAAGGTGATGATGGTGGTAAATGGGATGTGGATTACGATGACTTGATGATACCTGTAAAAGATAACAAAGGCAATGAAATCGTAATTCTTGCTGTTCCTTATCTTAGAAGCGATGTCGTTCAAAATGCAAGTTACTCTACGGGTGTCAATCATTTCATTCAAGAGCTAACAAGAAAGGCTCGCGCTAAGTTTCCACAAACTCAGCTTGTGATGATGGCGCACATGTATGCCAAGGGAGCAGATATTGCGTCAAAAGAGGCCAGTGAGAAGATTGTGATAGGTGGACAGGAGGAAGTTAACATGGAGGGATGGAAAGACCATCCTGACTATATGACCTGCGGACATATCCACAAACGTCAACCTATCTGGAATACAGATTGGGCGCGTTATACTGGTAGCATTCTTCCTATGTCATTTGCAGAGATGGAATATAAACATGGCGTTGATATTGTTACCTTTAACCAAAAGGGAAATCCACAAGTAGAATTCTCCGAGTATGTACCACAGCATCAATTGCGTATTCTTCCAGAGGATAATTCGGAACTGACCCCCAAGAAACTTCAAAAGCTAATTGATAAAGAACTTCCTAACAGAATGGGTGGACGACTGGGCGATGACTTTGTCTATCTTGTACTGAAAGTCAAACTTGACAAAGTCAGCAATGATGATATCAGGGAACTGGAGTCCCTCATAGAAAAGAAGAATGCTGTACTGTGCAAGATACAGAAAATCGTTCCATCGATAGACCTTACGACCATCAGTGGAAGCCAGCAGATTCATAGCATTGATGACATACTGAATCGTAATCCTCTTGATACGCTCAAGGAGGCTTTTGTCGTGAAACATAATGCAGAGATGAGTGAACACCAAGAGCAGATGCTCAAGACCTTACTGGAATCCATCAAAGAAGAACAGGTATGAAATTATTAAGATTAGAAATACTTAATCTCGCCTCGCTTGATTGTGCTGGAGGCGAAACAATCAATTTCGAAGAAGGAGCACTGGGTGACAGCACTATCTTTAGCATCGTTGGGCCCACTGGCAGTGGTAAGTCAACCATTCTCGATGCCATTTGCCTTGCACTCTACAATCGCGCTCCTCGCTATCCTCGTAAGAAAGGTGACCGTAATCAGAACATTGAGATATATGGTGAGCTGGAGGACGGCGAGAAGAACCGCTTGGCCCCAACAGACTCACGTAATATTCTCACCCGTGGCAAAAAAGAAGGATATAGCAAACTCACATTTCGTGCCAATAATGGAAACTTATACAGAGCAGAATGGTACGTCCGTCAGAAGACAAAGAATTATGAAGATGCCTTGACTTCGCTTTATGTTATATCCACCAAGGGAGACGAAACGATTGAAGAAGCAGCTGAGTGGGACAAGCTTCCACAGATAATTGGTCTCGATTATGACCAATTCTTACGTACTGTACTCATTGCTCAGGGTGCATTTGCTAATTTTCTGACAGCTAAGGAGAATGAGCGCTATGAATTGCTTGAGAAACTGATTGGTTGTGAAGAAATGTATACAAACATCGCAACCAAGATAAAACAGCAAAAGGACGATGCTGTTAAGGCCTTTGACTTAATTGTATCAGATTTGTCTGCTCAGGAAAAGGGTGTCATTCCTGAGGAAGAACTGCTTGAGCTCAGGAAGAGGATTAAAGAACTTGCCGCAGAAGAAAAAAAGAATAAGGAAGAGATAGAAAAACTAACATTAGATATGGGATGGTATGCGACAGAAGAAAAGTTAGTTGAGAATATAACAAAATACGAACAGGAATTCATGAAGGCAAAGGATGACATCGCAGCCGTCAAAGTAGAATTTACGCGGCTTGCTCTTCATGATGCTACACTACAGGCGGTATCCTACTACAAGGACATAAAGACTTCCGAGGACAAGATAAAAGAATTCGATAAAATGCTTAAGGACCTTAATGAAAAAATAAAAGAAAAGATATCTCGTATTAGTAATGAAGAACAGGAACTTGAAAGCTTGAAATCCAAAGCTCAGAAAGCTTCGGAGATATTTGACGACCAGAAACCCCATATTAATAGGGCTCGTGAAATTTTAGTTGAACTTGAAGCCGCTCGAAATACCGTTGATGAAAAGGAAAAGGTACATGCTGAAACAAAGGTGGCCAAGAACAAGGCTGACAGAAAAGTCAAAGAAAACGCCGATGCTATTAAGTTGGCAGATAAGAACGTAAAGACAGCACAAGAGCTTTTGAAGAAGCTTAACAACGACATTGATGACCAAAGTATAATTCTAAAGGAAAAAGTACAAAAGTATATAGGGGAGTTCTCTATTGAAAATGAAAAACTTGAAGGACATAATGCCGAAAAACTCCAGGAAGACAAATCCTCTGCCGAAAAGATACAGACAGACTTGAAGACTGCTATTCGTATTCAAGGTGAGCTCAAGTCAAAGTCCACACAGATAAAGCAGAATACAGAGCTTCAAGAGAACCTTACTTCACGAAACAAATGCATCAATGAAGAACTTGGTAAACTCAACATCGAAGTGTTGAAGCAGGAGCTGGATACCATCAAGAAGTCATATACCCTAATGACCAGTGAGAACTGGATGTTGCATCGTAGGAATCTTGCTGATGGTGAGCCATGTCCTCTTTGTGGCGCTATCCATCATCCTTACCAGACTGCGGAAGTATTGGCTCCTGTTATCGAGGATATGTTGAAGCTCATTGACGAGAAAGAGACGGAACTTAATAAAATGGTCAAAAATCAGCAGAAACTCATACAGGAGAGTAGTAAAAACGCAGGCACACTAGACGGTATCCAAAAAGCGTTAAGGAATCTCAAGAAAGAATTCTCTTCACTCACTGCAGAGTGGAGGAACATTCATGAGGCTTATGGTGACTGGCCGGCTGATGAGGTCTTACTTCGTGATATGCAAGCAGAAATAGATGAAAAGGCAGAAGGAGCTAAAGAAAATCTGACACAGTACAACCTGCTCGTAAAACATGTAGAACAATTGCGGAAGGAAAAGGAGCAAGCCGAAAAGGAAGAACGAGAATACATAGAAAAGTCTAACAAACAAAAGAAAGATGCAGAAACGAAAGTAGCGGATGCACAAACCATTCTCGCTACAGAAACGGGAAAGACTAAGAATCTCATGACACAACTGTCTGAGAAATCAGAAAGTCTTATACACGCTGCTGATGCCTTACAGAAAGCCAAAGAAAAAGTAACAGAAAGAACTAATGCCTTGAAAGCTGAGATTGGCGATAAAGTTCCGGATGCTTATGAGCAACAGCTTACAAAAACAAAGGAAGTTGCTATAAAAGAAGTTGATGCCAAGAATCGGTCCATCGGAATAATGCGAGAAGAGCTAACTGGACTTCAAGGTAAAGAATCCACGATGAAAGAGCAGGAAAAAGCAGAATATAACAAGTTCCAAATAACGCAAAATGCCTTAACAACATGGATTGAGAACTATAATAACAAAGAGGAACATTTAAAAGTACTAACAGTTGATGACATCGTCTTTCTATACAATGCAACTGATAATTGGGAAAAAATGCGTGCTCAGCACAAACAATTGAACGAGGCCTTTACTATAGCAGATACGAATCTCAAAAAAGAAGCGAGGACTCATGACGATCATCAGAAAATTAAACCCAAACAGACGAAAGAAGAACTTGAAGCTCGAAAGGCAGAACTTGATCGGAAGTCTAATGATGAACTTGTTAATTCCAAGGCACGTTTTCAGCGCCATGAGATTGCAAAACAGCAAATGGGTAGCCTATTTGAGAAAAAACAAGAAGCAGAACTCCTCAAGAAAGAATGGGAGCAGATCTCAGATGCAATCGGTGGTGATGGTAAGACACTCCGTAAGATAGCTCAATGCTATACTCTTCGTTTCCTTATTGAGCATGCTAATGTGGAGATTCGTAAGTTCAACAATCGCTATGAACTTCAGCAGGTGAAGAATTCTCTTGGAATTCGTGTTATAGATCACGACCGCGCTGACGATGTGCGGGACACCACTTCATTGTCTGGTGGTGAAACATTTATTGTCTCACTAGGTCTTGCTCTTGGACTTTCAGCCCTTTCGTCAAGAAACATATCATTTGAGAATCTTTTCATTGATGAAGGTTTCGGCACACTTGATCCTGACACACTCGCTATCGTAATAGACTCACTCGCTATGCTTCAATCATCCCAAGGCAAGAAAGTGGGGGTTATCAGTCACACGGATACCATGTCAGAACGCATTACGACACAAATACGTGTCATTAAGAATGGTAATTCAGGAAGTAGTCATATAGAGATTTATCCTAACTAAGTGAACGAATCGTACATTTGAAGGAAAGTGTTTCTTCATATCGTTCATTAGTAAGATTCACTGTTAAACTTTTATAAAAGAGAAACAGAACCTAAAACGGAACTATTAGAACTAAGAAAATTAAAACCCACTGAAAATCAGCGGGTTTTAGTAATTTGGAGCGGAGAGAGAGGGATTCGAACCCCCGGTACCTCTCAGTACGTCGGTTTTCAAGACCGGTGCAATCGACCACTCTGCCATCTCTCCTAAAAAGTTTGAAAGTAGTGGTCTCTTTCAAACTTTGTACGCCCTCAGGGGCTCGAACCCTGGACCCATTGATTAAGAGTCAATTGCTCTACCAACTGAGCTAAGGACGCATTGTTGAAGAATCTTGTTCTTCTTGTTTTTTGCGCTTCAGGATGGGCTTGAACCAACGACCCCCTGATTAACAGTCAGGTGCTCTAACCGACTGAGCTACTGAAGCATTTCTTTCTTTTAGTGTGAAGAGGAGGAGACTCGAACTCCCACGGGCTGAGCCCACTACCCCCTCAAAGTAGCGCGTCTACCATTCCGCCACCTCTCC
>OCVV011287613.1_pt1 | contig 20470 bp, 49 predicted proteins | sample 1539721 | NCBI WGS metagenome assembly OCVV01 (sample SAMN02144230, study PRJEB22623) | gut metagenome | biome: sheep rumen | host: Ovis aries | place: New Zealand
GTTTACCAGTTCCGTCACCACAGTAATTGTTTATTTTACCTTTATTCTGATACTTGGTTTTACTGTCGACATTGATACATACTGATCATAAAGATTAGGATAATCTTCTTTTAATTTTTTGTTATCAAATTTCTCTTTATCAAATGAGTCAACATAACTAATTGCTAACTCTTCAGTTTCAATCTTTACTAGTCCTTTTGATTTCATTTCTTCAAGGATTGCAGCTTTAAGTTCATCTTCTTGTTTCTTTAATTCTTTTATTTGTGATTCAAAATCTGCAATCTGACATGATGTAACTTTGTTTAACTGACCATCTTGTGTAATTAAATTTTCCATATTATTCTCCTTTAATTATCTAAATATCTTACACCAAAACCACCTTTAACTTTTACGATACTATTAATATCTACAAGGTGATAAGCTCTATCTTCTTCATTGAACATCTGTAATTCTACAATTCGTTTTCCACTATCCATATCAAATGGGGTTAATTGTTTAGAAAATAGTTTCATCTTAACTAACAAAACTTTCCCGAACGCAAAATCCTGATTCTTATCTGTTTTAATTTTTTGTAATCTATCTACGAATATTCCGCTTCTTAATTTATTCATTATTTCTCCTTTTAAAGTAGGTGGACTAACAATGAGTCAGCCCACCTTGATAGTATTATTTCTTTAATTTACCGATTAACTCTGATGCTTTAGTCATAGGTAAATCCTGAATTTTTTCAATGTTGTTTGCCTTAAGTAACTTTGTTAGATTATCATCTTTGTATACTCCAAGAAGAATTTCAATCTGCTTTGGAGTTGCTTTTTTATCTGAGTCAATATTTTTTGAAACTTTATTTTCTACATTTTGATTAGCGATAGCGTTTACAACTTCTTCTGCTGAAGCTATAGAAGTATCAATTCCGAATCCAGCCATTCCTAATGCACGACCAACTGCTGATGTTTCACAGTTTTCAATATAAGATGTTTTATTTATGAATGTTGAATTTTCTTTTTCATAAGCAGTTCCTGTGCCTAATACAATCTGATTGCCATCATCATAATATCCTACTAATGACTTAAATATACACACTCCGTTATCATTGCTTGTCATTTCATTAAGGATAAACCCATTAGGATAAACCATTCTAAATGCTTTAATTCTCTGATTAACTTCGGCGTAATCTTTTCCTTTAATGTCTGTAGTTTTAATTGTTTCATTTGCTTTTAAAATTTGCTCATAAGTAATTTCTTTCATTGTTTAATCTCCTTTTTATTATATTATGAATTATGTCTAGTCAAATTTAAAATAAATAGGGATTATAATTAATCCCCATTTATAATAAATTCGTATAAACTTAATAAGTCTTCGTTAGGAATTTTATTTACTATTTCCGAAAATGTAATCTTAGGATAATCAAAAATTTCTATTTCTGTATTAAGAAGATTTGCAGTTTCTTCTAAATAATTTTTAAAATTTTCATCAGATTCTTTCAAAACATAAGAACCATCTTCTTGTTCATTTCCATACTTTTTAACGAGTTCATCTCTTAATTTGTTTATATTATCTTTATGTGGTTCCAAGTTATGAAGAAGTGTTAAAAGTTTATATTTAAGACTAACATTTGTTATACTTTTGTTATCAATAAGTTTAGAAATAGTATCAAACTTCCTGATTATATCTTTCGCTTTTAATATCATAACTTCCCCTTTCGTATGTTTTAATTTTAACATCGCAAAGGCTTATTGTCAATATGAATTTTGTAAAGTTTAAGATTAAAGAATTAACTCTATATGCAAGTAGTCATTAAATAATAAATATCCAAATTCGCTTTTAACCACCTCGCAATTTGCTGGGATATATACAGTATTATAATCATCACTAATCTCAATTTCATCATAACCTGAAACATCAAAATCCCTTAACGATAAATCGCATACTGTAAAATCGCTTGCAGTAATATTCACCCCTATTTCCCTGACTTCGTTTAATGCTTTAATTAAACTTTCCATGTAAAAAACCTCCTGAATTTAATTTAAAAACACACCCTTACACATTGCAAGAGTGTGTTTAACTTATTCGTCAAATTGATTTTCGTAACGCAATATAAATTTTTCAGCCGAATACATTATTCCATATATATCCTCTATTTCTTTTTTATGAGTTAATATTGTGTTTTTAATAGTGGCAGTATCTTTATATTTCTTTTTGTCTTGTTTATATAAACGCTTAATCATATCTATCATACCACTATCTCTTAACGCTTTAGGCATATATGCTTCTGACTGATTCATAGTGCTTCTTATTCTCATTGATATGTATTTGTATTTTGAAAGCAATGTTGTGTCTGGAAGATTTAATTCTCCATCTGATATTTTTGAATTGTATTGTGCTTTAAATATATATCCACTAGTAGGATTTTTGTATTGATAATCCCTTGCATCAGTAAAGCTATAATACTGAGTTGCTTCACAAGATTCAATTCCGTATTCAATCAACTCTTTACTTACTTTCCTTACTTCCCCAGATTGTAATGTAATGGTACAATCCTTCTCGTTAATATCTTCTCTTTTTATATAATGCATATCTCTATAATGGTTTCCCCTAATACCCTCAAATAATGCTAAACAAAAGAATTTGTCTGATGCATTAGGAAGACTTTGTATTTGAATAAGCAAATCTTTTCTAGAAATAATTCTAGTATCTAAATGAATTATACATTGTTTTAAATCTTCAAATGTTATTGTTTTATATACATTTCTTATTTTATCATTCTTTTCATTTATCAGCCAATCAACGTATAGTCTTAACTGATTATTAGTTGATCTCAAGAAATCAAGAGAAGGACTGTTCATTTCTTTATAATAAGATTTAACTTCTCTTTTATTCATTTTACTTGCTGATAATTTTCTCTTCTTTAAATCCTTAAATCTTTTTTCTAATAATGGTGAGTACTTTGTTTCTAAATATTCTTTGTATCTCTCCATTGTTTCACCCCCTTTTCGAGATACAAGAATTATACCATTATAAAGTCAAAATTACAATCTTAATTTTGCAGCCATAAGTTGAGCTGACTCAATTCTTTCTTTGTTTTCCGTTACAATATATCTTTGAGTAGTTGATACATCTGAGTGACCAACCATACGTCTAACTTTTTCAATATCACCAGTAGCCTCGTACATTTGAGAGCAAAAACCTGCTCTTATTTTATGAGGACTTACTTTATATCCTAAAGCATCTTCACAATACTTTTCAACCAAATAAAATATTGTGTGTCCTGAACATCTATTTCCTTGTCTTGATATAAATAAAGCGTTTTCGTCTTTTATAGTTGGAAGAGTACTTCGCTTATCTAGCCATTTCTGAATTATATATATAACTTCATCAGACAAATAATATTCTTGAAATTTATTTCCTTTATCTATAACTTTCAATGTTTGGTTATCGAAATCAATATCATCAATATTGATTGTGGTTAATGCAGTTCTTCTCATTCCAGTAGTCATAAGCAACACCATGATAGCCATATCTCTTTCTTTGATTTGTCTACTTTTTGCAATATAATCTCCAACTCCTGACTCTACAGAATTAAGTATCTTAACGAAATCTCTTTCAGTTAGTAATAATCTTTTACTATTGATTCTTGCAAGATCACGATTCTTTGGCTTATCAATATTTAACATATAATTTTCTTTGATGTATTCGTTTCTTTTTAAGTAGTCAAAGAAACTTCTTAATGCATACCATACAGATAACTGATAACTGTCAGACGTTTCTTTTATATTTCCTTTATTATCTGTTTTAGTTTGTATTCCTATCATATATTTGTTTACATTTTGTCTAGTTATATTTTCTGGATTAATATTATTTACATCAGAATCTATACTCTCTAAAAAGTTAATTGCTTTATTTAAGTATTCTCTGCAAGAAGTTATCTGCTTATTAGATGCTCTTAATCCATAATAGAAATCACATAAAAAGTCAGGATAGTTGTTTAATTTATCTTCTATTTCCTTAGCAATTTTATTGTTAAGACTAACTCTTCCGTTCATATAATCACTCCTTTACATAGCATTAATTGTATCAATGTTTTGATATACAACTTTCTTTCCGTCATTTACTTCTCTTGTAGTTCTTTCAATAAACTGTCTATAAATATCTATGTTAGATTCTAATCCTTTAGTATATGTTTCCTTTGTTTCGAGGAAGAAATAATGAATTACAACTCCGTCATCGTAAACATTTACTCCATCTTTATTTGCTTCTTCAATATCAACGAGTGCTTTATCAATGGCTTTATATGCCTGAATAACACTCCTGTGAGCAAGGTATGTTTCGTTTACCTTACGATAATATTTTTTAGCAATTTCATTTATACTTTCGAAATCAAAATGAAAATAAGCTAAAGTAAAATCTAACCAAGCCTGATTTAATTCATCTCTATTTCCGATTGAACTCCAATCTTTTACAAAAGGTTTAATAAAATCTTGATATCTTCTTACATATAAATTAATTAAAGAAGTATCAAAATCAGCAACAAAACTATAATCATTTTCATACCAATATTCTTTATGCATATTTACTTTGGACATTCTAGGTTTGCATTCTCCTGTATAAATATCTACCCAAAATTCCATATCAATAAAATGTTTATGATTTACTTTAGGATGTTTAACTCCGTAGTTATAATAAGTAGCACCCTCTTCACAATGAATACGATGACTAACCAATATACAAGTTCTGTCTTCCCATTCGAAGACTTGATATATTTCCTTGAGAGTTGTAATAGAATTGTGAGGATTATACGGATCGTAATGACAAGCAGCAATTTTGCCATCTAACATATAACGTATATCGTCATTTATTTTCGCTATCATATAACTGTCTGCTCCGTTAAGTTTTGCTCTTTCAATATCACTTAACTTTAACTCTTGCAATTTGAGTTCGTTTTCTAAAGTATAATTAACAACTGGCTTTTGTGTTTTCATATCTTTCAGAACAAGGCTTCCGTTTTTATCATAAGAACGAATAACCTCATGGTCATTTGAATTAAGATAAACATTTCCTTTTAAATCTCTGTATACGAAATCACCATCTCGAATAGACTTTGCTTTGTCTTTAGCCATATCTACATTGTTGTATGCAAGACACATCAGATATATTACATACACAACTATGATACCAAAGATAATTTCCATATCATCACTCCTTTCATTTTTTACTCTGTAACGTCTTTTTTACTACTTTCAATATAACTCTTTGTGTGAATTATGTCAAGCGTTATTCTAAAGTAATTAACTCTGGATTAATCAAACATATTGCAACTCGCTTTACCAGTTCATTATCTGTACTTACTATATAATCAAACGTATCTTTAAATCCTTCAGCAAATGTCATATCTACTATATGGCAAGTATACATATCTAATAATAAGTGATTTACTAAATCTTTTATATTAGAATATGTTGGATAATATTCATGCTTAGTTTGAGTGTCAATTAGAGCAAAGTATCCTAATGGTGTAATTCTATAATCCAATTCCATAAATTCTAAAAATTCTTTAAGCGTCATAGCCATTCTCCTTTCTATTTCAAAACACCAAACATTTTCTGATGCTTACGAATTACTTTCATATATAATCTAAAGTATTCATCTCGATCCAAATTATCATCGTAAGCCATTTTCTCTATAAAATTTTCAAAGTCATCATCTGACCATCTTTCTGTTATACTGTCTATCGCTTTATCATAATCCATGCTGCTCTCCTTTCTAAACTATTTTAAGATTACTGCTATCATCAATACTGATTATCTCGGCTTTTATATCAAATGGCAATTTCTCAAATCCTTTTTCGATATCATTCAAATAATCATTTACTTTACCTTTTTTATTTATATTAACTTCAAATACTGTATCCAAAATATTATCTTGAATAATATCATCAATTACACCTTTTAAATTCTCATTATAATGAACTATAACACAAGCTCCGATTTGATTTTGGTTTGGATAAAAACCAACAAAAATTATTTTTTTACTCATATGTAAACTCCTTTCTACACATACTGATAATCAGTAATCTCATTAAATGCTTTCACAATATTATCTGTATCTACCCAAGAAAATCTTCCGAGGTCTTCAATGTAATCAATCATGTTTCGATATACTTCCTCTCCGTATTCAGTAAAGCCACACGGTATATCATCATCGTATATAAATAATTCCTTTCCTTTAGTATCAAATGGTTTCATAAATTTTTGTAAGCTCATAACATTTTCTCCTTTATAATAAATTATTCTCTGCAATGTAATTTTCAAACTGTTTAATTGTTTTGCATTTATTAAACTCTTCGTTAGTTTGTCTTGATGGATATGTAACATTGTTTATTCTAATTTGCCAACAGTTGTAGTCTGGAGTAAAAGACTTATAAATAAAATCTCCACTCGGAGAATAACCATCTGTTGATATTTCTTTATGTGCCCACATTCCGTTTGCACAACCAGTCGCTCCTACCTTGAAACATACATAACCATCAAATCCTAACTTGATAGATTCCTTTAAGAACTTTCTCATATCCATTAATTTGTTAAGTGCGATTGTATTCTGAAACCAATCAAATATATTTAACTCATCGCATACAGTTGTCATATAAAAACATTTTTTGAATGGTGCATTTTTTAATTCTTCAATTCTTTCTTCTAGGTCCTTTAATACAAATTTTGCGTTTAATCTTTCATATTTACTCATTTGCTTATCTCCTTTACTTTTGACTATGTGATACAATTGCATCTATAATATTACTAATAGGTGTACACTTTCTTGCTGCAAAAGATGTTCCTGAATTATCTACAATTTTCATTGTAGCGTTGTAATCATCTTCTGTAAGATAACTATATGTTTCTAAAAATTTCTCTTTGCTTAACACGAAGAAGTCATACATCTTTTCCCAATCGTTAGTAAATTCATTTCCAGTTTCGATAAGGTCACAAGTAAGTCTGTGACCAAACATATTAAATGATTCAACATCTGACATATTTTCCAAGTCTGACGCTAAACCATCACATCTATCATTTACGTAATCTGAAAATGTATCTTCAAGTTCATTAAGAGTTACGAGTTCTTTATAAATTGTAGACGCTAAAAATGATTTTCCGTATATGTCTATATGTCCATATTTGCTATTCATATCTTCTTCAAATTGTTCCTGAAATTCTTCGGCACAATTTAACTTAAACCATTCAGCACATTCAGCTGCATTATTAAATTTCTTATCTCCATCAATGTAATAAATCTTTTCCATATCTTAATCCTCCCAAGATTCTATCTTTGCATAAATAACTTTTTCATCTGCTTTTGCTTTTTCATATTCTGCATATGCATCTTCATAATTTGTATGTTCTATTTCGCTATAAGGTGTATATAACGTATCGTCTATGCCAAAAGGAATAGTTACAAATACTTTGTATTTCGTTATAGGTAAGCATTTCTCTATCGTTTCATAATCTCCTACGTATATAGCCTTAAGCATATCTACATTAGTAATAAGATAGTCTGCAATTTCTGTTTCCGTCATACCTTGTTCATACATAAATCCAATAGCGTTGTTTAATAACACCAACATTTTGTTTAATACTTTATCCATATTAATTTTCTCCTTTCTGTTACCCATTTTCAGGTTATTTGAAAACCTAAAAGCGTTAAACTCTATATCCTTCTGAATCAAACCACTCTTCGTCTATATCAAACAAATCTTGCCATTCATAATTTGTATTGAACTTCTTATTGAATTGTTTGGTATATTTTCTTGCCCACGTTTCAGCTCTCTCTTGTTTATAAAACCTGTCATCAGTATCCCAAATCCAATCAAACTGTTCCATAGTAAGTTTGTTTTCCGTTTCTTCATCTTTTTTACTTAACAATATATACATCTTTCTCATATCTATTCTCCTTTTATTAAAACAATTTTATGTTCATTCATATCAAAATCAAGGTAGTGATTTCGATGGTCTATAATCCATATTGTTTCGCTTTTAAAATCATATCTAATATTTCTAACTATGTATCTAGAAGTTTCATTGGTAGGTAAATAAGTTACTTGTGCTATAACATCCTTCATTTAACTATTCTCCTTTCACTTCAAATTCTTTCAGACAATCAATTGCTACATTCAAAGCATCATCTAACTGTTCATCAAGTTCATCTAACTGTGATTTAAGTTTGTCGTGTAATCTCTGCCATTTATTTGCGTGTTTCGGATCATCTACAGCCTTTAATCCACATAGCAAAATTAAATCGCAAATCTCAATTCGCTTTACTTTAATTGTTGTTTCAAAATTGTTTCTCATAATTCATATCTCCTTTCAATAAATAAAGGTAAAGCATTACACTTTACCTTTACTAAATTCTTTTATACAATTAATTATTACTTTCTTAATAACCTAAGCCTTGATTTGGATCGCTTAAACTATATACGCAATCTTCATAAGTTGCTTTTTCATTGTGTGTAATTTTTATTGGATATTTAATTTTCGCTTGGTCTTCATCATAACAAGCAATGCTAATTCCAATCTCTCTCTTTTCAAACTTTTCAAATGCTTCTTCTACTGAATCGCATCCCTGTAACCAATCACACTTGAATGTTTTATCTTTGCGATACTCTTCAAGGTAATCTTTATTCCAGTCAACAATTAATTCATATATGTCATGACCACCAAAATTTCCATAGCCATCATAAAAGCTTTCCTTTATGTGACCACCACCAAACTCCTTTGGTATTAATACATATACGTCTTTCGGTTTTGCACAAGATATCTGTTCATCTGTTACACAATCTAACCAACTAAAAAATCCCATAACTTACACTTCCTTTCTTTTAAACTCATCTACTACTGACCAATTGGCAAATCCATATCTTTTAAATTCGTTATAAAGAGAATCTATTTCTTCTATCTCTTCAGGAATTACACAACCACGCCACTCGATTTGCTTTAACATTAATCTTAATGGTTGCATATAATTTGCAATTCGTGTTGCATTTCTGTTACATCTAACCGATGTGTATGCAACAGTCCATAACATATATATCAATTTATCTTCTGCCTTTTCAGTAACATAATCCGTAAGTTCAATTGCATCACTTACGCTATATAAAATACTCATATCTATATCTCCTTTACTCAATTGTTTCAAACCATCTGTACTCATTAATTATTTCTCCGTCTTCTATGTACGAACAGTCGACAAGTACTACAGGCTCACCACATTCTATTACTTCATCAATTTCGCTTAATGGTCTATCCCATACATTGTTATATCCCATATTATCAAGTATGTTTCTTAATTCATCTCGCTTGCTAAAGGTCATAAGGTTCACACCTAAATACTCTTTACAATAACTTTGCGTTGTATAAATCTTTTCACTTCTAACTAAATTCATATTCATTTCTCCTTTCATAATTAGGATAGGGGAAAGCCCCTATCCCATATATTAATGTGCTTTAAAGATAACGTGTTCACCTTTTTTTAATGTCCAACAACCTTTGCCTTCAAAAGCACATTCACTACAATTGCCACCACAATATTTAGCACCGTATTCAGGAGCTGTAGTAGTTCCGTCTTTGTAAAGAACATGGCTGCAAGGCAAGTTATGTGGGTTATCCATTTCCATTCCTAACCAAGCACTCATTATAGGGTGAACATTACTTGGAAATCTGTGGCTATCAAGGAACTTGTTGATTCCCTTATAGTTCTTTGTAAAGAACATAATCTGTGTTCTAGGATTCGCTCTACCTAACTTTGATACATATTCAAAATCCGTATCTGTCAAATCGCCACCAACATTAAGTCTTAACTCGGTTACAAAGTTCGCTTTAATTTGCATATCGATTTCTTTCCAGTATCTTTTTTCGTCTGCTAAATGTATTGCAGAGTTTTTCGTTCTGTCATTCTTTAATGCCTTATAAATCATATTCTTTATGTCGTAACAGTCCTTGCTACATTCTTTGCAATTGCAACAGTCAAGGATAGGTGCAAGTGAAACTGTCCAACAATTTGATCCAGTTTTCACATTTCCTTTCTGTAACTTAACGTGTAAGTCATCAACATTCTGTAACTGTCTTTCTCTTAATGTTCGTAACTCATTAACTCTTTTCGCCATAGCGTTTGCACCAATTTTCTTTCTCATATTATTTTCTCCTTTGTGTTTATTTAATTTAAAAGGGAATAGCAAATTGCCATTCCCTTAACTACGCATATCTTTCTGGATATGGGTGATAATCTGTATCTTTTATATCGATTTCAATATTTTCAACAATGTCATCAACCATATCTTTTATGTCATCAGCCTTTCTTCTCATATCATCAATACTGTCTAGTGCCTTGTCCCATAAAATATCTTTAATCTGTTCTTCTAAATAACTCATAATTAAAACTCCTTTCGTATGAATTTTGTCTAGTTCATTTCGCTTAATTCATATATTACTTTCCATAACAACATATGTTGTTGCTCATTAGTTAATGGTATATTGTACCACTCAAAATCATCTTCCATTGAATTGTTAACATTAAACCCAAGCGAAATGCTTTCTCTTTCGGTATTTACAGCAACATAAATATTGTAATAAAGTATGTTGCTTTCTTCAGGGAAATCAGTCATTCCCATTAATCTTCTTACTTGGTCACATTTATCGTAAAGGTCTTTGGTGTCTTTACATTGAAAACTAAACTCAACATCTGTATCGTGTGTGAAATCTTCAAACACAATTCCCTTAACGTCCATATCTGTATCTCCTTTCAATTTCAACATAGTCTTCTAAAAGCATTTTAAGATGGCTAATTTTCCATCTATGTAAGTAACCATCGCCAGTATAATTTTTTGTTTGGCTTGTTAGCATTTTACCTTTTCTTGCTTTTGTTTCCCACATTAAATACTGTCTTACTGTATTGTGGTAATGTCCGTCATTCCTTACTTCAAGGTATTTGTTTCGGTTTCTTTTGTTTCTATAAATTGTTATTGTAGTCATATCTATATCTCCTTTCTACATATATATGTCTACCCAATTGCTATCTCCTATCTGCATACAAGCATTAGATAAACGGTTGTTTACTAATTGTATTTTTCCTTGTTTGTATGCTTTCTCAATCATTTCAAATGCTTCGTTTTCATCTTCTGCAATAACTTCAATTGAGTCGACGTATGTTTCTTCGATATTTACTTTAAATATTTTTGCCATTGTATATCCCCTTTCGTTTAGGATAGAGCACTACGCTCTATCCTTTATGTTGATTTGTATTTCTTTACAAATTGTATTAAGTTTTCTCCATACTTCATCGTAATTTGTGTTTGCAATTATTGTTTCAATATCATCAAGTTCCTTTGGAATACCACGTCCCATCGCAAGTCCTAACAAAGCAAACACGCCTGCAAACTCTTCGTCAGTAGCACCCATGCCATCTGCGTTATTTAACCATTCTGCAATTTCAATTAATTCGTTCATACCCTAACCTCCTATTGATAATTTAAAACCTTTTGGAATTTTGTTTCCGGCATTTACAGGACATACCAAACAGATTTTGTTTTTAATCCTAAACACTAATGGTGCTTTTGGTTCAACCATATAACATATAGCATCGTCACCAATAAACTCAACAATTTCTCTTAGGTATAATGCGTTGACTACTGGCAAACCTTTTCCGAAACTATACAGTACAGGAACTGTACGTTTTCTTCCTACAAGTTTAGTTATCTCTTCTTTAATTTCCTTAAGTGTTGGATACTCAATTTCTTTTCCATCACGCACTATATCATTAACTATTTTGTTGACAGATTGCAATTCTCTGCTATCTTCGTCTAAAGGACATATCTGTTCTTTTGTCATCATAAGCATCACACCATTGCACACACCATACATACCATGATTTGAGTTGTGTATGTAATATGCCTTATTACTATGTGGTGCTTGCACCTTAATCATTCGTTCTAATTGTTTCTCCATAATTTCTCCTTTCACTTAAAAGGGAATTAGCATTGCTAATCCCCTAAAACTAATGTGTATACATTTGCCTTTATGCCTTTGTTCTTAAGGGCTTTATACACATAATCTTCAGCTGTATCTTCACACTCTTCTAACTCAAGCCATTCATCATATGACTCTTGTGCGATTTCCATTGCACAATCAAAATTAATATAGTCTTCAACAGATACGGCAAACTTAATATCACTTACCGTGCCTTCAACTTTAAATGTTGGTATATCAAATACATTTGCGTGTTTCATATTATTCTCCTTCCGTTGCATAAATCCTACATTCAATTTCGTTTTCGAGCAGCCTATCATAGATATACTCACACATTGTAGCATCGCTTGAATCATCTTCAAACCATTCTTCAAATGCTTTCTGTACTATCTCTTCTGCCTTTTCTGTTTGTGAATATCTGACTTCGACTAAAATGTCAAAGCCAGATAAATCACCATATACAGTAAAACAATTCATTGGTTTTACATTATTTAGTTTCATCTGTATCTCCTTTCTCAACTTTAAATATTTCTTCCATATCTTTAGTAAACTTTGCAACTATATCATCAATAGTTCCATTGACATATAATGTTCTGTGTTTCCAATCGTCATATTCAAATCCAGCACCTACTAATATTCTTTTGCCTATATAACTTTCGTCTATTATGTTTTCTTTGCTTTCTGTAAGCTGTAAGAAATGATTGTATACGTTTAAATCATTGATGTTTTTAATGTCAATCAAAAAATATTCATACTCTTCTGAGCCATATCCGTAATTCGTGAACACATCGCATTCAACATATTTCTTTACGATAAGTTTTTTGAAACGTTCATATACTACACCGAGTGCCGATTTCTCGTACTTTTCACATTCTTCCTTTGAGTCAAAACGTGTACCATCATTTGCTTCGTAACCAATAATCTTTTCAATTGTTTCTGTTCTTTTTAATTCTTTCATATTCATTTCTCCTTTACTGTGCAATTACATATTCTGTGAACAAGTTATCATCTTGTACAAACTGTATATGATTAAATAAAATCATATCGTCTTCAATTGTGTAACCTATCATTTCCGTTAGGTAACGGAGAAAATAAGTTTTAATATCATCGTCAACAGGCACTATTTTGCACCTGTCAACTCCTTTTGCTCTAGCCTTATCTATCTTGCTACATTGTTTATCGATTGCTTTTGCTAATCGCTTTCTCTTATCTGTTTTCATTTTTCTAAAATTCATATCTGTTCTCCTTTCAAATCTTTCGGCATTTTGTTTTGCCTAGTATAACGTGTGCAGCAAGGCTTAATCCCATTGCTTGACACGCAGTATCAATTTTCTTTGTTACCGCTATATCCTTTTGTGATGGATTAAGATTTCCACTTGGGTGGTTGTGTATCAATATTAGTTCAGGTGAACCAAACAACAATGCACGTTGTATGATTTCCCTAATGCCAAACATTGACGTGTTAATCGTTCCGTGGCTAATCTCACTTAAGGCGATCAAGTTTAAGTTAGAGTTGCAATACATTCCGAAGACGTGTTCTTCAGCTAAATCACACAACCCATTTGCCTTACAAAACTTAAAAATCTTTTCTGTGTTATCAAAGCACGTTCGCTTGTCTACCGAGTAAGTATCCATCTGCTTTTCGAGATAAGGCATTCCTACTTCGTTTTGCTTTAGTCGGTAATAATTCATTTTCATACTAACACTCCTTTAAATTGTTTTCCTTGATAAGTCTGCGAATGATAACTCCATTCATACTTCGTGGAATCGAGATAGTTCTCTTTCCATTGGTATAAATCTTATGTCCGTTATTTCTCACATAGACATATCCATTGTGCTTTAGCATTTTGCTTAATGCTCTTTCGTTTACTTTGTTCATATTCTCACTTCCTTTCATTTAAAGGGGAGAGCAATTGCTCTCCCTTAATTAGATTACATATGCATTATCAACTAACTTGTCTTCTGCACTAACTTCATTAGCGTTTACTTCGAGTACCATTTCCTTGATATCATCAATGTCAATACCGTCTAACTTTTTCATAACGATAACTTCATGAATACTTGAAGGTATAACTATAAGTTCCTTTGCACCCATAATCGCTTTAAGTTTATCTACGGCTTTCTTTATCGTGATGATACTTGCACCTCTAAAACCATTTTTCGTTGTTACGAATGTGAAATTAGGGTCTGTATCCGTTGCGGTATCAAGAGATACTTTGCCTTTTCCAGATAAGATACTCTCAATAGTTCCGATTTCAGCAGATTTATAAGTGTTCTCTTCTGCCTTTTCCCATAACTTCGCTCTATTTAATGAGCCGAAGGCGGACTCTTCTTTTAACTTGAATGAGTTTTCATCGGATACCTTAACGTATAAATACTTTTCAATTCCGTCAAATTCTGTTTCACGCTTAATTAAGTTTTCAGTTCCTTTTGCCTGTACACCTACCATTACGTTTTCATACACAAATTTAGGCGTAATATCATCTGGGTTAAAGTCAGGTTGCTTTTTGCACAACTCTATGATTTCGTCAATTGTTTTATCCTTTACTGTACTTGCATAAAGGTTCACATAAAGGTTTTCAGTTTGCTTTACTGTGATACAAGGAATCACATTTCCATTTTTAATTGCTGTGTTGATTCGTGCATCGAATCCTTTTTTTGTAAGTTCCATTTTGATTTCTTCAAAGTTCATCATAATTTACCTCTTTCTCCCCGTCTTGCCGATAGGTCAGCACTATTATTAATTTTCGCTTTCAACAAGTTCTTCAAATAACTCGTCAAGTTCCACATCATCGATATCAATAATGCCGTAGTAGTTTTCAACCACTTCATCGATAAGTTCGCCTAAAGTTACAGGATATTCTTTGTAGTCTGTTGAAACTAGATTTCCGTATTCGTCATACTTAAACCAGTCACGGTTAGGATTAAAAGAACCATAGTTCTTATTTCCGTTGTTGTCGTAAGTAAAACTATCTTCATCTTGACCGTAATAAATCAGGTTCATCAATCTATCGAAACTCTCTTGGTCACTTGGTTGATTATGTTGATAAAGCTCTTCCATTGGGTAATATCGGTTATTACCTAAGTAACCATTCCACCAATCAAGTGCTTCGCAAAGTTCATTAAATTGCTCTTCATTGTCTGCAAGTTTCTCTTTGATTTTTTCAATAATCTGTTCTCTCATAATTTCACCTTTACCTTTCTAAAAACTTAACTGTTCTTTCAAGTGCTTTCACTTGATTACTAAGTTCCATCTGTTCATCACAAAGCCTACACATTTCATCATATGTAGGCTTGCTTTCAATTTGCTTTGCAAGTGAATTTTGTCTAGTCTTTAATGTTTTGATTTGTTCCTGTACCGTCATTATCTTTCCTTTCCGATGTACATATCATAAAGCACATCTCTATAACTCTTTGAGTGTTGCAATGGGTGTAGGTGGAAATCTGCATCATCAGGTACATTGTCAAAATAACACCCGATATTTGAGTAAAAGCGTTTCTCTTCTTGCTTTTCTCTTTTTGCAAGTTCCCTTAACAAGTTCATTGCAAACTCGTTTTCGATGATTTCATCTTTCTTTCTCAGCACTCTAATAATTACTTCGTTGACATATGGTCTTAACCATACACCAAACAACTCTTCAATTTCTAATTTCTCTTCATACCTCATTTCATCGTATGTCATATCTACCACTCCTTTACATAATTGATAAATTTACTATTAGGTGTTTTGTGTTTGAATTGTATTCTCACACTTTTGCCTTCGCTTAATTTCGATAACAACTTTGTTTTGCTTGATGTTATCCATACAAGTTCAGGGAGTATAATATCATTTGTTCCAAACACCACAACTTTTTTTCTTTCACACTCTATGATGTGTTTTACCTTTGCCACTCTAGTGCCAGCTACAATTTCATATCGTGCCATAATTAGATCACCTTACCTTTCTATTACTTCAAAACTTGTTTCACCGGAAAAGTCATCAGCCGTTAGGACAACTTCACCGTCCCAATATAAGTCCTTTGCCTTTTCAATCCCTTCTGTTTCTGAAATCGCATCAACTTCGATTTCCTTTGTTAGTGTTTCTGTGATTCTTATTATCATTTATTTCTCCTTTCTTGGAATCATTATTCCGCCCTGTAATATTTCCCTGTTTTCCCAAACGTATGTAGGCAAATCCTTTTCGCTACAATTAAGCAATTTGCATAACACGTTTCGGTGTTTCTCTTCGATGACGATGTCATCTTCACTATTGATTTTGATTTCTATCAATTCATAAATCATACTCTTCCGTGCCTTTCCCAACGTCCATCTAGGATTCCGTTGTATATTAAACTTGCACAACCACACACCAACATAAACATCATTCGTGCTACACCGTGTGGGTTTTCCGTTATTGGTTGTGTGAGTATCCCTACATAGATACCCACACCCATAATTCCAAAGGCAATTGCCTTTTTAAAGATATATCGTTTCATATCGTCTCCTTTCTACACGGTAACGTGCCAACCACACGCTACCATTTTTACTTTTGCACCGTTTCTCTTGAACCAATTCGCTACGCTTTCGCTTATCGTGGTTACTTTGTGCCCTTCGCTTAGCACAACCAAGTCTTCGTAAATCTCATTGTATTCACAAAGCGTTATTTTGTTTGCCTTTAAATCTTTAGCTGTTTCAATTTTCTGATATTTGTTAATTAACTTTCGCATCTTAATTCTCCTTTGCGTTTCTAATATATTCTTTCAAATCTTCTGTGTCGGTATCTCCGATTTCCGACCAAACCATATCTTCTGGAGTTCCGATGTATTCCATACTTCCCTTGATGATGTCAAAGGCTTGTATCTCAACAAATCTGCGTTCGGCAAGTATTTCCCAACGTCTTAAAGCGTGGTCGCTTTTCTGTCGGGAGATTCTTACGCATTCCCTTACATCGTCCCAAAATGTTTCTTCACTTTTAAGGCAATTCAAGATGTCAATTCTCTTGTAATCTGCCTTTTCCATTGCTCTGTCGTATTTCATATTTACACCTCCATGTTATCTAAATATTCATTGATTTCCGTTGCTTGATTTTCAGTGCACAAGATTTCAAAGTGTACCTTTCCGTAGTACCCTGATGTTTCGTGCTTGATTCCGTTCCATCGTAGGAATCTTTTAAGCCTTTCGCTTTCGTTTCTGTTTACTTCTGTGTTGTACCATCTCATAATTCATACCTACCTTTCGATTTTTACAAAATATTGCATTCCAATTACACTTGCCCATGAATAAGCATCATAATTTTCACCTTTAAAATGTTCTGTATAACCTCTTTCATAACTTTCCCTTGAATATTTTTTAAATATATTAAACTGCTTTTCGCTGATTCTTAATTCCTTTCCTTTTTGGAATGATGGAAGAAAAATCTCTTTAAACCACTTCATATTTACGCACCTACCTTTCAATTTTGTCAGCCCATTTGCCTTGCAAATAGCCGCTATATCTTACACTCACGATGATGTCATCGTATATGTTTTCCGTTCCGTTGTCGTTCATAATCATTGAGCAATAATCTCCGATTTCCCATTCGTCATCGGTTTCATATATCCAGTCGTTTCCGTTAAAGTCTGTCACTACAATTTCCTTTGTGCCGGTTTCCGTTACCACTGTAGTTAGCGGGTACTCTTTACAAGGCACGTTTTCGTTTCCGGTCGGTGTAACTAACATCACACTAATAATCAACGCTATGCTTAGTATTTTCATAGCTCTATCTCCTTTCCGTTGAATATGAAATATATATCCCTTGCAAGTTCCTTGTAGGTATAATACCTACGTAAGCAATTCCAACGGACACCGAATTTGTCCTTAACTACAACCTCCATAAACCAACAAGATTCGTCGGTTATGGATTCCTTGCCAAACACAAGCCCTTCCAACACCTTAACGTCCTGTCTGTCGCCGTCATAGGTGTACTCTATTCCTCTTAAAGTCTGGAGCAACATTAAGATGTCACCCCTTCTTAGTTTTTTCAATAGTGCTATGTTCATAATTCAACACCGTCCTTTCATGATTTATTGATTAAAAGAGTGTCAAGGGAATTGAACCCTTGCGTAACTTGTTAGTTACGATACCATATACACCCTGTTGTCTTATCGGAGTACCCAACCACCACGGAGTACTTCCTCAAGTGTTTCAAAGTTTACTCGTTTCATATTACTTATCCTCCTTGTCGTTTTTTTCGTGAAATTTTCTAATTTCTTCCTCAACCTCTTCGTCTGTCATATCCTGTAATTCGTCCCATAAATCTAAATATTTATCCATAACATTCACTCCTTTCATATTTTGTTTAGAAAAAGTGGTAAGGGAATCGAACCCTTAAGGCATAGCCCGACACAACGTAGTTGATACCAGTCCCACTGTAAAGGATATTCAACGCAACGGTGATTTTACACCTATCACGTTGGATATTTTGGAAAACACCAAGTCACAATGCCGTAGCGTATCACGTTGGATTAAGCACGTAGTAGCCTTGATACAAGCCCACGTTCCCAACGTTCACGTACCGACTTTTCGTAGCCGTAGCCACGACAACAGTCGTAGACTCTACAAACTACTACAGAACACCCTAATCGATACACTAGAACAAAGTGCGAAACACTTTATTCGGGTTGTCGTACATACCGACACCAACCACAATACACCCTTTAGGCATAGCAACCTGACGCAACCCCACAAGGAAATTTACGCTATCCAAGGGTTAGCGACTGACTCAAGGTCAGCACTCAGTTCAATACCACACAGCCCAATACTACGACACCATACGATGCTATACAGTTACCACCTTGCGATGTAATCACTTGACAATAACCGTAGGGTACACGTTCACCAATTTCGTGCACCGTAGCATAGTGCTACAAGGTTTATCCGTGAGTAAACAGGTCAAGTCTGTAGCCTACACTCCGGTACGTAGTACCATTGCGTAAACGTCAACCTATGACGTATGGTCACGTAGTGACCTACGGTATTCAAATCTCAATGTGCAAGGGCTTACACCTAGTCGTGGTTAGGTGCAATACGGAATACACCGACTAACCCCTTGTGTTCATACAGAAATACCCTTGTATAATCCTACGGATAGTGTTATCGTGTTATCGTGCTACCTTGCCGTACATATGGTCGTATACAGTCTGTCGGTCTTTCTTGCGAACCTTGCCGTATTCTTCCATGTATACGCCTAGATACCTGGCCCAAGCGATATATGTATCCTTGTCAAATTCATCAACGATAGGTGGGCAATCGTCCACTACGTCCTTTGTTGGTTCAGCCACTACGTCACCCTTGTTAAGAGTTGCGTTGTAGTCAAATCCGTATTCTTCCATTTTGGAGATAATTGCAAAGTATCCCCCTTTATTGTTCTCAAATAATCCATTCATAAAATCGTTAAAATTCATCATAATCCTACCTACTTTCCCCCGACGTAGTCGGGATTTTATTCTTGAAATAATCCGTAGGATTATATAAGGATATTTCTATATGAAATTATCAAAGTACATATCTACTAAAGTTACTTGACTTGTGTAACAAGTTGTTTGCTCTTTCGATGTGGCTATTATGCCACGTATTTTTTTCTATTTCTCAATTTACAAAAATATGTATTTTTGAGCGGTGGTGTGTGTGGTTAATAAAATCCGGTGCCATTATTATGGTACTGAATTTTGACACTAAGAAGATCCCATAAACCGCTATATATAAGGGTTCGGGGTAGTTATTTTCAAAAGTGCTTGGCTAAGCTGAGGTGCGTGGGTATTTCATCCATTTCCACACTATCCTGAAAATAAATCAAATAATTTTAGTAAAGCGAAAAATGACAGAAAATGAAAATAAATGACATAAATAGATAATATAAAAAACAGTATAACGGAATAAAAGACTAGACATAATTCACTAGCATAGCCCTCAGACGCATTCTTTTAGGGCTAGAAGACGTTTTTGGATATGAGGCGATAAAATATTCACTTAAAGTGTTAGACCTACCTTAAAACGAATATTTTTAAGATAATAAAAAAATAGATAAAAATAATAAAATAAAATAATAATAAATAAAAATAAAATAAATAATAAAAAATAAATAAAAACATAAATAAAAATAAATAAAATAAAAAAAAGTAAAGGTGATCATGAAATAGCGGAAAGATGGTTAGATAACAATAAACATATCGAAACCTTAAATACCATCTTGAGCATATGTCGTGAAAGTACCTTTACTTTTTGTTTTTATTTTTAAAATGGATATAGGTGAAAACATACTCTTATGTTTTTGCCTTAGCTGTAAATAAAAAACATAAATTATTCTATAACTTAAATAATAGTATATGTATTTATATAATACTATAAGTTACTGTATATACTTTAAGTTATATAATACTATAAGTTTAAACTAATAGTATATGATAACATATATAATAAATGTTAACTAATAATATATGATATATATAACT
>OCVV011352963.1_pt1 | contig 20460 bp, 17 predicted proteins | sample 1539721 | NCBI WGS metagenome assembly OCVV01 (sample SAMN02144230, study PRJEB22623) | gut metagenome | biome: sheep rumen | host: Ovis aries | place: New Zealand
TTCAATATCGAAGAAGTCTAGGACTCATAGCTGCTTGATCTGTAGTGGACATTGATTGGTAAATGGTCCAAGAAAATGTCCGCACCCCCGAGAACCGTATGAGAAAAGTACTTATTTCGATTATCGCATCAAGTCTTGCAGCTTGCCTGGCTACAACAACTGTGCCTGCCGCGAACAAATCTATTGATGATATGTCGCTGGATGAGCTGAAAACAGCTTATCTTCAGCTGGAGTCAGAGTATGATGCACTGAAAGCACAGCTCGAACCGGAAACCGAAAGCGATAGTGACAGAGAGATGATTGCAGCCTATGACGAACAGAAGCTTGAGCTGCTAGGTGTCGAGTACTACACTACCGTTGATGGCCAGAAGGCAATGCGGATTAATGTTCGGTTTACAAACGACTCAACGGATGGCATGTATGCTATCGAGTGTTTCGCAGTGGCTGCATTCCAGAATGATACTGAGCTTCAGAACATCACTAATGTCAATGAGGATCCGAGTGAGGGCAATTCGGCAGATATGATTACCGAGGTCAGAAATGGTAAGTCCATTGAGACCAGCTATTCTATCGCCTTGGCGGACGATTCTCCGGTTGATCTGCAGATTCGTGATACGACTGCTGACGCAAATGTGCTTCTGGAGAAGACATTCGTGGTGAAATAAGGGTAATACGATCCAGGACGGAAGACGCAAATGGAACAATACAATCTGAAGGGCGGTCACTGCTATGGTGGCCGCCTTTCGATATCTACAGCTATACGTAAAATGCATAAAAATATTGGGCAGGTGTCCTCTGCAACGGACTGTGGAAAGGACATTTGGTAGTGCAGGAGGGCTGGATATTTTATATAATATAGGCATATTGCATATTCAGACAAGATCAATCGGAGCTGTGCTCAGCAGTTTTGCATAGAAAGAGGTAGCCATGGCAGAAAACACGGAATCGAAAGAATTGCAGCAGGTGCTGTGGGATGGCGCGAATATCCTACGGGGGAAGATGGATGCTAACGAGTATAAGAACTACCTGCTCGGCATCGTTTTCTATAAGTATTTGTCGGACGTCTATCTTGTGAAGGCATATGACTTACTTGAAGATGGGAAGCCAGATTCTATGGATGAGGCTTTTCAAGTATACGAAGAGGCGTGGAACAGTGATGATCGGGAGGACCTGACAGATGAACTGAAGTCAGAGCTCCATTATCTCATCACCCCTGAACTCACATTCACAAAAATGGTTCGGGACGCGAAGGAAAATAAGTTCTCGCGCGAATCACTGCAGACTGCTTTCAATAATATCGAGCAGGCAGATACACGGTTTGCAAACATGTTTTCTGACATTGATCTCTATTCAACCCGTTTGGGCGTGAATGATACAAAGCAGGCTGCTACCGTATCGGATCTTGTGAAGGCAATAGACCGTGCAGATCTGTTGGGGCACAGTGGGGATGTCCTTGGTGACGCATACGAGTACATGATCGGTCAGTTTGCGTCTGAGACTGGAAAGAAAGCAGGAGAATTCTATACTCCAAAGAATCCTGGAACCTTGGCCGACCGCATCTGTATGCTTGGACATGAAGATATTCAGGGATTGTCTGCGTATGATCCCTGTATGGGATCTGCCTCCCTGCTTCTTCATCTGCGTAAGTATTCTCATCATCCTGAGTATATCAAGTATTACGGCCAGGAACTTTCACAGACAACCTATAACCTGGCTCGCATGAATCTGATTCTGCATGGAGTGAGCCCAGACAATCAGCATCTGAGAAATGCTGATACTCTTGATGCAGACTGGCCGACTGATGAGGAGAATGTGTTCGACATAGTGGCAATGAATCCGCCATATTCCGCTCATTATTCCGCAAACTCCGGATTCCTGACGGATCCGCGGTTCAGTTCTTATGGCGTCCTTCCGCCCAAGAGCAAGGCGGACTATGCCTTCCTGCTCCACGGATTTTATCACCTGAAGCAAACCGGAACTATGGCGATCTTCCTTCCACACGGCGTTTTGTTCCGGGGAGCTGCAGAAGGAAAGATTCGACAGAAACTATTGGAAGATGGCTCGATTGATGCAGTGATCGGGCTTGCCCCAAACCTTTTCTATAATACGAGTATCCCGGTTTGTATCGTCGTATTGAAGAAGAAACGTAATGGCCGCGACGTCCTGTTCATCGATGCTTCAAAGCAGTACGAGTCTGGGAAGAATCAAAATCAGCTGTCAGAGGAAAATGTTGAGCATATTCTGGAACTTTACAGAGAACGGAAAGATGTAGATAAGCAGGCTCACCTGGCATCGTTTGATGAAATAGAAAAGAATGACTTCAACCTGAATATCCCTCGATACATCGATACTTCCGAGAAAGAGCCAGAAATCGATATTGACGAAGTATATGAGAATCTGCAGAAGGACGATGAAGAGATCAGGAAGGCTTCTGGTGAGCTGAATAAAGCATTTACAGAGCTCGGGCTCAGTGTGAGGTTGTGATTATGGCGGTACCCAAATTGAGATTTCCAGAATTTACCGATGATTGGGAACAGCGTAAGTTGTCAGATGTGGCTGATTCTGTAGATACTGGTAAGAGTAAATTTGATAAAGAAGGTTCGTCTGGTGAGTATCCGATTCTCGGTTCTACTTCTGTGATTGGATATGATGATGAGTATGATTATGAAGGAGATTTTATCTTGACAGCTCGTGTGGGGGCAAATGCAGGTAGTTTATATCGGCATGCGGGAAAGGTTAAAATCAGCGATAATACGGTATTTATACAGGCATCACAGAATATAGAATTTCTCTATCAGTTGCTTATTCGGTTCGATATTAAGAGACTTTCATTTGGTACTGGGCAACCTCTGGTGAAAGCAAGCGAACTGAAAAGATTAGAATTAATGATGCCAACAGATATGGAAGAGCAGATGCGAATTGGAGTGTATTTTAAAAAACTTGACCACCTTATCACCCTTCATCAGCGTAAGTGTGGTGACCTTAAGGAATTGAAGAGAGTAGCTTTCAACGGAATTTCCTTGAAGTCGCCGGGCAGGCGACGTATTTGGCATAACGGAATACTATAATATCCTCCAGGAGGATCATATATTATGGCAGAACTCGAATCCACAATCGAACAGAACCTGATTGACCAGCTTACCATGGGTGAGTCGCAGTGGACTTACCGGCCGGATATTCATGATGAGCCTTCCCTTTGGGCGAATATCAAGTTCATTTTGGAAAATAATAACAAGGCAGCCCTTGATGGTACTGCCTTGTCTGATTCCGAGTTTGAGCAGGTGAAGAACCAGCTTTCTTTTCCGACCTTCTATGATGCAGCTGTCTGGATCGCGGGCGAAAATGGCAAGGCGATGGTCCATGTCCAGCGGGATAACAAAACGCTTCATCTTGTGGCGCTGGACCGGGCGGATAAAGCAGGCGGCTCTTCTGTCTATGAAGTGATCAATCAGTACACGACGACCAGGGACACGGAAGGTACTGGCAGAAACCGTCGCTTCGATGTGACTCTTCTGATCAACGGTCTTCCGCTGATCCATATCGAGCTGAAGAACCGCGAGCATCCATATATGGATGCATTTCGTCAGATCAAGAAATATATCGTTGAGGGAAGATTCTCAGGACCATTTTCTTGTATCCAGATGTTTGTTGTCTCCAATGCGGTGCGGACGATGTATATCGCGCCGGCTATGGACAATGACTTAAATGAGAAGTTCCTCTGCGGGTGGAGCGACACCGAGAATAAGCCGGTAGCCAATTATCTTGAATTTGCTAAGCAGGTTCTCCGCGTTCCGGAAGCCCACGAGATGGTGACGCAGTATGTAGTTCTGGACAGCGAGTCGAAGAGTGTGATTCTTCTTCGCCCTTATCAGATCCATGCTATCGAGGCCATCCGGGAAGCATCGAAGAGAGGGGAATCCGGATTCATCTGGCATACGACCGGATCCGGCAAGACGCTTACTTCTTACAAGTGCGCCCGGAACCTCCTTCAGGACATTCCTTCCATCGAGAAGAGCATATTTCTGATCGACCGAAAAGCTCTGGATGCACAGACAAAGCAGGCCTTCCAGTCCTACGCTCAGAGTGATGTTGTGGATGTCGATGACACAGAGAACGTTGATGATTTGATGAAGAAGTTAGGAAATGATGATCAGCAGATGATCGTCACGACCATTCAGAAACTTCACATCGTCATGAAACGGCTGAAGGGGAAGGAGGATACTGCCCGTTACAAGAGAATTCACGGCAAGCGGATTGCTTTCATCGTGGACGAGTGCCATCGGACAGTCACGCCTGAGACCCAGCGTATGCTCAAGGACTTCTTCTGTAATTCCCTCTGGTACGGTTTCACCGGGACGCCCATTTTCAAGGAAAATGCTTACAAGGCCAAGGGTGACCTCCCGCGGACAACAGAAGAGATGTTCGGTAAGCCACTTCAGAAGTATACGATCAAACACGCGATCCATGACAATAACGTTCTTGGCTTCCAGGTCGAGTACATGGGAGGAGAAGGAAAGGACGCCGCAGGCAGGAAAGTAGCCCTGGACGATAGTGCCTATGATTCCAGAGCACATAGACTGCAGGTTCTGAATGTCATGCTAAATCAGTGTGAGCAGAAGCTTGGCATCGACAATGGCAGTGGCAAGAGCTACGAAGGGCTGCTGACGACGGATTCCATCCCGCATGCGCAAGCCTACTACAGCCTTCTGAAAGAGGTAAAAGAAGGGAAGACGGAGATTACCATCAATCCCGATTTCCCGAAACGTCTGCCGGATTTTCCGAAATTCGCTATCACATACAGCGTCAGTGAGAACGAAGGTAGGTCGATTGCAGATCAGAAGCTGATGCAGGAGTCCATGAACGATTACAATGCGATGTTCGGGACCCATTTTGATATGTCACAGCTGGAAGCATACAACACCGACCTGACTGACCGGCTTGCCAGGAAGAAGAAGCGGTATAAAAGCCGGTCCGAGCAGCTGGACTTCGTCATCGTTGTGGACCGTCTGCTGACGGGATTCGACGCTCCCTGTCTGTCCGCGGTGTTCGTTGACCGGAATGTCATGCCCTACCATGCCATCATCCAGATGTTCTCCAGAACCAACCGTCTCTTTGACAAGTTCAAGAATAATGGACAGATCATTACCTTCAGGGAACCGGGTGCCTGGAAGAATGCCGTAAATGAAGCGCTGGTTCTTTACTCAGACGGGGGTGAGGCAAGTGCCGTATCACCTGACTGGGATGAGACGGAAGAGAAGTTTATCGACGCGGTAAAGAAGCTGCGGACTGCCGCCTTGACCCCTTCCTTTATCCCAGCTCAGTCGATTGCCGAGAAGAAACGGTTTGCGAAAGCATTCCAAAACTTCGACCGTCTGTACGCATCCATAAAAGCATTTACCAAATGGTCAGAAGTCGGCCTTCCGCATTATGGCATGACAGAGAAGGACTACGAAGACTATCTGGCCCAATATAAGAACGTGATCGAAGAGCTGCCGCAGCAGATGAGCGGTGACAAGGATGATACGGAAGGAATCGACCTCGAGTACATTCTGAAGACCTATGATACTGCCCAGATCGATTACGAATACATTGTTGCGCTGATCCAGGAATACGTCTCCGGTGAAGGTGATATGGATCAGCTTCGGATGCAGAAGATGGCAGAAGAGATCGAGGCGTATATTGAAAGACTGTCTTCCACCAACCCGAAGCTGGGCGGTCTGATGAGGAACTTGTGGAACCAGGTAGTCAAGAGTCCGGAAAATTTCAAGAACAAGCGTGTGAGCACAGTACTCGAGGAGATGCGGACAGGCGCAGTCAAAAAATGTGTCCAGGAACTTTGCGATATGTACTTCCTGAAAATCGGCGCCGTCATGTATGCTGTCGAGCATTACCATGCAGATGCGGACATTCCGAACATGAGCACGATCAAGGAAAGCGGCGATTACGAAAGATATGTAGCATACCGTGAAAATATTAAAAAGCTGAAGTATCGCAGGAAGGTTGAGGAAGCCGTGCGAAAGGCACTAGTTGAGGAAATTGGACCATTCTTGGGAGAAGAAATGTGAGAGAAGCCAGATTAGCATGCTTTGTCGAAAATTGCGGGCTATGATTTGGAAATATCGCATGGGGCATGAACATTCTGAGTCCAATCCTGTGAGAGGAAAAGCAGAGAATGACATAAAGGAGCAAACAAGGTGTCAATTCCAAAGTACGATGAACTGATGAAGCCGTTGCTGTCCATCATTCAGGACGGTCAGATTTACAAAATTAAGGACCTGTACACTCCGTTGGCAGAACATTATCATCTTACGGATGAAGAATTATCACAGCTTCTGAGCAGCGGTCGGCAAACGGTATTCAAGAATCGGGTGGCTTGGGCAAGTACATATCTCAGCAAAGCTGGACTTGTGAATAAACCCCAACGCGGCAGCATCCAAATCACTGACAACGGATTATCTGTATTGGAGGAGAATCCGAATAAGATTGACATGAAGTATCTGTCAAAATACGAGTCATTCAGGGAATTTTCCGGGATGAAAGAGGATGTGAGCGATACTGTGGCAGACTCGTCCGCTACGGGGGAAGCTTCGTCCCCGCAGGATCTTACTCCAGATGATAAACTCTCCGACGCTTTCACGGACATCAATCAGGCATTGGCAGCCGACCTTCTGGAAGAAATCATGAAGGTATCTTCTTATACCTTTGAAAGAATGGTCATTGATCTCCTCAATAAGATGGGATATGGAACGCCAGAGTATGGCAGCCACGCGACAGCTGCGTCAGGCGATGACGGTATTGATGGTGTGATCATGGAAGATAAGCTGGGATTCTCTCTGATCTACATGCAGGCGAAGAAATGGAATCCGTCAAGTACGGTCGGCCAACCGGAACTTCAAAACTTTGTAGGAGCCATTGCTGGGAAACATGGTGATGGCCTATTCGTCACCACTGCGAAGTTTTCTCAGAAGGCAAAGGATTATGCAGAGAAGCATCACATAATCCTGATCGACGGAGAAAAACTGTGCAAGCTGATGATTGATAATGATTTTTGCGTCAGCACAAAGAAGATACTTAAGCTCAAAGCCCTGGATATGGACATGTTATCGGAGTATCAGGAAGAATGAGGATTGACATGCCAGAAAAAATAAATCAAAAGCCCGCATGGCTTGTGAGCTGGAATGTAAAAGCCTGGAATTGGGACGACTATGAAAAAGCATGTGCAAATACAAAACAAGGGAAGAGCTATACAAAGGCGTGGGCCTGTTTCAGCACGAAACCTCAAGTTGGGGATGAAGTATTTCTGATCAAGTTAGGAAGCGGAAAACGTGGGATCATTGGGCATGGTTACGTCATCAAAGAATCATATGAGGACGAGCACTTTGATGATGAACTTGCTGAATCTGGACATACCGCTAAGTTTATTGATATTGAGTTTGACCGGATAATCAATTACAAAACCGAGAAGATGGTCTCGCAAGAAGAACTTCATGAGAAGTGTTCGTCTCAACAGTGGAGCCCGCAAGCTTCGGGGATCCGGATAAAAGATGACGTCATTGCAAATCTGCGCCGGCTATGGAACGCAGTACTTGATGGAAATGATACAGTCTGGGTGCCATCTCTTTCCGAATATGATCCTGGCTTATCTGAGAATGACTACAAAAAGTATCTCGATCAAATTGCAATATCAAAGGGTCTTCAATACTTAGATACTATTTACTATATCTACAAGCTTGGTGGAGCAGCGACTTGTAAGCAGCTTGAGCGTGAATATGATAGGCCAGCGTCTCATTTCGTCTCGAATGGGAGAAGTGTCGGAAAATGGATTGCAGAGGCATCAAAGTGCCCGGTGCTGCAGCAAAATGAAAGATTGAAGTATTGGCCGGTGCTTTTTACCGGGAAAAACACTGATAAAGATGAAGAAGGCGCATGGGTATGGCGACTCAGGAGTCCTCTGTTTCAGGCAGTAACTGAATTAGATCAGACAGGATTCTTTCGGGAAATAACAGAGGACGGAGATAGTACTATGGAATATGCAAAAAATATGATTCTCTACGGCCCGCCGGGGACAGGTAAGACATATAACTCTGTAATCTACGCTGTGGCTATCTGCGAGGGGATTGATGTCAAGGAAATTCAGAAGGAATCGTACTCTGATGTCCTTGATCGCTACAATGCTCTGAAGTCCTCTGGTCGCATCGAGTTCACTACATTTCATCAATCCTATGGATACGAGGAGTTCATTGAAGGAATCAAGCCTGTGATGAACGATGATGGAAATCTATCCTACACGATTGAGGATGGGGCGTTTAAAACGTTCTGCAAGAGAGCGAGTGCTGTGGAAGTTCATTCGGATGCATTGACTCAGCTGAAAAAAAATCCACACATTTGGGGAGTTATTCTTGGTGGCACAAAAGAAAAGGACCTTCCGGATGAGTGCTACAAAAACGGCTATATCAAGATTGGATTCAATACGATCTCTGACGAAGACGTCTCCGGGGACTTTTCCGGAGATGATTCGGGATCATGGAATGCCAAGCATATGGTGTACGATTTCATCTATTCCATGGAGATAGGCGATATCGTAGTAGTTGCAAAGAGTCTGACCAAGATTGATGCGATAGGCATTATCACAGGAGACTATGAATTCGATGAAAAACTTCCGGACTACTGCAGGAAGAGAAACGTTAAATGGCTCTGTACAAAGATAGATGAAAACATCATTCCGTATCTCAGCGGCGGACGTAAGCAGCTGGCGAGATCTACTGTCTTCTCATTTGACCACCTTGGCATGGAGGGAGTGTCAAAGATTGCAAGTGAGTATTCAACCTACCTGTCAATTGATGTGAAGCAGGGGCAGAAACCATATGTCTTCATTATCGATGAGATCAACCGCGGCAACATATCAAAGATCTTCGGGGAGCTGATCACTCTGATTGAAGATACCAAACGTGCAGGAGCTCCTGAGGCGATGGAGGCGACTCTCCCGTATTCAGGCGAAACCTTCTCGGTGCCTGCCAATGTCTATATCCTTGGCACAATGAACACTGCGGACCGGTCAATCGCGCTTATGGATACAGCACTCCGCAGACGTTTTGAGTTTGTGGAGATGATGCCGGACCCGGAAGTGCTTGATACTCTTGGGGTAGGAATAATATCTGCGGATGGAGTAGAGCTCAATGTGAAGATGATGCTTTATGTGATCAATCAGCGAATCGAGTATCTATATGACCGTGAGCATACAATCGGACATGCATTTTTTACGAGACTGAGGGAAGATCCGTCCATAGATACTTTGGCGGAAATATTTGAGAAGAAAGTGATTCCGCTGCTTCAGGAGTATTTCTACGAGGACTACGAAAAAATACAGTTGGTCCTGGGCGATAACGGAAAAGAGGATCAGTTTAAATTCATCCGCGATGAAGCAGTTAAGATAAAGAATGTGTTCAATGGGAATCCGGACATCGATCTGCCGGAGAAGAGATACATAATACAGAAGAGTGCGCTTCATAAGATCCAAAGCTATAAAGGAATCGCTGCGGGACTCTGATGGGCAATGCTGACTTAATTTTCCATGGACAAGTTAAAAATATGCAGAAACTGCTGGAGGTAAGGGAGTTTGATACAATCTCCTGCAATCCTGATTTTCAAACTGAATATGCTTACCTGCCGGAGAAAATCTTCCGCAATCTGGAAGAGTTTATTCACATGCTTGCCGGAGATGATGACCATGCCGATGCCTTGGAATTTCTGCGCATCGGGTACAAGCGGAACATTGGCGATGTGATTTCCGTCAACAACTATGTAGGTCTGATTCAGATGCAGGACGGATACCAGATTGAGGTGCTCCCCAAAATTGATCTCGGAGATAGCGATGAAGGCTACAGAGAGACGAAGAAAGTCTTTCTTCATATGCTGCGATCAATGAAAGATTTCCCGAGCAAGGTGCTCACGGACGCCAATCTGAGAGTGGACCGGATGAATCTCTATGAGATTTTCATCAGCATGTACCTCCAGGAGGTGCGAATCCTCGTCAAGCATGGTCTCAGGTCATCGTATCTGGAGAACGAGGACAATCTAAGGTACTACAAAGGCAAGCTAGTTGTTTCTGAACAGATCAAACGGAACATAGCCCACGAGGAGCGGTTCTTCGTAAAGTACGACGAGTATCAGGTCAATCGGGTAGAGAACCGGCTTGTGAAAGCCACGCTGTTGAAGCTCGGCAGGATATCTGGCAGCGCAGAGAATCAGAAGGAGATCCGGCAGCTTCTGGGTTTCTTTGAAATGGTAGATGCGTCCGTGAATTACCAGAAGGACTTCTCATCCGTTGTGCTCGACCGCAGCACAAAGGACTATGAGATGCTGATGCGCTGGTCCAGGGTATTTCTTCTGAACCAGAGCTTTACTACATTCTCTGGCGGGACAACTGCGAGAGCATTGCTGTTTCCAATGGAAAAAATATTCGAGTCATATGTCGCGCAGGAACTGAGGAAGATCGTGGGGGAGCTGGAATGGGAATTCTCTGCACAGGACAAGGAATATTACCTGTTCGACTCGCCGCGACAGTTCGCACTGCGACCGGACATCGTGATCCGAAGAGATGATGGAAGTACTGTGATCCTGGACACGAAGTGGAAGAGGCTGTCTGAAAAGGAAAAGAACTACGGAATTTCACAGAGTGACATGTACCAGATGTATGCATACTCGAAGAAGTATCAGACGCCAGAAATATGGCTGCTGTATCCACTGACTTCAGAGATGCGGGAACATGAGCATATAGAATTTCGGAGCGATGATGGCGTACGAGTACGTGTACGCTTTGTGGACGTAGCGAATATCAAGGACAGTCTGGAAGGTTTGACAGAAGATTTAAAGGTACAGCATGAAATATATTGAATTATCGAAGGCAGAACTCCCGCCGGTTTATAAGAGAAATGGGAAGAAATGTTATCTGGATCCCATCAGGAAGAAACTGATCTATGTTACGCCGGAAGAAACAATACGGCAGAAGGTTATATCATTTCTGATAAAAGATCTGAAAGTTCCTAAGAGGATGCTTACAGTAGAGGAACCGCTTTCTGATTATGGAATAAAGACACGCGACAGAGCAGATATCATTATTTCTGCTGAGTCAGAAGAGCATCAGCTTATACCGATTGCAGTTGTTGAATGCAAGGCTGAGAATGTAGCTCTGGACGAACGGGGCTTTTCTCAGGCATATCGGTACAGTGATGCACTCGGATGCCAGTATGTATTATTCATTAACGGCGTGCAGTATTTCTGCATGAAGTATGATGATCAGAAAAAAGACTATATCAGGATACAGACCCTTCCGGGTTATCATGAAATGCTGAATGGCGAATATCTGGAAGAACCGATCGAACCAGTTCCAGAGCGAATTTCGTTGGATCAGATTGAATCATGTCTGAAAGAAGAACGTGCAAATCCGGATTATGTTTCTGCGGATATCAGTGAATCCACCCCGCTCGAACTTGCAGTGCCGTTATTCAATTTATGGGATGGTCTCCTGGATTATCGGGTAAAGTTTCCTGTACGGGATTATGGGATGTTCCGGCTTATCGAAGATTACGGCGTTCGAATGCTCAGCTATGGAAATGGCAGCGGCGGACATTTCTTCGGGCCTTATCGTTCTTTTCTTGTGGACGTGAATGGAAATACCGAATTCTACTCTATTGGCTGCTCAGTATATAATACACAGAAATCGATTGATAATAACCTTGGTCCGAAGACATGCATCTGTGTGGCTCATGATGATGAGAAGGTTTCCCATCATGCACTCCAATTAGTTGCTGAAGATAATATCGTTTCCATTGGTAAGAAGCTTAAGTTCTATCATCACGGCAAGATAGCAGTAGGCAGGATCGGAAGCGGCAAGAAGGCGGAGCTTATGTCTCTTGTGGAAAAGAGATATCCTAATATCATTGATGGCAGTCGCTATTATCTTGGGGAAGTTACTGCAGACCATCTGCTGAGGCTGGACGAACCGGATGTTATCAATCTCGTAGTGAACATGATTTCCTATTCGATTGTCAGGGACGAGTACCGGTCGATGGTAAAAGCTGATAAATCCCATATGCAGTGACGATGCTATTACACACATTTATCTGCTGTAGCAATCGGTGCTTTTAAGAAATTGATTTTCGGGATGATCATAAATAACGGTATGAAGGAGTATGACGGGATGCTCGATGATTTTATTCAGGTAATGCTGGCCAAGGTCTATGGGGTTGCACCAGTCTCGGTATTAAAGAAAGTCTACAAAATATACACTGGTGCTGCATTTAAGATTGCAGAACTAAGGGAGGCACAGGAGAATCAGGCTGAACCGACCGATGACAATGATATCACCACATGGCATACCGATGGGAAGTATGTCATGTTGGATGGCGATGACCCGATCAAGCGGAACGGGGATGAGGAATACTTCATCCCAGGCAAGGAAGAAGTAAAGCAGCTGATCAGTGCCGGATACGTTTCCTCATCAGCATCCGATGCACTGAAAAAGATGCTAACCGAGCGGCTGCAGGCTGACGAAAACACTGCAGAGGAAATCACAGCACGGTTATGGCAATCTTTCAGCATGGGCGAAAAGCCTCAGAGTGTGGCAAAGATCCTCACTGAGGGCAGAACACATTCTCTTCAGCAGATGATTGAGATAGGAACGGCATTGGCAAATTTTTACAATTCCGTCTGCCGGAGCGACAGCTGCGGATACAGTCCGGACATGCTGTATGAGATTCAGCATAAGGAAAAGAGTCCGGATGTGGAAGTGTACATCAAGGACGACAATAAGCATCTGGAGGCTTTGCGGAATCAGGTGCAGCAGAGGCCAGTCAAGCGGACAAGGCTGAAGAGAAGGTGAGTGCTCTCTCTTCGGATGTGGTATTATGACACTATCAAACAAGTACAGCAACCTACGGGAGGTAAAAATGGGCTACTCATTTACAGGAAAGAATGTTGTTGTCACAGGAGCAACCGGCGGGCTCGGAGAGTGCATCGCAGAACAGTTCGCCAAGGCAGGAGCGAATGTCGCATTGGCTGGCAGAAACGTTGCAAAGGCCGAGAGTATCGCAGAGGTGCTTAAGCAGTATGGCGGGAAGGTAATCGTTGTCAAAACGGATGTCTCTAAGTTCAGTGATGTGGAGAATCTGGTAGATACAGCGGTTCGTGAGTTCGGATCCATCGATATTATGATCAACAATGCAGGTGTCGGCACCACCGGTAATCTGCTCGATCTTCCAATCGAGAAATGGGATGCGGTCATTGATGTGGACCTGAAAGGGACGCTGTATGGCTGCCGTGCCGCGATCAAGTATATGAAGGAGCAGAAGGCCGGAAAGATTGTCAACATCGCATCCATTGCCGGCAAGGAGTGCGCTCCGAGAACAGCAGCTTATTCGGCAGCAAAGGCGGGCGTTATCGCAATGACATCCAGCCTTGCAAAAGAGTTCGCAAAGGATGGAATCAATATCAATGCGGTTCTTCCTGGCATCATCCGCACCGAGATGTGGGAGAGCACTCTTCGCAAGATGGTCGGAGAAGATAAGGCTTCAAGAGATGCAGTCTTCACCAAGTACATTGGTGGAATGATTCCGCAGGGTAGGCCTCAGGAACCAATTGATATTGCTGAAACGGCTTTGTTCCTGTGCTCGGAAGAGGCACACAATATTACCGGACAGAATATCGCCGTTGATGGCGGAGCAACATTCTAAGGAATAAAAGAGAGCAGCCTGAACCTTGGGTCTCGTAGGAGTGGTCCCGGCTGCTCTTTATTATTCTGTTGGGTTAGCTAATACTAACGAAAGTTATAGGTTGGCTCCAAAATCAGTCACTAGAATCTGTCCTGTGATAGCTCTTGATTCATCAGAACTAAGGAATGCAATGATGTTCGCTACATCTTCTGGCTGGCAGGGCTGAAGGGTAAGATCGCTGTGAACGGCCATAGCGCCAATCATTCTCTGGTTCAGTTTCGCCGGATCCATACCTGCGACCATAGGAGTAACAATTGTTCCTGGGCAGATTGCGTTGCAGCGGATACCTTCCTTCGCAAGGAGCATCGCACAGTGTTTGGTAATACCGATGAGCGCGGCTTTGGTGGAGACATAAGCAGCCCCACCGCCTCCATTTACCCCTGCAACAGATGCGATGTTGACAATAGATGCACCTGTCTTCATTACCTTTACAGTAGCTCGCAGCATCTGCATGGTACCGACCTGGTTGATGGAGATCAGCTTCTGAAGTTCCGCGTCATCAAAGTCATCAATTGCATGCAGGTTCGTATCCAGAACAGCCGCATCGTTGACTAGACCGTCTACTTTCCCAAAGGTATCCATAGCCACTTTTACGAGGTTTTCGCAATCGGTATTTTTTGATATATCGCATTGGACAGCTGCGGCCTCCCCGCCCTTCGCCTTGATCTCATCTGCAACCGCATCGAGTTTATCTTTCCGACGGGCAGCAATCACAACTTTTGCTCCTTTTGATGCAAGCAGTTTTGCTGCAGCAGCCCCAACACCAGAGTTTGCACCGGTGATGATGATAACCTTGTCCTGTAAGCTCATTTTCTGTTCCTCCAGTCTTTGACTTCGTGCTATTTGACGAGAATGAGATATTGCCTGCATTCATTATCGTGCAAAACGGCAAAATTATATTGCTTATATGTTGGAATATTGATATATTTGTTGCATTAGCTTACAAGAGTGAATACATGGAACGGGATCATGGAAGCTCAAGATTGCATTGATGACTACACTAACAGAATAGTTGATGCGATAAGGAATGGCGATAAGCAGGCTCTCAGGATGGCGTTGTCACAGCCAGTTCCTACGGAAAATGATCTCTTTAAGGCGCGTGACTTGTCAGCACTTAAACTGGAATACATAGCATACCTGTCTCTCTATGCTTATGCAGCATCTAAGGGTGGTGTATCAACAGAGGACGTCTATCTGATCAGTAATGAATATTTTAATGCCGGTCAGCTTTCCAAAAGTCAATACTTTATCCTTCTGCAAAAGCTGGCTGCCCGATTCACGGACATTACTTCAGGGATGCGTGAGAACAGCGGGCATAGCGGGCATAGTTTTTATTTTCGCCGAGTTGCGGAATATGTACTGAACCACATGTCAGAACCAATCACCGTAGATTCTCTGGCACATCAATTCGGAGTGAACAGAAGTTATCTTTCAACGATCTTCAAAAAAGAATGTGGTGAGAGCCCAGCGGTTTACATTAAGAGAAAAAAGATAGAAGAAGCGTGCAGAATATTGAGGTCGTCCGATAAGAGCATTAGTGAAATTTCTCTCGCTTTGGGATTTTCCTCACAGAGTCATTTCACCCGGGTTTTCCGTGAACAGACAGGGAAAACACCGTTGAAATATCGAAAAGAAATTTAACAAAAGGGGCAGCTCAGAGTTTGCAGTTCAAGCTGCTCTTCTATTTACACCAGATAGTCAAGAATTGCTAATGCATGTTTTATGCAGCAGATTAATTTGAAACACTTTCGTTCTCAGTTTTCTATCTGTCTGCTACAATTATTTCCGTTTCTATTCCGCATGATGTGTTCTTTATCCGATTGCTAAGTGGCGGAATTTTTAAGAATCTGTCAAGATTCTGTAACCTTCCGCCTCGATTCACGGGACATAAATGAATCGTAGAAAACGGAAAGTGATCAGGAGTGTGCGGATCTCTCATGGATATGAAGTCCAAGGGTGACAGCTGCCACGAGTATACCGACAACGGTTCCCCAGATGTGGTCGGAGAGGGTATCGACCGTGAATCCGGCGATGCATCCCCAGTTGATGACAGACAGCACTGTGAGAATCCAGAAAGCGATTCTGGACGTATAGACGGCGGCGATGAGGAAGAATGCCGCGATGCCGGCAAGGATGCAGACTGCCGGATGAACCTTCTTCGTCATGTATAATTCGAGAGCAACGATGCCGGCGATGGTGATGCTGTCCAGAGTCATGATGCTTTTCGCAAAGAGCATGAAGAAGAGGACGACCGGTACAAGCAGGAAGATTGCAATAACGAGAAACAGAGTAATCATACATTTCCTTTCTCCGCGGCACTAGCCGGGACAGATGGAGCTGGTGGATCGGACACAGGCACTGAGCCCATGTCCGGATGCGGCATGAAGTCGCTTAACTTGTGCCTGCCATGTCATGCTGGACGAGCAGGTCGTAGTAACTTTCGATGGTTGCTTTTGCATTGAACAGGGCGGCGAGAAGGTACTTCTTCACGTTCCTGACCTGCGTTGTGTTGTTGTGAACGCATTCGATGACATACGCGATGTGGTCCTCACGAAGCTGCATGAACCGGCGCTGGACCATATCAGTGGGAAAACTGGTTCCGGAGATAATGATCTGCGGTCGGGGCCACAGCTCAATCTCAAGGATCAGTTCCACGATTCCGTCGATCATGTCTCCGTCATTTGGATGAGAGATCTTGAGATCTGTGTAGCTGATATTGGTTCGGATCTGTTCGCGGAGGGGATCGACGGAGGTATGACCATCCCCATCGTATCCCATCAGGGTTCTGAACTCGGATACGATGGGATTCGATACGATATGGGATTCCTTTGTCTTACTCATATCAGTGTTATTCATATCTGTCTTATTCATAAGAGGTGCTGATTTCTGCACTTCTAGAAGTGACGATTCCTGCAGCTCTGGAAGTGTCGGATCCTGCATTTCATGCCGGGCAGTGCCGACCTGGATGGCCTGTTTCTTCACTGCAGAGGCAGATATTATGCCCGTCGGAAGCTGATGTGAAGTTGCGATATCTGCACTTCTTGATTCTCCTCGACAATCGGCAGAAGTGCGGGAAGGAGCATTTCTTACCTGTCTTTTTCCAGGCGACTGGAATGCTGGCAGACCGGACAGGAAGTTCTTCACATACAGATAGTTAGGGAGACCGCGTCCTCTGCGTTTGCGGGCAACAAGCCCGAACTGCTCAAGTTCCGTGAGGACATCCATGGCTTTTCTCTTCGTGAAGCCGAGATCCTGAACGATCTCCTCAACCTGATAGATGATGTAGACCCTGTTCTGCTCATCCATCCAGTGGTTCTTTACGGATAGGGACATCCGGTCCAGAAGAACGGCGTAGAGCATTTTTGCCTGGATGGAGAGATCACGGAATTCCGGGCTCAGGAGAAGAAGCTTCGGGATCCGGATGAAACTGAACTGTTCCGCCTGGGAGCCAATATAGAAATCAAACGTCATCTGAATCGCCTCCATTCTGAGCTTTCCATGACTTGAGGAGCGTTTCAATCACGTCCATCATGTCATCGTGTGAATAGGTGGGAGGGAAGTACTCCCGGAGCTTCCGGTCTGTGAGTGTCAGGCTGCCTGCGGAAGTTGATTTCTGAGTTCCATTCAGGAGGACAATCATCTTGTCCTGGGTCATGGCACCGGTCTGAAGAGCAGTCCGGAGTTCCTTCACCTGGTTGAGTTTCACCGGGCCGTTCTCCCTAATGTATTCGAAGAGCCAGCCCTGGATTTCCTTGTCGATGTAGGAGATTTCAACGGCAACGGTGAACTGGAGACGCCTACGGTCTACGAAGTCGAGAAGTTCGGGAATCAGTTCTGTCAGGCGAATATATCTTCTGATTTGATTCCGACTTTCATTCACCTGATTGGCAATTTCCTGATCAACCCGGAAATTTGTCCCATTTTGGGACAAATTATTGCTGGGCCTTCCCGCAGTTCGACGCATCGCTTCAAGTTTCATCTTGTAGGCAAATGCCTTCTCACTCGGCAGAAGCTCCTCCCGCTGAATGTTGGAGTCGACCATCTTGACGATGGCTTCGTCATCAGTCATGTCGCGGATGATTGCAGGAATGGTTTCCATCCCCAGTTTCATGGCTGCGTGCATCCTGCGGTGGCCGGAGACCATCTCGTACTCATCATTTCCGACCGGACGGATGAGGGTGGGGGAGAGGATGCCGTTCTCCCGGATGCTGTCGATCAGATCCTGCATCTTCGCGTCGTCCACCACATGGAAGGGATGGTTGCGGAAAGGATGGATCTTCTCGATTTCAATCTCCATCGCCGACTCTTCGCCGACAACACCGAGCATTTCATCGATGGTCTTGAGTTTAATCTTCTGTCCTGGACGTTCTCTCATCGTCAAGTACCTCCCTGGTAAGCTGTTCATAACATTTTGCGACCTTGCAGTTCGGATCATATTTGTAAATGCTGATGCCGGCGGCGCTTGCCTCCGGGGCCCGGACGGAGAAGGGGATGCAGGTATCCATGATCCCGATCGTCTTTCCGTAGCTTTCCCGGAGCATCTGGGTGATGTCCTTCGCGTAATTTGTCCGGAAGTCGACCATCGTCAGCAGGATTCCTTCGATCTGCAGGGTCTTGTTCAGCCTTTTCTTCACGACTGTGATGGTCTTCAGAAGCTGCTGAAGGCCCTTTACAGGCAGGTAAGCCGCCTGGACGGGTATCAGGATGCGGTCAGCAGCGACGAGTGCGTTGATGGTCGTGATGCCCAGAGAGGGCATGCAGTCAATGAGAATGTAGGTGTACTCACTCCTCAGATGGTCGATATACTCCTTCAGAATCATTTCCCGACTCATGGTGTTGCCAAGCAGGACTTCCAGACCGGACAGTTCAATGTTGGCGGGGAGAAGATCGACGCCTTCCTCATGATGAAGGATGCCTTCGTGCGGATCGAAGTCCTCTTCATTGATGATGTGGGTCATGATGTTGGCGATCGTAGTGGATATCTCGTCCGGGTTCTGGTAGCCCAGACTCGCTGTGAGACTTCCCTGTGGATCGCAGTCCATCAGCAGGACTTTCTCACCGGCTCTGGCAAGACCGATGCCGAGATTCGCCACGACAGTGGTCTTGTTCGTCCCGCCTTTCTGATTACAGCAGCAGTAAACCTTACACATTCGTTTGATCTCCCTTCTTGTCTTGTGATGCTTCTGCTGAAGCGTTTGCATAATCTTCTGATGCATCATCTGGCTGATTCTTGTTCTTTATCCGGTTGGGATCTTCGGAAGCACGCTTTTCAGTCCATTCCTGCATGATCTTCAGAACGCCTTTCTTCATCATTTCCGGAGTGCAGTCCTCCGGAAAATAGGACTGAAGCTGTTCGTTGCTCAGGATGACCCGTCGTTCGGCTGGTTTCTTCGGACCGAAGATAATCTCACGAACCATCTGGTCTGTGAGCCCACCTTTTTCCTGGCTGGCCTTACTGGCTTCTCTGATCGAGACCGCCTGTGCAAGGCTGGGAGAGCACTTTGAGGTTGCCATTATCCTGGCGACGGTTCTCTGCTCATCCTCGGAGAGGAAAGCCAGTTCGTAGCCGGGCGTCAGCCCAAGTTCTCCTTTGTCCAGAAGATAGGAGAGGTCCGGGATCAGGTATGAGAGGCGGACGTAGCGCTGAACCTGTTTGGGACTGTCGCCTGTTTTATTGGAGAGAAGGTCCACAGACCGGCCTGACAGGGCTTTGTCGACCTTCTGGCGGCCGTATTCCTTCCGGAGATTGCACAGCGCTTCGTATTTCATGCGGTAGGCGGCGGCTTTCTCGCTCGGCGGCAGCTTCTCCCTGCGGAGATTGGTGTCAACCATCGAGAGAATGGCCAGATCGTCGGACATGTAGCGGATGATGACCGGGACCTTCAGGAGCCCGAGCACCGTGGCAGCGTATTTCCGTCTGTGCCCGGAAATGATTTCATAGCTTCCTTTCTCTGTCGGGCGGACGATCAGGGGAGTGATGATGCCGTAGCTGCGGATGCTGTCGATCAGCTCCTCCATGTCTTCGTCCATGGTGACCCGGAAGGGGTGATTGTGGAAAGGAACCAGCCTTTCCGGCTCGATGTAGAAGATTTCTTCGTGTTTCTGCATACAGACCTCCTTGCTTTTTGTGCGGATGGGGGTTCCGAGGCATCCGATAGGCAGGATGACTGCCGCAGGCGGGGTTTCTGTTGCCCGTGGGATAGACCGTGGCAGAGACCCTGACATAGAAAAAGCCGCCTGGAACCGGATCAGAAACCTGATCTGGACCAGACGGCTGTGCTGTCTGAAAGCGGACTTTGCGGTCAACTTTAACTGAAGTCGTGTATTGCGAAAGAGTGGAAGAGCGGGGCCCGTGGGGACTGGAATGGACTCAGTCCTGCCAGCTGATAATGGCATGTCACATGAAACCATTATCTTTCATGGGCACTGCCCACAATTCCTTTGGGGATTTTCATGGGCAATGGCCTGCTAACGGATTGCTAACAGCTAAGATTTCGTAGCTGAGCCATTTTCCCATAAAAAATGCGGGAGTTTTCCACTTTTTCGTGAATCACTCCCGCAAAAACGCGTTCCCGATGCGATTCGAACGCACGACCTTCCGCTTAGGAGGCGGACGCTCTATCCTGCTGAGCTACGGAAACATGCCCCGTTTTTTGGCTTAAAACCTTGGTTTTTCGGCCTCGGCTACGGA
>OCVV011360596.1_pt1 | contig 20456 bp, 19 predicted proteins | sample 1539721 | NCBI WGS metagenome assembly OCVV01 (sample SAMN02144230, study PRJEB22623) | gut metagenome | biome: sheep rumen | host: Ovis aries | place: New Zealand
TTCCAGCCGATCACGACGCCGGAGGAAGGCGAGGTGTATATGCTCAAACCGATGAACTGCCCGCACCACTGTGCGATCTACAAGAACAGCCCCAAGAGCTACAAGGATCTGCCGTTCCGCTGTGCGGAGTTCGGTACGGTCTATCGGTACGAGCAGAGCGGCGAGCTGCACGGTTTGACCCGCGTGCGTTCGTTCACGCAGGACGACGCGCATATCTTCTGCCGTCCCGACCAGGTGAAGCAGGAGTTCATCCGCGTGATGGAGATCATCAATATCATCTTCAAGGCGCTTAATTTCGAGAACTACGAGGCGCAGATCTCCCTCCGCGACCCGAACAACCACGATAAATACGTGGGCTCGGACGAGATATGGGAGCACGCAGAGAACGCCATCCGCGAGGCATGCAAGGAGATGAACCTGCCGGCACGCGAGGAGACCGGCGAGGCGGCATTCTACGGTCCGAAGCTCGACTTCATGGTCAAGGACGCTCTCGGCCGCCGCTGGCAGCTCGGTACGATCCAAGTCGATTACAACCTGCCGGAGCGGTTTGAGTTGGAGTACACGGGCGAGGACAACCAGAAACACAGGCCCGTCATGATCCACCGTGCGCCGTTCGGCTCCATGGAGCGTTTCGTAGCCGTGCTGATCGAGCACACGGCGGGTAAGTTCCCGCTCTGGCTCACGCCGGACCAGGCGGTTATCCTGCCTATCTCCGAGAAGAGCAACGAGTACGCATGGAAAGTGAAAGAGATGCTGGAGGCACAAGACGTGCGCGTGATTGTCGATGACCGCAACGAGAAACTGGGCCGTAAGATCCGCGACAACGAGCTGAAGCGTATTCCGTACATGCTCATCGTCGGCGAGAAAGAGGCGGAGCAGGGACTCGTCTCCGTCCGTCAGCAAGGCGCAGAGGAGAAGGGCTCCATGACCATTCAGGAGTTCGCCGATTTCATCAACGAGACGGTTAAAGCGCAGATGAGCGCGTATTGAAAAGTGAAAAATGAAAGATGAAAAGTGAAAAGTGAAAATTGAAAATTAGTAAGGCGGAAATAAAACAGGTTCGGTCGCTGCAGATGAAGAAATTCCGCGACGAACTCGGACTCTTTGTGGCGGAGGGAGACAAATGCGTAGAAGAACTGCGCAAAGGTTTTGAACCGGTCTCCCTCTACCGCGAAGGGGAGAACGCCACGCGTACCGAGATCGAGCAGATGAGCGGTCTGCAGACGCCGCAGGGAGTGATAGGAGTGTTCAGGAAGGGACGAAGGGACGATGTACGATGTACGAAGGAGAATCTGATTCTCGCCTTGGACGGAGTGCAGAACCCCGGTAACTTAGGGACGATCATCCGCACCTGCGACTGGTTCGGGGTACACGATATCGTGTGCTCGCGCGACACCGCCGACTGCTACAACCCCAAAGTCGTACAGGCCACCATGGGAGCGCTTGTACGCGTGCGCGTGCACTACGTGGAGAACCTCGCGGAATGGCTAAGGAAATTACGAATTACGAATGACGAATTACGAATTTACGGCACGCTGCTGGACGGCAAGGACCTATATGAGGTCCTACAGTCCGAAGGACGGTCTAACAGCAAAGCGGTCCTACAGCAAAGCGGTCCTACAAGCGAAGCCGGTCACGCAGTGATCGTCATGGGCAATGAAGGGAACGGAATCTCGGAGGAAGTGCGGCGCGTAGTGACCCACCCCATCCGGATACCCTCCTACCCCAAGGACACAGAGACCTCCGAGAGCCTCAATGTGTCGATTGCCACCGCAATCGTTTTAGCCGAATTCAGAAGATTAGAGACCACTGCGCTCCAAGAACCAAGAACCAAGAACAAAGACTGAATTTGAAGAATAGGATCTACATATTGATGGCGATGATCGCTTTGCTGGCGTCCTGCAACACGACGAAGTTCGTGCCGCAGGGGCAGTATTTGTTGAACAAAGCCAAAGTCAAGTGCGTGGATGACAAGTCCGTGAGCGGAGCAGACCTGCAGAAATACCTGCGTCAGCGGCAGAACACGGAGATCTTCGGGTTCTGGAAACTGCAGCTCCATATCTACGACACCGCGCCGACGGACACAACGACCAAGTCCAACCGGACGCTGGCGCGCAACGCCAAGAAGATGGGCGAGGCACCGGTCATCTACGACGAGCAGCAGACGCAGGCGAGCATGCAGCAACTGCGGCAGCAGATGAACAACATGGGTTATTTCCACGCCGAAGTGGATACCATCAAAAAAATAAAAAACCGCAAAGTCAATCTGACCTATATTGTCACAGCGCACCAGCCGTACAAGATACGGAACTACGAGGTGGATTTCCCTGCCTCGGAGATACTGCGCACCATTGCCTCCGACGAGCAGCGGTGCAAAGTGCACCCGGGCGATCAGTTCTCGACGGAGACACTGGACGATGAGCGCGCACGTATCGCTACCGCGCTCCGCAACAGGGGCTATTTCTATTTCGAGAAATCCATGCTGGAGTTCACCGCCGACAGTTCGCTCAACTCGCACGAGGTGGACGTCAAGATCCACCTGGCTCCGTTCGTGGAGCACCTGGACTCCGCGGCGCTCAAGCAGCTGAGGACGCAGTATTATATCCGCAATGTGGACTTCAAGCTGGACAAGCCGTTCCTGCGGAAGAACGCGTTGCGTTCGGCGTGCCGCCTGCGCGCGGGGGACCGCTACGCCGAGTGGCGGGTGGAGCGTACGTACGCGCGCATGAACGGGCTCGCGCCGGTCAAGTATGTGGATATCGCGTTCACGCCGGCAGGCGACACGCTGTTAGACTGCGAGATAACCATCTCCCGCGGACGCATACACACGGTAGCCGCCGAGGTGGAGGGCACCTACAGCGCCGGTGACTGGGGTGTGGCAGCCGGTGTGAAATACGCCAACAAGAACATCTTCCACGGCGCGGAGGTGCTGACGGTAGGCGCACGCGCCGCTTATGAGTGGCGCGCCAACGGCGGCAGAGCCATCGAAGCCAAAGCCGATGCGAGTCTGCTCTTTCCGTCCAACGTAAAGGTGAACATCGCCTTTAACTACCAGCAGCGGCCGGAGGAATACACCCGTACCATCGCCAATGCCGGTCTGGGGTACACCATTCCGAAGAAACCCGGCGACAAATGGACCCACACGTTCAATTTCATCGATATCAACTATATCTACGTGCCGTGGAAGAGCCAGGCGTTCATGGACCGGTTCAAGAACTCGACGCTGATGTTAGCGAGTTACAACGACCAATTCATCCTCGACTGGAACTACATGGCGTCGTACTCGAGTTACGACCAGCGGCACCCGAACCGCACGTACGTGCAGTTCGCGGTGCGGGCAGAGACGGCAGGTAACGCGCTGTACGGTCTGAGCGCAGCCGCCAATCTACCGCAGGACAGCATTGGCAGGCATATGTTATGGCGGGTGCCGTTTGCGCAGTACGCCAAGGGAGATATCAACTTCACCTGCCACGGTATTATCACGCCGAAGCACCACCTGGTGGGACACATCGGAATAGGCGTGGCGGTGCCGTACCTCAATGCGCAGGTATTGCCGTTCGAGAAACGGTATTTCGGCGGCGGTGCGAACAGTATCCGCGGATGGCAGGCGCGAACCTTGGGGCCCGGTACGTTCAGAGGTCTGAATAACGCAGCGGCGTACGACCTGCAGGTAGGTGACATCAAAATAGACTTGAACCTCGAGTACCGGTACAAGGTGCTCAAGTTCCTGGAGTTGGCGGCGTTCCTCGACGCAGGTAACATATGGACAATCCGGGATTACAAAGACCAACCGGGCGGCGTGTTCCTCTGGGATCAGTTCTACAAACAGATCGCCTGGAGTTACGGCGTGGGAGTGCGTTTTGACCTGTCGATCCTCATTTTCCGTGTGGATTTCGGCGTCAAGCTGCACGACCCGAGCCGGATAGCCGAGGGCAAACAGTGGCGCACCGCCCCCAACGGACTGGGGTGGAAGGACGACATGACGTTCCATTTCGCAATCGGATACCCGTTCTAAGGTGAAAGGTGAAAGATGAAAGATGAAAGATGAAAGGTGAAAGATGAAAGATGAAAGGTGAAAGGTGAAAGGTGGAATGTTAAAGCCATATATGATACCTAATATAGTCGAAGCAGGGTGCGACGAGGCGGGACGAGGACCGTTGGCGGGAAGTGTGTTCTGCGCAGCGGTGATCTTAGACCCCAGGCGGATAGCGAGCGTGCCGGAGTTCGAACGGCTCAACGACTCGAAGCAGCTGACGGACAAACAGCGGTACGAGTTACGTCCGGTGATCGAGCGTGAGGCGGTGAGTTGGGCGGTAGTGGAAGTGAGCGCGCAGGAGATAGACGAACGGAATATACTGCAATGCTCGATCTTGGGAATGCAGCGGGCGCTGGACCAACTGACGGTACGGCCGCAACACATACTCGTCGATGGCAACAAATGGAAGCCCTACGTGCCGGAAGGCGAGCTGTTGGAGATACCGGCGGACACCGTGGTACACGGCGATGCGACCTACCTGTCCATAGCCGCAGCGAGCGTACTCGCCAAGACCTACCGCGACGACTACATGAACCGCCTGCACGAGGAGTACCCGCAGTACGGCTGGGACCGCAACAAAGGCTACCCTACCGCCGAGCACTACGCCGCGCTCCGACAATACGGACCCACGCCGTACCATAGAAAAACTTTTAATTTGAAGTTGACAGTTGACAATTGATAGTTGATAATTAAATTGATAATTTTATGTTATTTATTCAAACCACACAACAGACGCAGGAGGGCCAGGCTCGTCCTCGTCGGAGAGTAGGCTGCTTAGGCGGCTGTCTGATTTTCTTCGCAGTGTATTTCATTTGCAGCGCCATCTTGGGATGGATCATGGGCGACGCGCTTTCCAACACTACCGTAACCTTGCAGGACAAGACCGTTTATCGTCTGCAGATGAAAGGTACGCTGGTAGAGCAAGGACAAGAGGCCAACCCCTTTGCGTCCCTCATGGGCGAGGTGCCGTACGTAGGCAGCCGCGCCAACCAGGAAACAGTAGGTCTGGACCAGATACTGAGTAACATCCGTCTGGCGAAGAACGACGAGAAGATCTTAGGTATATGGATCGACGGTGGCGAGTTGGCCATGGCTCCGGCTTCCGCCAAAACGATCCGCGACGCGCTGCTCGATTTCAAGAGTTCGGGCAAATGGGTCATCGCTTCCGCCAAGAGTTTCGGCGAGACGAACTACTATGTAGCCTCTGCGGCTGACCGCATCTGTATGGATCCGACGGGTAGCGTAGATTGGCACGGTTTGGGAGCACAGAAAATGTATTACACCCGCGCCATGGAGAAGATCGGCGTGAAGATGAATATCCTGAAGGTAGGTACGTTCAAGAGCGCGGTGGAGCCGTATTTCCGGACCTCGATGAGTGAGGCGGACCGAGAGCAGACGAAGCAGTACCTCGACGGTATCTGGAGCGAATACAAGCAGGCAGTAGGCGCTTCCCGCGGACTGAGCGAGGCGCAGCTGGACGAGCTGGCGGACAGGCCGATGGACGTTGAGTCCGCAGAGGCTACACTCGCTGCCGGATTGGTGGATACCATCGTATATGTACAGGACATGGATTCGCTGCTGCGCGTCTATACCGGCACCGAAGATTACCACCTGCTGACCACCGGCAAGATGGCTCAGGTGAAACGTCCGGAGAGCAAGGCTAAGGACAAAATCGCCGTACTGTACCTGGAGGGCGAGATCACCGACGAGACCGGCGACGGGATTGTAGGCAAAGAGGTGGTCAAAACCCTCAAGGAAATCAGTAAGGAGGACAACCTCAAGGCACTCGTGCTGCGCGTGAACAGTCCGGGCGGCTCCGCCGATGCCAGCGAGCAGATCTGGCACGCTATTCAGAAGATCAAAGCCGACTCCATCCCTGTAGTGGTGTCGATGGGCGACTATGCCGCTTCGGGAGGCTATTATATCTCCTGCGGCGCGGATTATATCTACGCCGAACCGACGACTCTCACGGGTTCAATCGGTATCTTCGGTACCGTGCCGGACGTCTCCAAACTGCGCGACAAAATCGGTGTGGACCTCGACGGCGTGGGCACCAACAAGCACTCGGGCATGGGCGCCATGGTGATCAAAGGCATGAGCGACGAGGAACATGCCATCATGCAGAAGATGGTAGAGCGCGGTTATGACCTGTTCACCCGCCGCTGCGCCGAGGGCCGCCATGTGGAGCAGGACTATATCAAGTCCATCGGCGAAGGCCGTGTATGGTTAGGATACAAAGGCAAAGAGATCGGTATTGTAGATGAGCTGGGCAACCTGGAGGACGCCATTAACAAGGCGGTTGAACTCACCGGCGTAGAGAACTACCAACTCTGTTACTACCCCGAGCTCGCCGACCCGTACGCCGAGCTGCTGAAGATGTTCGACAACACCACGGAGGAGGAGAGACTGCTCATGAAGGTACGCACCTTCTGCTCCAAGCCGCGTGTAATGGCTCTGATGCCGGAAGTGGAGATTAGGTGAAAGGTGAAAGGTGAAAGGTGAAAGGTATTCTATACATACCACTGAGTTGGCTCTACGCTTTAGGCGTGTGGTTCCGGCATCTGCTCTTTGACCGGCGGCTGCTGCACTCGACGAAGGTGAAGATTCCCACCATCTGCGTGGGCAACCTCGCTGTGGGCGGTACGGGCAAGACACCCATGACGGCTTATATCGTAGGGCTGCTGGTGGAGAACGGCTACCGGCCGGCAATCCTCTCGCGGGGGTACAAACGCACCACGAAGGGTTTTGTAATGGCGGACCCCTCATCTACGGCGGACACCCTCGGCGACGAGGCGATGCAGCTCCACCGTAACTTTCCGGAAGTGCCGATCGCGGTGTGCGAAAGCCGTGTGCGAGGCGTGAAGCAACTGCTGCGACAGGTAGAAAGGCTGGACGTCGTCGTCTTGGACGACGCCATGCAGCACCGCCGGCTCCGGAGCGGTTACACGGTACTCCTGACCGCCTACGACAAACTCTACATTGATGATCACATGTTACCCTGGGGCACGCTGCGCGATCTGCCTTCCCGGGCACTCAAAGCCGACTCCATCGTGGTGACCAAGTGTCCCGAGGATATACGTCCGATTGACATGCGTGTGATTAACAACCGGCTCCATCTGCCGACCTACCAGACGCTTCATTTCGCAGGTGTGGAGTACGCCCCGATCGAGCAGGAAGGTACGCCGCTGGTGCTCGCCGGCATTGCGCATCCGCAGTATATGATTGACCATGTACGTCGCCAATACCCGCAGGCGGAGCTGCTCGCTTACCCCGATCACCACCATTATACGCCGCAGGATATAGAGGTTATTCTCGCAAAGGCACAGCCCTTCGATTTTGTCATTACTACGGAGAAAGACCTGCAGCGGCTGAGAATGACACCCCTCCTGGAGCGGCTCAGCGAGCAGGGCAAGAAACTCATCGCCCTGCCCATCCGCACTATATTCTACACTCCGAAAGAGCAGTTCGACAAACTGGTCCTGAGATACGTACGCGAAAACAAACGCTTATGACGCCTGACAAAACCCTACATATACTCAAGCGGTTTATCCCGCCGTACAGAGCCCAAATGGCGCTGAATATTCTCTTCAACCTGTTATCGACCGTTCTGTCGCTCTTCTCGTTTGCAGCGGTTATACCGGTGCTGCGGATTTTGTTCGGGCTGACGGAGGTCAACGTGCAGTGGGTGGAGATGAGCCGCGTGCACGGGCTGCAGGAGACTGTCGCTGCGGGGCGCACCAACCTCTATTGCCTGCTCAACGAACAGATTGCGGCGCACGGAGCGAGTTATGTATTGCTGCTGTTAGGTGCGTTCCTCGTGGTGATGACGGGTTTCAAGTGCGGTGCGGCGTGGTTGGCGAACTACTTCATGGTCCCCATCCGGACGGGTGTGTTGCGCGACTTGCGCAAGCAGCTCTACGACAAGATTCTCTCCCTGCCGATGGGGTATTTCACCGAGGCACGGCGCGGCGACGTGATCTCGCGTATGACGAACGACGTAGGCGAGGTGGAGGGGTCCATTATGAGTGCGCTGGACATTCTCTTCAAGGACCCGATCATGATCCTCGTCTATCTGGTGACACTGCTGGTTATCTCGTGGCAGTTGACGCTCTTTGTGCTTATCCTCATGCCGGTTGCCGTCTTCTGTATCGGCCGTATAGGGCGGTCGCTCAAACGGGCGTCCACCAGAGGGCAGGAACAGAACGCGGAGATCCTCTCGTCCATCGACGAGACTTTATTAGGTCTGAGGGTCGTCAAGGGCTTTAACGCACAGGACAAACTGCGTGCCCGCTTCGACACCCTCATCAATGCCACCCGCGCTACCTTCAACCGGATTAACCGCCGCTACTACCTCGCCCACCCGCTCTCGGAGTTCTTAGGCACGGCGCTGATTGCGGTTATCCTGTGGTTCGGCGGACTGCTGATCCTCTCCGACCACGCCACGATTGACGCCTCGACTTTCATCTACTACCTCGTGATCTTCTACTCCATTATCAACCCCTCGAAGGACCTGAGCCGGGCGGCTTACGGTATCCGCCGGGGAATGGCGTCGCTGGAACGAATAGACGAGGTGCTGAACACCCAATCGAACATTGCCGAACCGGCGAGCCCGAAGCCGGTGGTGTTTGACCAAGAGATTGAGATCAAGGATTTACATTTCCGGTACAGCCCGGAACGCGAGGTACTGACGGATATCAACCTCGTCATTCCGAAGGGCAAGACGGTAGCGTTGGTCGGTCAGTCGGGCAGCGGCAAGACGACGCTCACGGATCTCGTTCCGCGGTTCTACGACCCGCAGGAGGGTGCTATCACCATTGACGGCACGGATATACGGTCCTTCCGCACACACGACCTGCGCGCACTGATGGGTATTGTGTGCCAGGAGCCGATCCTCTTCAACGACACGGTGTATAACAATATTACCTTCGGCGTGGACACCACGCAGCCGGCGCCGAACGGCATGAGTTGGGCGCAGGCAGTGGAGCAAGCCGCGCGGATAGCCAACGCCCATGAGTTCATCATGGAGATGAAAGACGGCTACGAGACCGTCATCGGCGACCGAGGCAGCCGGCTCTCCGGCGGGCAGCGGCAACGACTCAGTATAGCGCGGGCAGTGCTCAAGAACCCGCCCATCCTCATCTTGGACGAGGCTACCTCGGCGCTCGACAGTGAGTCGGAGAAATTAGTACAAGGTGCGCTGGAGCACCTCATGCAAGAGCGCACCACCCTCGTCGTGGCGCACCGGCTCTCAACGATCAAGCACGCCGACCTCATCTGCGTCCTGTACGAAGGACGGATTGTAGAGCGCGGCACGCATGACGAGCTATACGCCCTCGGCGGACACTACACCAAACTCGTGGATATGCAGCAGTAAGAAAAAAGACCGCTGCGCTCAAAGACAAAAGATGGAGCAATTATCAATCATAAATCATAAATCATCAATGGCAAAACCAAAGGTTTTGCTTGGTATGTCAGGCGGAATAGACTCCACGGTGAGCGCCATGCTTCTTCTGGAGCAAGGCTATGAGGTGGTGGGAGTAACCTTCCGGACGTATGACTCCATGAAGGAGTCGTGTCTGGCAAAGGAGAAAGGGTGTTGCACGATCGACTCGATCATGGAGGCGAAGCGCAATGCCGGGCGGATGGGGTTTGAGCACCACATAGTGGATTTCCGCGAGCCCTTCCGGCGGTGCGTCATTCAAAATTTCATCGACGAATATATGTCCGGGCGGACGCCTAACCCCTGCGTGGTGTGCAACAGTACCATCAAATGGGGCGAAATGCTCCGTTTGGCGGACGAGATGGGCTGCGAGTTCATCGCCACGGGTCATTATGCCCGCATCGCCGTTCGGGACGGGCATTACTACCTCCGCACGGCGGCGGACAGCCGCAAGGACCAGACTTATTTCCTCTGGCGGCTGACGGAGGAGCAACTGAAAAGAACCATCTTCCCTCTTGGCGACTACACCAAAGACCGGGTGCGCGAGATAGCCCGGGCGCACGGCTACGAGAAACTTGCCGTCAAACGGGAGAGCCAGGAGATCTGTTTTATTCCCGACGATGACTACCGCACCTTCCTGCGCGCGAACGTGCCCGATTATAAGGAACGCGTGCACGCGGGCGAGTACGTGGACAAAGAGGGCAAGGTGCTCGGCTTCCACGAGGGCTTCGTCAACTACACGATTGGTCAGCGCAAGGGATTAGGAATAGCGCTTGGCCACCCCGCTTATATCACGCACATCGACGCCGCGACAAACCGCATTACGTTGGGTACGAACGAGGACATGTACGCCTCGGAGCTACGGTACCACGGTGCACCCCTGCGCCCCTTAGCCGGGGGCGGCGTACTCACCGCCAAGGTGCGGTACCGCACCCAAGCCGTCCCCGTGACACAAAAAGACGAGGGTTGCCTGCAATTCGCAACCCCCGTCTGGGGAATAACGCCGGGACAGTCGGTCGTCGTCTATCAGGACGAACTCGTCATCGGCGGCGGGATTATTCTCTAAAGGACGATTTACGATTTACCATGTACGATTTATGTACGATTTAATTAAGGACGATCTTCCTTCGTACTTTTTATTCCTTCGTAAATCCTTCGTACATCGTACATTTGTCCTTCGTACATTGAGCGTTATTTCCCGAAATAACGCTTGTACAGACCTTCGAAACCTCTACCGTGACGAGCCTCGTCGCGTGCCATCTCATGTACGGCATCGTGAATAGGATCGAGGTTCAGTTCTTTCGCACGCTTGGCGATATTCAGTTTGTCCTCGCATGCACCGGCCTCTGCCATCATACGTTTCTCGAGGTTGGTCTTCGTGTCCCAAACGACCTCGCCTAAGAGCTCTGCGAAGAGCGAAGCATGGTCTGCCTCCTCGTATGCATATTTACGGAACGCAGCAGCGATCTCGGGATAGCCCTCGCGGTCGGCTTGACGCGCCATGGCCAGGTATTGTCCCACCTCGGTGCACTCGCCCATGAAGTGAGCGCGCAGACCGTCATGGATAATAGGATCGGTCACGTCCTTGGCTACGCCTGCTACGTGTTCGCACGCGAAGTTCAGTTTGTCATCGGAAGCTACCTTCCACTCTACGATTTGTTTGCACTGCGGGCAGCGCTCGGGTGCCTCATTGCCCTCGTGGACATAACCACAGATCGGGCAGATAAATTTCTTTGCCATAATTGTTAGTATTTAAGGGTTAAACATTGGTTCACTTTTCACTTTTCACTTTTCACTTTTCATTTTTCACTTTTCATCCTCTCAATCAGATCCTCGGCACGGCGGAGGGCGAAGTGGATATTCGCGCAGATATTATGCGGATCCATCTGTTGCTCAATACCGCCCTGCATGAGTTGCTTGTGCACATGGTCGTTCACGCCGGAGAGAATAATCGTGATCCCCTCCTGGTGCGAGCGCTCAATGAGGATCGAGAGGTTGTGCATCGCCGTGGAGTCCACGAACGGCACCTTCCTCATGCGGATGATACGAACGGGGTATTTCTCGCCCGATACGTGGCGCATGATCTCGTCGAAGCGGTTGGCTATACCGAAGAAATACGGGCCGTCGATCTCATACACCTCCACGCCCTCGGGGATAGTCAGGTGCTCGAGGTTGGACTGCACGTCGGTGTCCTCGTTGGGGTCGATCTCGTTATGGAGGGTACGTATCTGCGTCTGCTCGTTGGTACGCATGAGGAACAATACCATCGCTAACAGGATTCCCACCTCAATAGCTACGGTGAGGTCGAAGATGACGGTCAGGAAGAACGTGATCAGCAGCACCCAAAGGTCGCGGTTACGGTGCTTGACCAGTCCGGCGATCGTCTTCCAGCCGCTCATCGAGTACGCCACCATGATCAGTACCGCAGCGAGGCATGCCATCGGAATCATACCTACCAGACTGCCGAGGAACAGGAGTACCAGCAGCAGTACCACCGCGTGCACGATACCCGCTATGGGCGAGCGGCCGCCGTTATTGATATTCGTCATCGTACGGGCAATTGCGCCGGTGGCGGGAATACCGCCGAAGAACGGCACGACGATGTTCGCCACGCCTTGGGCGATGAGCTCCGTATTGGAGTTATGCTTGTCGCCGATCACGCCATCCGCCACCATTGCGGAGAGCAGACTCTCAATGGCGCCCAACATGGCGATCGTGAACGCCGAGGGGAAGAGTTTCTGAACGGTGGTGAAGAACGTCTCGCCCTCCGCCAACTCCATCGACGGCATCTGCGGCGCAGGAATGCCGTGGGGCAGTTCGTACAGGTCGCTGATCGTCTGCAGCCCTGCTACGCCCCAGGACGCCGGAGCGTACTCCTTGAGCAACCACACCGCAAGGGTGGCTAAGACGATTGCCGCCAGCGAGCCGGGAACACGCTTCGTCAACTTGGGCATGAAGATACATATCAGCAGCGAGAACATACCAATGCCTAATGCCCACCAGTTGACCTCAAAATGATGGAAATAATAGTTCCATTTATCGACGAAGTTCGCCGGCACGTCGGTCAGTCCGAGTCCGAAGAAATCGTTCATCTGCGTACTGAAGATCGTCACCGCTATACCGGCGGTGAAACCCACGATCACGGGGTACGGCACGAACTTGATCACCGACCCGAACCGCGCCAAGCCCATCAGGAGCAGCAGGATACCCGCCATGACCGTAGCGATCATGAGCCCCGAGAGACCGTATTCCTGGATAATACCGTAAATGATGACGATGAACGCACCCGTCGGACCGCCTATTTGCACCTTACTGCCGCCGAGCACCGAGATGATCAGTCCGGCGATGATGGCAGTCACCAATCCTTCCGTGGGACCCACGCCCGAGGAGATACCGAAAGCAATCGCCAGCGGTATCGCCACGATGCCCACAATCACACCTGCCAACGCGTCTTGCGCCAGCATTTTTGAGTTGTAATTCCGAAGTGTCTGGAATAACTTAGGAGAAAAAACTTCTTTTATATTGTACCTGTATTGCATAAATCGCTGCAAAGGTACAAAAAAATTTGCATATGTGCAAAAAAAATTGTACTTTTGCACTCATAAAAGTTTTTAAGCATGAAAATTTCAGAGATCAGAAGGGTCATTGGCGACCGATTGGTAACTATTGGGAACGAGGATATAGAGATCAAACACCTGTTGACGGACAGCCGTCAGTTGGGCGCGGAACCGGAGAACACCCTCTTCTTCGCCATCAAAACCGCGAAGCGGGACGGTGCGGATTTTATCCCCGAGTTGAAGGAAAAAGGCGTGCGTGCCTTTGTGTCGGACGATCCGATCGGTGCGCTGCAGGACTTGGCGGCGTACGTGCGCAGCCGGTTCCACGGGACGGTCATCGGCATCACGGGTTCGAACGGCAAGACGGTCGTCAAGGAATGGTTGTACCAGCTGCTCAAGGACGATTACACGGTGATCCGTTCACCCAAATCCTATAACTCGCAGATCGGCGTGCCGCTCTCCGTCTGGGGGCTCGAACAATTACGAATGACGAATTACGAATTACGAATTACAAAGGAGAAGCCGGTGATTGCCATCTTCGAGGCGGGTATAAGCCAGCCGCGTGAGATGGGACGTCTGGAGCGGATTATCCGTCCGACAATAGGCGTGATCACCTATATCGGGCATGAGCACGACGAGAACTTTGCGTCACTGGAACAGAAGCGGGCGGAGAAGATGAAACTCTTCGCGCACACGGATACGGTCATTGAGGATCCCACGCACCAGAACGTGCGCACCTGCGCAGCCGTCATGCGTGCGCTCGGGTATAACGAGGAGACCATCAGCGAGCGGATCCTCCACCAGACCCACGAGACGGTATTGGCGGTGAACCTCACGGCATTGGTCGAGAACGTGCGGTATTTCCGGTCGCTGCTCAAGCCCGAGACCAAACTGACCTGCATGGTCAAGGCGTTCGCTTACGGTGCCGGCAGCGTGGAGGTCTCCAAAGCCCTCCAAAAAGCCAATGATGAAATCGTACATCGTACATCGTCAAATCGTACATTGGTTGATTATCTGGCGGTGGCGGTGGCTGACGAAGGAGTCGAGCTCCGCCGCGCAGGAATCACCCTGCCGATTATTATCATGGACCCCGAGGTAGCGGCATTGGACCTGATCCTGGAGAATAACCTGGAGCCTAATGTCTATTCCTTCGCCTCGTTGGAGAACGTGATCGGAGCCGCCGAGGCAAAGGGACTGGAGCATTACCCGATACATATCAAGATAGACTCCGGCATGCACCGCTTGGGCTTCTACCGGGAAGAGATGCCCCGCCTCATCGAACGCCTCAAGAGTACGCAAGCCGTGCGGGTGCAGTCCGTGTTCTCGCACTTGGCGGGCAGCGACGAGGCGCAGTTCGACGACTTCACCCTGCAACAAATCCGGTATTTCGATGCCTGTGCCGAGGAACTGAAGGCAGGACTCAACTACCCCATTATCAAGCATATACTGAACTCCGCCGGTATCGAGCGGTTCAGTGACTACCAGTTCGACATGTGCCGGCTGGGAATCGGTCTGTACGGGTTCTCGTTCGCGGGTGCCAAACTGCGTAATGTATGTACGCTGCGAACGACGATCCTCTCGGTCAAGACCGTCAAGGCGGGCGAGACCATCGGTTACGGACGGCACACTACCCTCTCCGAGGACCGAGTGATTGCCGTTATTCCGATTGGTTATGCCGACGGCTTCGACAGGCGGTTCTCCAACTACGGCGGCGAGGTCGTCATCCGCGGCAAACGCTGCCCGGTGGTCGGTAACGTGTGCATGGATCAGGCGATGATCGACGTCACCGGCACGGATGCCCAGCCGGGCGACGAAGCGGAGATCTTCGGCGACAGACTGCCGCTGGAGGAACTCGCCGCCAAACTGAACACCATTACCTACGAGATATTAACCTCCGTTTCGCGCCGTGTCCAACGCATCTATTACTACGAATAAACTGAGTATCGGGTACCGGCCTGCCTCTGGCTCCTCCGTAAAGGGAAGAGAGACGGTTGTCCAGCGTGACCTCACCTTCTCGCTCTACGAGGGCGAAATGGTTTGCATGCTCGGTCCTAACGGGTGCGGCAAATCGACACTACTGCGCACGTTGGCGGGATTGCAACCGGCGTTAAGCGGAGAATATCGTTTCAGCGAGCTAAGCGAACGGTCTAAATCCATTGCTTTGGTGCTGACGGAACGGCTGTCGATGGAGAACACGACGGTACACGATGTGGTCGCCCTCGGGCGGTATCCCTACACCTCCTTTCTGGGCGGACTGACAGAGGCGGACGAGGCTGCGATTGACGAAGCCTTGGCGCGCGTGGGATTAGCGGGTGAAGAGATGAAGGGGTCGTTCTTCAACGCCCACTCGGACGGAGAGAAAGCACGCATACTGATTGCCAAAGCGCTCGCGCAACAGACGCCGATTATCCTGCTGGACGAGCCTACGGCGCACCTTGACCTGCCCCACCGCATCAAGGTTCTGCGGCTCCTGCGGCAGTTGGCACACGAGCAGAACAAAACGGTGCTGATCTCGACCCACGAACTCGATCTCGCGCTCGCGCTGAGCGACCGGATCCTACTCATGACGCCCGGCAAAGGCATACAACTCGACACCGCCGAGGCACTCAAAGCGCAAGACGCTTTCACCACGGCGTTCGGCATGGATATATTCGATTTGAAAATTGAAAATTGAAATACTATGATTCTATTAGCAGACAGTGGCAGTACCAAGGTGCATTGGTGCCTGGTGACCGCAAGCGGTCAGTGCTCGGACGTGTTCACGGACGGTATCAATCCGCTTTTCCAGACCTCAGATGCCATGCGTAACAGCATCTGCAACCAACTCCTGCCGCAGATCAGTCATCTGCTCTGGGCGGGAACGTTAACCCATGTGTTTTTCTATGGCGCCGGTTGCACACCCGAGAAAAAAGTGTACGTACAGAAAGCGCTGGAGCAGGTCTTTAAGAAAGCGGAGGTTCACGTAGCCTCCGACATGTTAGGCGCCGCCCGCGGATTGCTCGGGCATAAGGCAGGCGTAGCCTGTATCTTAGGCACCGGCAGCGGCAGTTGTTACTACAACGGCACGGAGATCGAATGGGCGGTGCCGTCGTTGGGATATATATTGGGTGACGAAGGCTCGGCAGCCGTGTTAGGCAAGAGACTGGTAGGCGACCTGCTCAAGAACCAGCTCGGCGAGGACCTCAAAGAGGCGTTCTTCAAGGAGTACCAAACCTCCATGGCGGAGATCATCGAAAAGGTCTATCGGCAGCCGTTCCCCAACCGGTTCCTGGCGAAGTTATCCCGTTTCTGCGCCGACCATATAGAGGACCAACGGATTCACGACCTCGTTTACGACCATTTCGTACAGTTCATCCGCCGCAACCTCGTGCAGTATAAGGCCGACGCGCCGATCGGATTCGTCGGTTCCATCGCCTATTACTACAAGCCCATACTGGAGGAAGCGATGCGCGCGGAGGGGTTACCGATGGGCACGGTGCTGCAGGACCCCATCGAGGGACTGAAAGAGTACCACAAGGCTGCTATCGTGCCTACTACCTGACCGGCTTGCGGAGGCGCCCCGGGTAGTCGTCCTGGTGGGCACGGGAGGTGACGCCGCGGTTGGCTACGTAACGGTCGTAATACTCGATGATGAGGGTGGTCAGCGGCAGGGCGATGATCATGCCGATCACGCCGAAGAGCGCACCCCAGACGCTGAGGGAGAGAAGGATCATCGCGGGACTCATGCCCGTGACGTCACCCATGATCTTAGGGGTGAGGATCATATCCTGGATCGACTGTACGACGATGAAGACGACCGCCATCATCAGCAGCGTGAGCCAGACGGGCTGTCCCGTCTGCGCCGACTGAATCAGGCACAGCACGATACAGGGCGGGATACCCAACGCCTGCATGTACGGCACCATGTTGAGGAGTCCGATGATGAGCCCCATCGCGATACCCATCGGCATGCCGGTGATGGTGAAGCCGATGGCGAAGAGGACACCCACGCAGGTAGCGACCATCGCCTGCCCGCGGAAATAGGCGTTCATGTTCCGGTCAATGGCACCCATGAGGGTAACGACCTGCGGCCTGATCTTACGCGGTATATACCGGCTGTAGCCGGCGCGGATGTTCGGCATGTCGATCATCAGAAAGACCAGATAGAGGAATCCGATGAAGACCACCACCAGTTCGGAGAGCCACGACAGACCGCCGGTGATCCAGTTGGAGATCTTGGGCAACAGTTCCTTGAGGGAGGTGGTCAGTTCGGGGTTCGCGAGCGCTTTCTTCCAATCCCACTCCGCCTGCCAATGAAGGAGTTTCTCCTGGGTCTCGGCGGAGACATAATCGTTTATATTGATAGTCGCTATATAGGCCTGGAATGCCGTCCAGGCGGTATTGACCTGTTCGGTCACGGGTCTGCGCAGGGCGGCTATCGCACCTGCCACTATTCCGAGCACCATGACCAGCGTCACAAACACCGCGAGCGCCCGGTTACGCACGCGGCATTTGGTTTGCACGAACACCACCACGGGGTCCAGCACATACGCCAGCAGAAAGCTGACGAAGAACGGCAGTAAGACGCCGTAGAGACGGGAAAACATATGGTAAATTACGAATTACTAATTAAAAATTACGAATTACCATTTGTTCATTTTCTTAGTTTCCCGGTAATGAAGTTCCACACGCGGGAGAGGAGCGAGGCGTAGAAATCGAGTTCGCGGGTAGCGTTCTCCACGTGGCACTCGATCCGGACGCGTTCTATCTCGGCTTGGTGCTCCGCCTCCATGGTCTTGAGCGCGAGCTCTTCCTCCGACCGGATCTGTTTCGCCATCAGGGCGATGAAGGGGTGTATGAAGAGCGGTTTGCGGCAGACGACAGCGATGACGATGAGCAGCACGTACAAACTACCGATGATGAGCGACGCCGCCCAAATAGGCATACATGCCGACAGCGCGTGGATAGCGGCTACTGCGCCGAACGAAAGGACGGCAAAGACGCAGAGGACTATCGTGAAGATCATCAGAAAGAGCCCTAACACACGGCTCACGATGCCGATGAGACGCAGTTTGCCTACCTCGCCGACCGACTTGCCGTAGGTGGTCAGTTCGTCCTTGATTTGGTTGAATACTTCGTTTTCCATAAATTCTCAATTCTCAAATCTTAAATCTTAAATCTTAAATCCTAAATCCTAATTCTCCTCTGCCTCCTTCTTTGCGGGTTCTGCTGCAGGAGCCGGCTCCTCGGGCGCGTTTGCGGCTGCCAAATCCTGTTTGAGCTGCTCGCAGTAGTCCTGCATGCGTTGTTTGGCCTCGTCGGCATAGTCTGCGATCTGTTGACGAATCTCCTCGCCGGTTTTCGGAGCGAGTAACAAGGCGGCTGTTGCGCCTACCAGTGCGCCGCCGATAAAGAGTGCGGCTCCCTTAAACAAGTTGTTCATAGTAGTACTATTTGATATGTGATTAGATTATGTGTTAACCTTTGCGCCGCAAAGGTACAACTTTTTTTTGACATACGCAAGAGAAAAATGAAAAATGAAAGATGAAAAATGAAAAATGAAAGGTGAAAAATGAAAAAATCGCCCCGAAGGACGATTTTCCCTGTTTGTGAATTGTGAATTGTGAATTGTGAATTACTTTTAGTGCGCTGCGTCATATTCCTGTCCGCAGACCATCCACAGGTAGGCGCGCATGGTCTTTTTGCCGGTCTCGCGCTGGGCGGCGAAAGCCTCCTGGTCCTGCGTCATCTTGTTGAGGTCCTTGGCACGGAGCTTGACCGCCCGAGACACCTCGGTGAAACGCAGGCGGATAGCCTCTTCCTTGGCGCTCAGCGACGTGGAACGCTCGTAGGTGTCACCCTTGCGGATGTAGATACGCGTGCAGTCGGGGTTCTGGGTCGGCGCGGTGCGGTGCGTACCGATGAGGTAGTCACCGTGTTTGTGACCGTCCTGCTTTTTCGGTTTTGCCAGGGAGCCGTTTACGAACTCAATACCCGGCGAATAAGTTACTTTTCCCATAATTCGTTAAGGTTTTGGTTAATGGTTAATGATTGGTTGTTTGCTTTCGACTTTCGACTTTCGACTTTTGACTTTAAGTTACCTCTTCTTGGTGCCCTGGTAGTCCTCGACGGTCTTGGAGGTGATGGTGGTGGTCACCTTGGCGGAGTCGTTGACGACCTGCGAGTAGGAGGAGGTGGTGGTGATCGTCCTTACCGCCTTGCAGGAGCACATGCCCGCCACGATGGCGGAGAGCACGAGGGCGCTAAGCAGCAGGGATTTGAGTGATTTGGGTAGGAATTTTCTCATAATCGGTGTATTTGAGGTGGATTATTTGGCTTGTCGGGAGTCTGTCCCCGGGGCGCATCTGTATGATCTCGATGCGTATGTCCTCGTGCCGTTTCTGCTCGTAGAGCATGCGTTCGACGACGGCTTGGTACTGCGTCTTGCGTGTGATGAGCACGCATCCCTGCGAGTGCTCAGGCTTGGTGCCGCCGTGTATGCGGATGCCGGAACGACCGGGAACGTTGCGGAGCAGCGGGAGCAGTTTGCCGAAACGCGGGCTCATCGTCACGCAGACGGGATAGACGAGGGCGGGTATGATGACGGGCAGGTTCTCCAGCGTGTCGGCGGCTTTGACGAGAAGGGTCTCGTTGCGCCGCCCGGGCTGGCAGAGGTAGAGCACGCCCCGTACCTTGTTCCCCTCGGGCTGAAAACGGTATAACTTGTAGTAGCTCATGGTCTTTCTACTTTTGTCTTTCTACTTTGAGCGAAGCGGTCTTTCTACTTTGAGCGAAGCGGTCTTTCTACTTTGAGCAAAGCGGTCTTTCTACTTTTGTCTTTTTCTATAGACATAATCGATGCCGAAGAGCGCGCCGGCGAAGGTGGCGACCTCGCCGAAGCCGATGAGGAGCGACTCGTGGATCTGTCCCTGCGGGTCAATGAACACCCCGCAGAAGAGCATCGTCAGTCCTCCGAGGGAGAGCAGTGCGGCAGTAAAGAGTTGTATGTTTTGATTATTTGACATTTTGATAGTTGATAGTTGACAATTGATAATTGACAGTTGGCTCCCTCCCCCTCCCCTGAGGGGAGGCCGGGTGGGTGTTGGGGTCCCCGAAAATTTTAATTTTTGGGGAGAGCGGAGGCATCGGTTGCCTGTCGATTTAGCGGAGTGGTATCGACCATTGCACACCGATTGCCGAACGCTAGTGCAAAGATACACTAAAAAAGCGCGGAAAGCAAATTTTCCGCGCCCTTTTGTTACGCGGGTTTTCAAAGCAGGTTGTAACCCACGTAATCAGAGATACTTACGGCGTCTTTTTTTGACACCCATCCGCGCGCTCTGATGGCAGAGGTGTTGATACGGCGGTGTCTTCTGCGTTCGCGATCCGCCCATCCGCAGAGGAGCACATCCCAGTGGAAGGCGGTGAGTTCGTAATCCAGATG
>OCVV011346784.1_pt1 | contig 20453 bp, 14 predicted proteins | sample 1539721 | NCBI WGS metagenome assembly OCVV01 (sample SAMN02144230, study PRJEB22623) | gut metagenome | biome: sheep rumen | host: Ovis aries | place: New Zealand
AATATTGAAAAGACTCTCGGCTTTCTATATAATAATAGAATTATGAGTAGATGTTTTACAATGTTGAAGCCGGGTGTAATTAACCGTCGGCTTGTAGGCGAAGTTATTGAACGCCTTGAGAAAAAAGGTTTTAAGCTTGTTGGTATGAAAATGATGCATGTAACTCCTGAACTTGCAGGAAAGCATTATGCAGAACACGATGGTAAGCCATTTTACAATGACCTCGTGGAATATGTTACTTCTGGTCCTGTAATTGCTATGGTATGGCAGGCTGATGACTGTGTAACTCTTATGAGAAAAGTTGTTGGTGCAACAAAACCTACAGAAGCAAATCCAGGCACAATTCGTGGTGACTACTGTATCCACACAGACAGAAATATTATTCACGCTTCTGACAGCGACGAAAGTGCTGAACGCGAAATAAACCTCTGGTTCAAACCGGAAGAGTTGTACGACTGGAAAGACTGTGAGGATGGATGGTTCTAATTCCATCTATTTGAGGGGAACAAATCATGTCAGAAAAAACAGTTGGCGTAATTGGTGGTGGGGCCTGGGGTACAGGTCTTGCGCAGGCTTTAGCTCGTGGTAATCATAAGGTTCAGATATGGGCCTTAGAAGATGAAGTTGTTGATTCAATTAATAATGAACACGAAAATAAAAAATTCCTTCCAGGTTATAAACTAAGCGACAGAATTACCTGCTCAAAGGATATTATCGAAGTTGCAACAGGTAAAGAATTTCTGATTATTGCATCTCCATCTCTTTATCTTGCTTCTACACTTAAAAAGATTGTTGATGTTCCTAATATTGCAGATGGTTCTACTGTTATTACAGCCATAACTAAAGGCTTTGTTCCTTCTGAAAAAGGGCCAAAATTGATTCTCGAAACTATGGAATCGATTTTGCCAGAAGTTTATAAAGATTGTACAGTTTATGTTGCAGGTCCAAGCCATGCCGAAGAGGTTGCTATGGGTAAACTTACCGGCCTGGTTGCTGCATCTTTGAATCCTAAAAATTCTATTCGTGTGCGCGAGCTTTTACGAGTACCTGGTCTTATGGTATTTTCCAGCTTTGACGTTGTTGGTGTTCAAATTTGTGCTGCAGCTAAAAATGTTATTGCCTGTATTTATGGTGCAATGGATGCCATTGCCGAAGATTCAACTGTATTTGGTGATAACGCAGAAAGTCTTTTGCTTGCTGCAGGTCTTAACGAAATCCAGACAATTGGTTTTGCTATGGGGGCAACTCATGCAGAAACCTTTACGTCAATTTCTGGTGTAGGTGACCTGGATGTTACATGTAAATCAAAATATGGACGTAACCGTCGCTTTGGTCAGGATTTAATAAAAACAGATATGCTTTCAAAATTCAAAGATATTGATGATTTGATTGCTAATGTTGGAAAAATCGGATACCTGCCGGAAGGTGCAATTGCCTGCAAGTATGTTCACGAAATTGCAGAGAAAAAAGATTTGAAACTGCCTCTTTGCGACGGGCTTTATAAAATTTTAAACAAAGAAACTACTATAGAAAATACTTTGTATCAGTTGATGCACTTGTAATTTACAGGTCAATAAAAAAGACTTCCGTTGCGCATAGCGCCAAAAACCGATAAGGGTAGCCCCGCTTGTAGCGCAGGCTCGCCCAAACCTTATAATGTTTTTGGTGCTCTGCTCCACTCGCGTCTTTTTTCTTGACCTGCACATTCCTACGGAGAACTAACATGTTAGAAAAAATCACAGGAACTTTTAGTGGAATCGTAAAAAAACTCAGTGGTAAATCAACTATCACCGAAAAGAATATCGAAGATGCTGTTGAAGAAATTAAAATGGCTCTTCTCGAAGCCGATGTAAACCTTCGTGTTGTACGCCGCTTTGTTAATTCTACTATAGAAGAAGCTAAGGGTGAAAAGGTTCTGAAGTCTGTAGATCCTGGCCAGCAGTTTACAAAAATCATCTATGACAAGATGGTTGCAATGCTGGGAGATACCAAGGTTGATTTACACCTTAAAGGCCCTGATACTCAGTCTGTAATTTTGATGCTGGGTCTCCAGGGTGCCGGTAAAACTACTGCAGCTCACAAGCTTGCCGCCCGCCTCAAGAAAGAGGGTAGAAAACCATTACTCGCTGCCTGTGACCTCGTTCGTCCTGCTGCCGTAGAACAGCTTTCTCAGCTTGGTGAAAAAATCGGTGTTCCTGTTTATAAAGAAGATTCTAAAAATGCCGTTCGCAATGCAGAAGATTCTATCAGCTTTGCCCGCAAAAACGGTTACGATACAATTATTATAGATACTGCCGGTCGTCTTCAGATTGACGAAGAGATGATGGCAGAACTGGTAAAAATCAAAAAGGTAACCAGCCCTGTAGAAGTGCTTCTTGTTGCCGACGCAATGACTGGTCAGAATGCTGTTGATATTGCAAAGAGTTTTGACGAGCAGCTTGGACTTACCGGTGTAATTCTTACAAAGTTCGACTCAGATGCCCGCGGTGGTGCGGCTCTTTCACTTAAAACAATCACTGGAAAACCAATTCTCTTTATTGGTACCGGTGAAAAAACAGAAGACTTTGAAGTTTTCCATCCTGAACGAATTGCTTCGCGCATTTTGGGCATGGGTGATGTCGTTTCCCTTGTTGAAAAGGCACAGGAAACAATGGACGCCGAAGCTGCCCTCAAGATGCAGAAAAAACTTCAGCGCAATGAGTTTACCCTGCAGGATTATCTTGAACAGTTCCAGCAGGTTAAGAAGATGGGCAACATGCAGTCTATCATCGACATGATTCCTGGAATGAGCGGAATGGATGCTTCTCAGATGGATCTTTCTTCTATGAAAAAGAATGAGGCTATCATCCAGAGTATGACTTATAAGGAGCGCCTTAATCACCTGATTATTGGCCCAAGCCGCCGTAAACGAATTGCAAAGGGTAGTGGTACTTCAGTTGCAGATGTAAACAAGCTTTTGAAACAGTTTGAAAAAACTAAGCTCATGATGAAAAAGGTCAGCCGAAATAAAGGTATGCAAGGCCGTATGATGAATCAACTGGGCCTTGACCCAAGTATGATGGGTGGTCTTGGTGGTGCTCCTGGAGCCGGTGGTTTACCAGGCGGACTCGACCCAAGCGCACTCAAAGGCATGGACATGAAAAAGCTGATGGAAATGGCTAAGAAGTTTAGATAATTGTGATTTCCAGAAGAAAAAAGGCATACTGCCTACGCGGCTGTATCTACACTGACAAGCAGTCAAGCTGCTTGCAGTGCACTACAGAGTGTAGTCAGTATGCCTTTTTTCTTCTGGAAATATTATTATTTAATGTGAACTGAATATGCAGATTATTTTACAGTTAAAACACTTGCACTGCGGCCATCTTTTGTGTAGATTTTTTGCGGATTTGTGTTGTCGAGAACCGGGGTAAGGCCTATATAGTAATTGTAATAATACTTTCCGGCAGGTAGTGGCAGTTCGAGTTCATAAAGACCTGGGCTGGTTTCTTCGAGTTCATAAATCCATGGGTCCCAGTTTGTAAAGGTGCCGGCGAGATTGATTTTCTGGCCGGATTCGCCTTTGTAGATAAAATGGGCGTAGTCGTTGCGCGGAGATTCTGTGTATACGTTAATGCTTCCGAGATTATCCAGCTTTGAAAAATAAAGATTTACATTCTGATCGTATTCTTTGTTTGGATTCAGAGGGTCTGTTGTCCAGAGTCCATCGAAAACAAGGCGGTAACGAAGTTCTGTAAATTTGTGTTGTCTTTTGTAAACATAAAACATATGCTTGCGGCTGACTTTTTCGTCGTCATCTTTCTGGGTGAGTATCTGGAACGGGTGTATCACTTTATATTCTTCAAAATCAAAAACAATTCCTACAAAGCGATGTTTTGTGTCCGCAGTGAAAATAATATAATCGTCGGTGACTACAGGAGCCCCCGGCTTGTCAATTCCATGCAAAAGTGTATCAAGCTCAAAATTCTGATAATTAGTCTGTTCTGCAGCAAATACCGTAGAAGCACAAAAGCACCCCACAACCATTGCCGCCAAGAGTAAAATAAGCTTTTTCATACTTTGATTATCGGAGTTATGAAGAAAGAGTTTAGTGAAAGAAAAAATGCAAGTATAATATACAGGTGCGGGGATTATATAATGATTTGCTTAAAAAAAAGATTATAATTTGAAATGCGCGAGCGGAGAGGGACTCAATCTGCATTTGGGCGTTCGCGAGCGTAAGCGATAGCTGAAGCGAGTCGGATACCACTTACGCCCAACCGCAGATTGAGTTCATCGCAGCGGAAGCATTTCAAATTATAAGATTTCTTATATTTATATATTTTTCTTAAGTCATTTTCAAAATCATCCGTTCATATAAGAAGTATATTATACTTGTATTTTTATAGGGTTGTGGGGTAAAATTAAAGTAGTATGCCAGGATTAAGTCAGCTTAAAAAATTCAGCAGCGATCTTCTAGCTTTGGGTGATGAAACCAATCTTCGTGCCACCCGCGGCGAAAAGCCTGTAAAAATTGAAATTCCAAAAGAAATTGAAGATATTAATGACTCCGAAGACTTTGTTCTTGGTATGCCTCAGATTGAAGCAGAACCTGAGATTTCTGCTGTCGATGAAGACCTTTCTGATTTAACAGCCCTTGTTAATCCTTCTGCATCATCTAATGCTAAGTCTGGTGAAGCAGAGCCTGCCCCAAGTTTTGAAGCTCCTGATATGTCGGCACTTTTGAATCCGGTTGCCGCTGAAGTTTCTGAAGACTCTGGAATGCCAGACCTTTCGATGTTTGATGAACCGGAAGAGCCGGAACAGATTGATGAACCGGAACCTGAGCCGGAAGAAGTTTCTATTGCCGATATGGGCCTTGATGCCCTGCTTGCTGGCGGCGGATTTGATGAACCTGAAGAAGAGGAACCTGCAGAAGAAGAAAGTGAAGCTCCCGCTGATATTGACCTGAACGATTTTGAAGAAATATCTGATTTAGATAGTATTGGAGCTGATGAACCTGAGACAGTTGAGCCTGAGGTTGCAGAACCTGTAGAAGACGTTGAATCTCTTGATGAAGTTGAACCTGTAGAAGATTTTGACCTTGCTGAGCCAGCGGCACTTGATGAAGCAGAACCTCTTGATGAGGCTACTCCTCTTGAAGAGCTGGCTCCTGCATCAGAAGATTTTTCACTTGATGATATGGACTTTGGCGGGGACTCTGTATTACCGGAGGAACCTGCTGCTTTAGATGAAACTGCACCTGCAGAGGAGGGTGAGCCATTTGATATGTCTGCCCTCGATGATATGGATTTTGGCGGGGATACTGCATTTGGAGAGGAGTCTGCCCCTGCAGAGCCGGCTGATATAGAGGAACCTGCTGCTGAGACTTCAACTCCAACAGATGATTTTGATTTTGACTCAATGCCTGCAGAAAGCTTTGATGAAGAAACTGAACCTTTACCAACGGAAGAGCCTGTTACCGCTGATTCTGATGATACATCTGCTGCCAGTGACTTGTCTCTTGAAGATTTGGGAAGTCTTGATTTTGATATGCCAGAGACTCCTGCTGCAGAAGAGCCTGCTTCTGATTCTGATGATGGAGATGAAGCCGGAGGAATTCCAGAAGGATTATTTGATGCCGGAGACTTTGATTTAGGTGGTACTTCGGACGATTCTGGTGACTCGACTCCATCAACTGATTTTTCAGCTGAAGATGAAATTCCAGATTTTGATGATACAACTGGTCTTGATGATGAAGAGTCTGCTGAGGGTGGAGAAGGCGAAGAAAATGCTCCGCTTGAAGTTTTTGATACTTCCGAAATGGAAGGCATGGACTTTGGCATTCAGGATACAGATTCTCAGCTTAGCGGTGGTGGAGACGGAGATTTTGAATTTGGTTCTCATGATGATTTCGCTATGGAAGGCGAATTCGAAATTCCAGGATTCTCTGATGTAACTACTGCAAAGGAAGAAAAATCTAAAACAAAGATTGTATCTGGTAAAGAAAAAGGCAAAGGAAAGAAGGGTAAGGGAGCAGATCTTCCGGTAGCGGACTTTAATGGCGCACAGGAAGCTGAAGAATTGCCTCCAAATACACTTTCTGATGAGCAGTACAAAACCTTCCTTGCTAATCTTGCAGAATATCCATTAAACGTTCGTCTTGCCTTTGAAGACTTTATTGTTCAGGATGAATTTACAGACGATGCTGAATTCGAGATTATAGAAAAGATTCTTAATAAAGCTCCTGCACGTCAGGTTGCCGGTATGCTCGAAAAGATGCTCGATACCTCAATTCCAATTCCACGTGACTTTGAGCATCGTACCGCAGCTGAATATGAAGCTTACAAAAAATCTCTTTCTTATCAGTTAAGAAATAAAATTATTCCAGGTGTTTTGCTTGGACTTTTGCTTACAATTGTAGGCTGGGGCCTTATTAAATTTACAGATTACTGTATTTATCGTCCATTAAAAGCTAATTCCCTCTATAAACAGGGCTATGCAATGCTTGAAGCTGATGAATATCCTCAGGCAGAAATGCGCTTTGAAGAAGCTGTTAAGAAACGCATCAACAAAAAGTGGTTCTTCAAATATGCCCGCGGCTACCGTGCCCATAGACAATATCAGAGAGCCGGCAAAATGTACCAGAATATTCTGCGCTACTTTAAGCATGACAAATTAGCGGGTCTCGAATATGCAGACATGGAGCTTAACGACCTTGCAAACTACGAACGCGCAGAAGAAATTGTGCGCCGCGAAGTACTGGACTACCACATAAACGATGCAGATGGAATTCTCATGCTTGGAGACGTCTTCCTTGAATGGGGAACAGAAAAAGATCCTTCAAAGCTGGAGCTTGCCCGCGAACAATATGCAACCCTTATACAGCTTTACAAGCCGACAGATCTTTATATGTCACGCATGATGCGTTACTTTATCCGCACAGACAATTTGCGTGAAGTAATTCAGATGCAAAAGAATTTTGAGCCTCGTGAAAAATCTCTGAGTTCAGAAGACTGGGCAGAACTCAGCGGTTACCTTCTGGACAAGTATTATGGAAATCTTGCTCCATCAGAAGAATATCTGCGATACGAGATTGAAGGACTCCGCGGACTTTTGCTCCGTGCCGTTAAGACAAATCCTGATAATCCTATTGCTCAGTATAATCTTGCTAAATACTTCCTTAAGACTGGTGAAACTACTTCAATTGAAGCAACTCTTCAGCGGGCAATTGAAAAATTCAATATGGTTCCGTTTATGAAAAAACGAGACCTCTACAAATACATTGACTCATACCGTTTGCTTGGTGAGCATTATATTGGAACTAATGATTATCTTCAGGCTCAGGAGCAGTTTGCAGAAGGTATTTCGCTCTTTACTACAGAGCGAGATAATGCTGGTTTTGAAGGAACTCCTTCTATCGGTAAGCTTTATGAAGATATGGGAGACATCAAGTATTCTATTGCAGGCGACTATGACGATGCATTGTTTAATTACAAATATTCCGTAGAACTTGAAAATGACAGTCCTTCTTTGCGCTACCGAATCGGTTACATTCAGTATAAGAAGAGCAATTATGTAGAAGCACTTGGTGCCTTTATGAAGGCTGGCGATGGTAATGTAAAAGAGAGAAACCTTATGCTTGCAATGGCAAATACTCTTTATCTTCGTGGAGACAATTATGCAGCTCAGGGTTACTACGATCAGCTGCTTGATTCTCTTGATGATGAAATTGCAGAAGAAGGTCTTGTTCTTCCACAGGCAAATGTAAAGCATTACGACTTAATTAATACATATCTTTATGCATCGAACAACTATGGCGTAACTTTGTATAAGCTTGCAAAGAGAACAGGCAACAGCTCTCTTAATGCACAGGCAATTGTAAATCTGAGTCAGTCGGTTCGTGCCTGGGATGCGCTTACTCGTAATCAGGAAACAATGGTTAGACTCGAAGGAAGCAACCTTGCAGAGCAGAACATAAAATACATAACACATCCGATACCAGAATTTGAGCCTTCGATTTATACGGATATCTCTAAGACTTTACTCGATAACGAGCGTCTTTAATAATTCATCTGGCAGGTAAAAAAAGTATATGCAGCAGAAAAACATTCGGAATGACAGAGATCCGATTTATGGTATTGTAGAACGACAGCGGCTTAATGCTATTTTTAAGGAGCTGTTCCGAAAATCAATTCATATATGTTCAAGTTTTGTTCCTCTTTTTCTGAAGCTTGCATACTGGCCTGTAATAGGGCTTCTGGTACTTGCACTTATTGCTTATACGGTAAGTGAGATTCTTCGTTCAAAGAATATTGAGATTCCCCTAATTTCGAATATTACGGAAATTGCAGCCCGTAAGCGGGATGAAAACCATTTTGTGCTTGGGCCTGTAACTCTGGTCTGCGGAATTTTACTTGCAGCCTTGCTTTTACCTTTGGATTGCGCAAGGGTTGGTATTTTTGCACTTGCTTTTGGTGATGGTCTCGCAAGTTTGATGGGTAAGCTTTTTGGAAAAATTACGATTCCAGGTGCACATGGAAAAACTGCTGCCGGAAGCCTTACCTGCTTTTTTGCGGTTTTTATTTCTACGTTCTGCTGCTGCGGGTGTACTCTGACTTCGCTTTTAATTGCTTTTTGTGCAATGTTTATAGAAGTTCTTCCTCTTGCAGATTTTGATAATTTGATTATTCCACCGGCAATAGGATTTTTATTTTCCGTTATGTCGGCAAGCACAGCTTGCCTCTGAGCCGTTTTTTCGATAATCCTAAAACGACCCTGTCGGCTCGTTTTTTAACGGATTTTCGATTTTAGGCTTAATCTATCCAAAGATAATGCTTGTGAACTTCATTCAGATAAAGGTAAGTGCCACTGCCTAAGAGCAGGGTACCGCTTACAAGCGACAGAATATTATAACAATAAAAAATCAAAGAATAGCCGATACAAAGCAGAATAAAGCCCAGTGTCATAATCTGCTTGTATTCATTTTTGCGGTTGGTATTAAAAAGAGAAACTGCACTTACTAAGCAGACTAAAAGCGAAAATCCTCTTATTGCCTTTACATAGCCGTAAGAAATGCAGAAGTTTGGAAGAATTACTGCAGTGTTTAATGGAATAATTTCAGCAAAGAACATAGATATGATTATCAGAATAATGCTGTTACGGTCAGTGTTCTGGCGAAAATCTTCTGTACTCATAACTGTGTTTCCCATAAGCGCGAGAGGGGCAAGCAGTCTTGCAAAAAGATGAAAGTTACCGGCTTTTAGCAGGAACTGGGAAAAGGTTCCGGAAAGATGGAGAATAGGTACAAGAACACGTGAAGTATCAAAAAGACAGGCAATCAGAAAAATCAAAAAGAAAACTATATCTGGTGCCTGTGTTTTTTCAAAGCTGTGATATATAATCAATGTGGTGATGCAGATATAGACCAGCATCAGAAAAATGCCTATAAAAGTAAAAAGTGGGGAATATTTTAATAGAAAATTATCAGAAAGGCCTTTTGTATAAACTTCCGGCAGAACAAGGTTGTTTGAAAAAAACTGAAAGAGGGTAAAAAAAGTTCCCAGCATAAGGCATGAAACGGATATAATAAAAAAAACGAGTGTCATTCTGTTTCGAAATCTGATTGTCATATTTTAAAGATACAGTGAAGATAAATAATAGTAAAGAGTTTAATTTTTATTCCGAAAATTTAATAGAGAAATCTTGGGAGGATTCTAAGAATGAAAAAATCTTTTGTTTGCAGTTTATTTTTGATTTTTGGTCTTTCTGCTCTTTCTGCAGGTGACGTTGCAACCTTTGTTGATAAAGGATTTTCTGAAGACGGAAAATATTATGTTTTCGGTCAGTATGGAGTTACTGACAAAAAATTTCAGGGCTGGGCTGAGCTTTATCAGGTAGATATTGCCGCAAATGATTATACAGATAACGGAGTTTTTAAAACAAAACCTTCTGCTGTAACTGCAGACAAAAAAGGTCGCGATGTTTTTGAGGCTCTTGAAGGAAAAAGTTTCTATTATTTTAAGGATTTAAAGTGTGAGACTGCAAATATGGATCACGTACTTTATATTCTTGATGATGTTAATAAAACAGGAACTGATGAAATTGTATTTAAAGATTTCCGCAGTGCAGATGTTGAAAACGCAGATGTTTATAGCATCAAACTTTATCCGACTGTTAATGGAAAGGGAAAAACTGCACGCTCATCTTTCTATATCATGCTTGAAAAACGTGATGCAAATGGTGAAGTAATCTTGAGTCGTAAAATCGGTTCGCCAAACATCACCCGTAAGGGAGTTACAAATTACAAGATTGAAAGAATCTTTTGTGACAAATCAGAAAAGAATCTTATTTTTGTAATTGAAAAAATGATGGAAGATGATACTGGAACTTCAATCAGATATATGATTGAGGCAGCACAATTCTAAAAAAAAAGAAAAATTTTCAGGAATTTTTCATAAAACTACAGAATAACTTCATAAAAAAGTTATTTGTTGTCTATATTATATATAGAAAATATTTTGAAAGAACACGGCCCTTAAAGCCGTGTTTTTTTTATCTGTTATTCCCTTGGTTGATTCGGGAATTTACTGGAGGTTTTATGAAAAAATTAGGTCCTGTTCTGCTGCTTCTTGCGCAGACCTGTGTGTTGTGTGCTGTAACTATTTTTTGTGCAGCTCCTGTTTCCTGCCGAGCCACAGAAGAAGGAATTGTAATGCTTACCGGAGATTACGAGGCTCCGAAGCTTACAGATTTTTCTGTTTTAGATGAACTTACTTTGAAGCTTGACTTCAGCGAGAGTGTAAAACTTTTGAATACTATTGTGTCTCCAAAACTAGAAGGAATTTCTGATTCTATGGAGCATTCTGAAACTTCAGTTCCATCTCCTGCAATCGAAGCGGCGGGTGGTGCGTTTGGTAAAATTGAAGCTGAAGTTCATGCGCAGGATGACGGACGAAGCTTTACCGTCGTGCTTGCTTCAGCCTGTGAAATTGGTAAAAGCTATGAATTCCTTGGAATTGTGGAAGACAAAGTAGGAAACACTCTTACGTTCTGCATTCCATTTACAGGTTTTAATTCGCGTATACCAGAGCTTATTATTACAGAAGTGCAGATAAAGTATGCAAAAGGAAGCTCTGGCGGTAAGGATATTTACCGTGGTGAGTTTGTGGAATTTCTTACTTTGAAGGGCGGAAACCTTGGCGGTCTGGAACTTGTCAGCGGTTCAGACGGGGAGTCTAAAAAATATTGCTTTCCTGCGGTGGAAGTTGAAAAAGGACAGGTGTTTATTGCTCATTTAAGAACTGTAGGTGAGGGCTGTATTGATGAACGGGAAAATTTTGGCGAAGCAACGGCTCCTCATTCTTCGGCTGGAGTTCTTGACTTGTGGTCGGAAAATACTTCTGCGCGCCTGCACGACAGTGCCGATGTTATTGTGCTTCGCAATGGAGTAAATGAACTTTTACTGGATGCCTTCATGTATGCGGATGCAAAAACTCTGGAATGGAAAAGCGGGCCGGCTGAGTATGCGGTGAAGGCAGCTGCGGCGGGTATTTATGAGACGGGAGATGTGAGCGAGGCGGCTTTGTGTTCGGGTGTAAGCCCCTTAAAGTCGTTTAAGCGGACTGATGCTGAAGCTTTATGCGAGGCGGTTCTTGCAGGTGAGGAATATGTTTACCCTGTACGGAATAGCGGCGATTTGTGGGAAGTAGGGCCTGTAACACCTGGTATATTGTAGGCTTGAAATCCGGCTTATGTAGTTGGGGTTTGCTGTTGTGCTAGAAAATACTTGAAAAGTATGTTATTCTTTCCCGTATGGTTGAATTATTAGCTCCTGCGGGAAATATTGAGTCGCTTGACGCCGCTATTGGTGAAGGCGCGGACGCTGTTTATCTTGGTTTGCGCAGCTTTAATGCGCGAATGCGAACTACAAACTTTGCATGGAATCAGTTTGAAGCAGCTGTAGAAAGCCTGCATAAAAAACAAAAGAAGGTTTATGTTACCGTTAACACTGTTTGTGAAGAACGAGAAACTGAACGCCTTTATCGTTTTCTCTCTTATTTGAATGATGTAGGGCCGGATGGTCTTATTGTGCAGGACTATGCAGTTATGCGCATGGCTCAGGAATTCTTTCCTAACCTTGAATTGCATGCTTCTACTCAGATGAACGTAGAAAGCTCTAATGCCGTACGTCTTTTGCAGGGTGCCGGAGTTAAGCGCATGGTTCTTGCCCGTGAGCTTGGTCTCGAAGAAATCAAAAAAATCAAAACAGAAACTGGTGCAGACCTTGAAGTTTTTGTACACGGTGCTTTGTGTGTAAGTGAAAGTGGTCTTTGTTTATTCTCAAGTTTCCTGGGTGGAAAATCTGCTAACCGCGGTATGTGTACTCAGGCTTGCCGCCGCTTCTATACTGCTGAAGTTCCAGGTGGAGTTCGTCAGGGATATTATTTTTCTCCTTGTGATCTTGAACTCATTGAAAAGATTCCTGACCTCATTGAAGCTGGTGTTGATTCCTTTAAGATTGAAGGCCGCATGAAGAGTGCAGAGTATGTAGGAAGTGTAGTTTCTGCATACCGCTATGTTATTGATCATTACAAAGAAGATAAAAAAGGTGCAATTGCTGCCGGTAAGCGTATGCTTGCTTCTGACTTTGCACGTAGTAAAACCTCTTACTGGTATGGCTTTAAGTCTCTTGAAGACGGCGTTAATAATGCCGCTTCTGCAATTTTGAATCCAGATCAGGCTGGTGGAACTGGTATTTATCTTGGAAAGATTTCTGCTACTAAGGCTGCTCCAAAAGAGCTGGTAGAAGCAATTACAGAAAATATGAGTGACGATGTTCCGCCTGAGCAGAAGCATATTCAGATGGCTTTGCTTAATGGAGGTTCTTATGATCCTGATCCGGGTGATTCTATCCGTCTGCATAAAAAGGATGATACCGGCCGTGTAAGTCACAAAATTCATTCGGTTGAAGTTGAAGACGATGGTGTAAAACGCTGGATTGATATTCCCGGCGGTTTTAATATTGGCGATGAGGTATACCTCCTGCAGATAAAAGCCGGTTCAAAACGTTATAACCATGTACTCCCTAATGACCTCAGCCGCTACAGAAAGCAGCCTAAAGATGAAAGACTTCCAATCCTTGACCTTACACCGGTTGCAAATAAGGAACTTGCTTATTTCCCTGAAGGAATTTATGCACAGGTTTCTTCTGTACAGGATGTATTTGCCGTTCAGGGACTTAAACCTGTTCGCCTGATTCTTGAATACAACAGTGAAACTTCTTACGACCTTTTGAATCACAAAACTGTACTTCCGTTCTCAAAAAAGCAGATTTATATTTCTCTCGATCCGTTCTGTTCTGCAGCACAGGAAGACAAACTTAAGGCCGAACTGGATCAACTGATTGCAGACGGCTATTACAATTTTGTTGCAAACAATATTGCACACCTTCAGATGCTTAAGGGCTGCAAGGTAAACATTATTGCAGGTCCTTACCTGTATACCTTTAACCGCTGGGCAGTCAGCTGGCTTGAAAATCAGAACGTTGGTGCCTTTATTATGCCTTATGAGAATTCAAGACGTAACCTTGAAGCAACCTATGAGCAGAACATTCGTGCACGTGTGCTTGTTCCGGTTTTTGCATACCCGGCACTGTTCCGAATGCGTTTCAAACTTCCAGATGATTATGACTTTACATATTTTGAAGATAAAGAAAATTCTATCTTCAAAGTAAACTCTACTGCCGATGGTTCATTTGTTATGCCGGAAGAGCCTTTTGCTATTACGGACAAAACAGACTTCATTACATCATCGGGCTTTAAGCGACTGCTTATAGACTTCTCTAAAACTAAGGTTTCGAGAAGTCAGATAAAGGCAATTACCACTTCTATGGTAAAAGGTCAGCCGCTTCCTGGCGTTTCCCGCTTTAACTGGAAAGACGGTTTCTATTCTCCACAGCAGATGGAAGAATACCGCTTGTCCAATGAAAGAGCGGCAGAACGTAAGGCAGCTGCGGCACAAAAGGGTGCAGGTCGCAATAATAATGCCGGCCGCAGCCGAAAGCCAGGTGGAAAACGCCGTTAGCTTTAGAATACTGCCTCCGTTTCTACAGGCACAGGCTGAGCTTCTGTCTGAGGTTCGGTCTGTGCCTCTGTTTTTTCTGCAGGTGCAGTATTCTGAGTTTCGGGTGCTTCTTCAGTTTCAGTTTTTTTCATTGGTTTATATTCAATGTGTTCTGCAACCACGAAGATTCTGCTGGCATTTTTTCCGCTTTCATCCTTCCAGGTATCCTGTTTTAATCTTCCTACTACGCGGACTCCACGTCCTTTTTTTGCTTTTTCACCGCAGTATTCTGCCATCTTTCCGTAAGCTTCAACATCAAAAAATGATGCTTCGTTTACATCTTCATTTTTTCTGTTTTTGAAAAAACGGTTTACGCCAATGCTGAAGGCGCACTTTTTAAAACCAGGTGCCGGCTCTGTAAGCAGTGCATCGCGCACAAGATTTCCTTCCAGAATAATCGAGTTCAAATTGTTCATAATCAAACCTCTACAATAATAAAATTACAAATGATCTCCGGCCGGGGTAATCATTATGCGGATAAAAATCCGTACATATATAAATTTGCAAAGATATGCATTTTTCGGAAATGATTTGAGAAAAAAAATGAAAAAAAGTGAAAAAATAATGAAAAATTTATGAAAAAATATGGATTCCCAGGGCAAGCCAGGGATTGACACTTATTTTTGCGCTGGAATGACGCTTACTGGAAGTTGCTTACCAGACGCAGCATGTAGAGAATTACATATTCTGTAAGAGCTTTTTCTTCCTTGATTTTCTGCATGTTCGGAGTGTTTACAAGTGTCTTTGCGAGGTTTTCAACGCGCTCTCTTGTGAACGAAGTAGCAGAAAGTGTCTTTACTACGCGGCGGGTATAATCCCGAATCAGGGAGTTTACATCTTCCGTGAGGTTGTTGTAAGCTTCCTTGGAAATCATCTTGTTCCACTGTTTTGTAAGGAAATCAAGCTCGCGGTCAAGCGTAGAACCTTCTGGAATGAGGTCTTTAGAAATTGCCTTTGCGCTTGCTGCAAGTGCCTGAGTCTTGGTCTGTTTAGAGCCTGTCTCTTCCTTCTTTTCCTCATCTTCAAAAGGATTCTTAGTTTCAACTGCTTTTTGTGCAGCGTTTTTCTTTTCTTTATTTTTTCCTGCAAACAGACTCATAATCCATGAAAGAATTGGAATTGTGTAGTAGAACGGCAGGCGCGCTTTTGCGTTTGCAAGAATCTTGGAATTTTTAAGCATTAAAAGATCGCTGTAAGGCAGAAGTTTTCCGTCAACAAACAGACGGAAGCCGTCCATATTGTCATCCCCATGCTCATAAGAAAGAATGTTCATAAAGTTTGCATTTAAAAGTGCATAAAGAATCGGAGAATTCTTTTCTACAAGTTCATGAAGGCAGGCTTCAAATTCAGAAGCATTAGTCATTTCTGGAAGGCGTTCAAACTGCAAAAGAATATCATACCAGTGATCTTCAAGTTCCTTTGCTACAGAGTCGTGTGCTTCGTTACAAAGACGTACAACAACCTGATTTACCTTTTTCTTGTAAACATAATAGCGAGTACCTGATTCTACCTTGAAAACCAGCAGCTGAGGCAACTCATTAGTTTCTCCATCTGTTGTCATTTTCTGAAGAAATTCCTTAAGGTCGTCTTCGGTGTACTGACCATATAGAGTACGTCCGTTGTTATCCTGGAATTTGAGAATCTGTGGCATTGAATAAAAGTATGGAGGCTTAGCAAGGGCTGCTTCCAGTTCTTTTATTGCCTCTGCACGTTTATGTTCATCCTGGAATTTTTCTTTAAGATAAGAGCTGTGGAGTTCAAGAATCTGAACAGCCTGAAGAATGTTTGTGTCTTCTACGGTGCGGTCCTGAATCTTTTCAAAATCCTGACGGATATAATAAAGAGCCTGATTCCAGATGTAATAATCTTCGCCTTCGGTAAATTCTGCAAACTGATAATTTTCAGTATCTACAAAGTGAGTATAAAAATTCTTTATAGAAATTTCTTTTGTAGGATTTGTACTTCGAAGCTTTTTTAAGAAGTAGTCGTGAAATTCATCTTTTTTGAGAATCTTTCTGATTTTTTGCTGAGAAGTATCGAGCAATGCTTTAAGAGGAACACAGGCCGGTAGAAGCATTGCAGGCAAATCGCGGGCAAAGTCCAGAATGTAGAGCAGAGGAGATTTTGAAGGTTCCTTGTTTACGATGGATGGAATGTACTGGCTTGCAGGCTTATGTTCAAGAGTCTGATTTGGAAACTGCTTTGGCAAATCTGTAACCTGAGGAAAAGGAATGGATTCATTCTTCATCATGTTTTTGTAAAGATTTGCATATTTTGAAGCAAGATAAGTTATGGAAACAATAGTTTTTTTATTGTTTGCTGTGATGATGGCAACAAGTCGTTTTTCGGAGAGCCCCTGGAGTTCTGCAACAACTGTACCGCTTGGGTCGCCAAGGTATTTTACAAGTTCACTTTGTTCTTCGACATGATGTTCTGCATATTTTTTTACATAAGCACAGAACTCCTTTAAGTCGATAAAAGGTGATTTTTGTTTCTCCGCATAGTATCTGATAATTGAACTAAGATTAGATGTTGTCGCCATATTTCTATTTTATACCATATATGCGTTTTTTTAAAGTGTTGATGAAGTTGTGAGAATGAAAATTTTATGCACGTTATGTGTATTACAATAATTATAGTTAAATAGCTTTCAGTAGTGATGCATAAGGCAAAACCGCGCAATAATGCGCTAGACGTTTTTTGGGGTATAGAAACTATTATAATGCCGCTCCCGCGGCATCCCCAAAAAAAGTCTTTTTGCCATATGCCTCACTCCTTCAAGCAAAATCTATTGTCATTAATTTTTACTTTACGCAAGTGCATAAAATTTTCATACGCATCGACATCACAATTATTTGGTGAAAGCACATATGGTATAAATCTCCATTCCCGGGAGGACGAGTGGAAAATATAATGTATAGAGATTTCGCTTGATATTATTTTATTCACAGTAAGTTTTTTTTGAATGCGGAGTGGGAAAAGACTGTGTGCTGCATTGATGCCGATACAACCAGTACGTGCCTCGCACAAGATACAGAGTGAAGCGTCGAGGCATCACCAGCTGCACACAGGCTTTTTCCCACGGGAGCATTCAAAAAAATAGACTTCGAAAAATAAAAAAATTGTTGACATCGAGCTGTCTATGCATTATATTTTACTACGACAGACGTAGTACGACAGTCGTTGCAACGACACACGTAACAACTTTCGCACTACGCAAGCGAGGTGTAAATGACGGCAATCAGCAGTGATGTTATACGCGGTTATAATGACACGATGATTTTGTATTTACTCCAAAAAAAGCCTTCGTACGGTTATGAGATTTCCAAAGATATTAAGGCCTTATCTGAGGAAAAATACATCATAAAAGAAACGACACTTTATTCGGCGTTTACCCGTATGGAAGCAAACGGTTATGTAGAATCCTACTCCCAGGAAGCAGAAAACGGTAAGCGCCGCACCTACTACCGCATAACCGAAAAAGGTCGGAGTTATTACAAAGAAAAACGCGAAGAATGGAACCTCACAAAAGAGGTAATTGAGAAATTTATTAGTAGAGAGGAATCATAATGGAGACAATCAAAAACTATCTTGAATCAATGTTCCGCGGACTACCGCTTACAGAAAAAGTTATGAAGGCAAAATCTGAACTTCTTCAGATGATGGAAGACAAATATACAGAGCTCATCCGCAGCGGTAAAACAGAAAACGAAGCTGTGGGAGAGGTAATTCAGAATTTTGGCAATCTGGATGATTTAGCAGATGACCTTGGCATTAAGGAAATTTTGTATCAGACAAAATATTCAGAAGTGCAGCGCAGAAAGCTTTCGTTCGAAGAAGTAACAGAATACTTTGAAAGAAAAAAGCTGTCTGCTTTATTAAAAGCTGCAGGAATTATGTTTTGTATTATTTGTGTGATTTTCCCGATTATGGCAGATGCAATGCGAATAAATGATATTATAGGCGTTGTGTTGATGTTCTTAAGTGTGGGAGTTGGTGTTGTTCTTATGGTTACTGCTAATACTGTTATGGAGCAGTGGCGTTTTATGAGAAGCGAACCTTGCAGCATAGATGCAGTTTCAATCGACTACCTGAAAAATAAAAATCGTGACTTTATGCCTTCTTATAGCGTAATGCATTCAGTTGGAATTCTCTTGTGTATTTTGTGTTTTATTCCTGCTGTGATTTTTGATGAGTTTGGCGGACATTTCTGGGATAATCTTTCTGGTGCAATGCTCTTTGTTTTTGTTGGATTTGGAGTATTTTTAATTGTTTATTCAAATACAATTAAAAGAACTTTTTCAAGACTTCTTGGAATAAATAATCAGACTGAATTTTTTGAACCGGAGGAAAAGAAAGTGGAAAAAATCAAAAATCCGACTATTCGTACAATTATGATGTGTTACTGGCCTGTTGTTACCTGTATTTATCTTTGTGTAAGTTTTCTTACCTTTAAGTGGCATATGACATGGCTTATCTGGCCGATTGCGGCTGCTGTAAACACAATTATTATAGCAATAAATAAGGCAAATGAAGAAAGCAGAAGAGATTAAAAAGGGAGTATTGAAATGAAAAAGACAGTTTTACTTATAGTGCTTGGTGTTATTACAATTTTTTGCATCTGTTATGGAACTTATAAACACCTTAAAGGTTTTGATGCTATCTTTAAGGATGGTATTAATATTTCTTTTGATGATGATGAATACGATAATGATGAAAAGAATGACGGAAAATATTCGATTGACGAAAAACTTGAAAAGTTCTCATCAATCAGACTTAATGCTGCTGTTATGGGAATTACGATTGAGCAGGGAGATGAGTTTAGAATCGAAAGCTCATTCAATAAAGAAATTCTAAGACCGGTATTTTCTATAAATGGAAATCAGCTTGTCGTTACACAGGGAAGAAGAAAACAGCAGGGCATTAATATGGGAAGCCAGAACTGCAGGACGGTGATTACAATTCCCAGTGGAACTAGCCTTAGCAGCATTGATATTGATTCCAATGTTGGTAATGTAAGGCTCCGCGAAATTGATGCAGAAGATATTGATGTTAATTTGAATGTTGGCGAAATTGATGTGCGTAATGTTGATTTTACAGAAATAAACTGCAACACAAATGTTGGAGAGATTTCAATTAATCCGGTTTCAAAACTGAATGAGTATGATATTAATGCTTCAACAGATGTAGGCGAAATCCGCATAAACGGCCGAAATTATAAAAAGAGGTATAATTCAAGTGGAAATAGCCATAAGAAAATTAAAGCAAATACCAACGTTGGGGAAATTAACGTAAATTAAAGTGATGGCTTCCGTAAAAAAACAGCCTGTGCTGCTGGCAAGCTAGTTATTTATGAAATTAACTTGAAGTAAAAAAATGGCGGAGTGGAAAAACACATTATACTGCATCAAGGAGTTTTGGCGTTTAGCCATCGAAAAAAATCCGAGGATTTTTCGAAGAAAAACCGCAGGATTTTTAACACCAAAAACTAGCTCGCCAGCAGTATAAGGTGTTTTTACACGGTAGCCATTTTTTAAATTCTTAGTTTTTATTATCATCATTGAAATAAATAACATAAACGATTAAAATAGTGGTATGTTAATTTCAAATCGTGTAAAACAGCTTAATCCTTATGTCCCGGGTGAGCAGCCTAAGGACCGTGTTTATATCAAACTTAATGCAAATGAAAATCCATATCCGCCGAGCCCAAAGGTTCAGAAAGCGGTTATGGATTTTGTTCAAAATCATCCTGAAAAACTTGGACTTTATCCTGACCCGGATTCTCTTGAGCTCCATGCAGCAATTGCTGATATGTTAAATCAGTGTGGCGGAGTCCTCTGTCGTGCGCAGGTTCAGGGCGGAAATGTTCAGCCTGCTCCGGAAGATAAAATTCCATTCACAGTAACTCCAGATATGATTTATACAGGAAACGGAAGTGACGAAGTTTTGTCTTTTGTTTTCTATGCTTTTTTTGATTCTTCTAAAAAATTTGTAATGCCTCAGTTTACCTACAGTTTCTATCCGGTTTATGCAGGCTATTATAATATTCCTATGGATCAGGTTCCTTTGAAAGAAGACTGGTCTTTAGATGTTGATGAAATGCTGGCTCGGGCCGGTCGTAACGGTGGCGGAATCATTTTTGCAAATCCAAATGCGCCGACTTCGCTTGGTTTGACCCGCGACCAGGTGCGCCAGATGATTAAAAAGGCAAGCCCAGACGAGATTTTTATTGTGGACGAAGCTTATGTTGATTTTGGCGGAGAGTCCTGCATTCCGCTTCTGGCTGAGTTTAAGAATCTTGTGATTGTAAGAACCTTTTCCAAGAGCCTTTGCGGGGCTGGCCAGAGACTTGG
>OCVV011326100.1_pt1 | contig 20440 bp, 18 predicted proteins | sample 1539721 | NCBI WGS metagenome assembly OCVV01 (sample SAMN02144230, study PRJEB22623) | gut metagenome | biome: sheep rumen | host: Ovis aries | place: New Zealand
TACTGCAATGCAATGCGGGAGAGTAGGAAGCCGCCTTCTTTCATTAGAAAGCCTCGAAGATTAATTCTTCGGGGCTTTTTTGTTTTCAGAATAATCAGAATTATCGGAATAATCAGAATAATCGGAAAATTCGGAATAATCGGAGTAATCGGAATAATCAGAAAATTCTGAGTAATCGGAAAAATCGGAGTAATCGGAGAGATAGGAATAATTATAGTTTTTATATTTCACTACTCTTTTTCTTTTTGAAGAGGGCAGGGTATAGATTTTTTGTTTATTTCTTTTTAATAGTTTATTTTGGATTTAGAGAATAATTCATTACCTTTGCATTGCATATTATAAAAACGGATATTCAAATTAATCTGTGCCGATATGGCTCAGTTGGTAGAGCAACGCATTCGTAATGCGTGGGTCACGGGTTCGAGTCCCGTTATCGGCTCTTTTTTTTGCGGGATTAGCACATCGGTAGTGCGCGGGCTTCCCAAGCCTGAAAGGCGGGTTCGACTCCCGTATCCCGCTCTTTTTTATTAGCCCTAAAAATCAAAGTTTTAAAGTCTTTCTTCTATTCTGTTGTAGAACTGCTCAATGATAGCAAGCATCTCTCCAGGAAGATAGCTACATGCTTTTTTGACTATATTGTCGGGGATGTCGTAGTATGCTTCGGATATGGCACCAGTGATGTTTGCTTTTGTGTCTGTGTCTCCGTCGGCAAGAACAGCCTTTCTGATTGCATCCTCGAAGTTGTCGCTGTCTAAGAAACATGTTATAGCCCATGGTACTGTTTCTTGGCACAGAGAGTCAAAATGTCCCTCACTACCTATTTTATATATGTCGCGAATGGATATGAATTCATAGTTAAAATTACGCTTTACAGCGGTTTCTATTCTGTCTCTGGTTACACGACAAGTGCGTAGCCAATAGATAAGCGTAGCTACGCATTCTGCGCCCTTGATTCCTTCAGGATGGTTGTGACTGAAGATGGCAGATTTCTTTGCTTCCTCTTGCACTTCTTGATAGTCGTCAAAGAGCCATCCTATTGGACTAACACGCATTGCAGAACCGTTGCCACAGCTATTGTATGGTTGTGGATCATCGCTTTCTACCCATAGTTGAAACTTTGGTCCATAGCCACCTTTAGGATTTGGATATTTGCGGCACCATTCGTGTAATGTTTCTTTGTATGGTTTTTCATTTAGTATGGCATCAGCAATGGCGATGGTACATACTGTATCGTCGGTGAAACTGCATTCTGGGGTGAAAAGATCAAACCCCTCGGTAGGCGCGTCTGAAAATTCAAATCGTGAGCCTACAATGTCTCCTATTATTGCTCCAATCATAGTATCATGAATATTAATGTTAGTAGTGTAGTCCGACCGGGAATCGAACCCGGATCAAAGGTTTAGGAAACCTCCGTTCTATCCATTGAACTATCAGACCAAACGTATTGCAAAGATAATTAATAATTTGGAATTACAAGTGTGTAATGTGAAATTATTTGCTTTGCAATGACGAGTTATTTATTTTTTATTAGTCATAATCTTGAGGACCATATCGTCGGTAGCGCACATGGCTTCCTTGCCTATACTTGTTAGATTGTGGATGCTTTGGTCAACATCCTGGTCAATGATGCCTTCTGCGCATGTTACGTGCTTGCCTTCACGGGCTAATAGAGCCGAGAGAAGAGCTGTTGAAACACCTGAGCATATCTTTAGTGAGCAGCTTGGTTTGGCTCCATCACATATCATTCCTGTGAGGTTGGCAATCATGTTCTTTACTGCATGGCAGATATCTTCGTATGTTCCACCCATGAGATAGGTGATACCGCAGCTTGAACCTATGCTTGCTACCACGCATCCGCAAAGAGCGCTAAGAACTCCAAGGCTTTGCTTGATGTATATTGCTGTGAGGTGGCTAAGGGTGAGCGCACGAATTAGTTCTTCCTCGGTATTTTCGTTTTCCTGTGCGAACACGGCAACAGGATTAGTAGCACAGATGCCTTGATTACCTGAACCAGAGTTAGACATCACTGGTATCATGGCTCCACCCATACGGGCATCGCAGGCGCTGGCTGTTTTTGAAATTATGTGGCTGTATATAGAGTTACCGAAGATGCCGTGGCTAAGTGGACGATCCATTGTTTTTCCCAAACAATGTCCGTAGTTGCCTTTGATACTTTCTTCGGCAGCCTTGATGTTGTAGTCGCGTGTGGCAAGGATAAAGCGTATCTCATCGACAGGAGTTGTCATGGCGAAGTCGTAAACCATTCTTAGGTTAAGGGTCACAGCATCTTCTGTATCCTCGCATTTTGTCTGTGTGCGTTTGTCGAGCAGAACCTCGTTGTTACGTTCTTCGTACACGATGTTGGTGTGCTTGCAGGCAATAATAGCAGTAGCCTTATTACTATCTGCTTCGCAGTTTACCTCGATATATAGTTTGTCACATTCGCCTTTTTTAAGCTTTATGTCTATATGGTTTTCTTTAACGTATTGCTTGCCATCTTCAAGCGAGTGAGCATCAAGGTCTTTTAATACTTCGAGGTTATACTCGCTCTTTCCTATGAGTGCTCCAAGAGCAATTGCGATAGGTAGTCCTATCATTCCTGTGCCTGGAATTCCTACTCCCATAGCGTTTTTTAGGATATTGGCACTAAGGAAAACTGTAATTTTCTCAGGACGACGACCTAATATCTCGGTAGCCCTTGCCGTGCATAAGGCAACAGCCATAGGCTCTGTGCAGCCTACGGCAGGAACAACTTGCTCGTTGATGAGCTTGATGATGTTTTCGCGTGTTTTAATATCTAACATAGATGAATTACGAATTTTGAATGTGGAATTTTGAATTAGTCGCACTTCGTGCGATTATACAATTATGAATTATTCACTATTCATTATTCATTATTCAGTTATAAATGATTTTGCCTGTTAGTTAGCCCCCTCCTACCGGAGGGGGATGGGGGAGGCTTTTTTATTTCTTATAATTCTCTAAACCCTTATCCAAGAACTCAATATACTCCTGCACATCTTCTTTGTAGCTGTGTGATGCAGTTAGAGGTTTTCCTTCGTTATCAACAGCTACGTAGAAAGGTTGAGCATTTGCACCAAACTTGTGGCTCTGCAGATAGCTCCATTTATCGCCAATTGTGCGCAGGGTGCGCTGTTGACCATCTTCGTTTACCTTTATTGGTTCAGCAAGTGGAGTTTTGTCGTCAACAAAGAGAGAGATGAGGATATAGTCTTTTGTGAGCTTGTCGGCTACCTGTGGGTCAGTCCATACCGATGCCTCCATCTTACGGCAGTTAACGCAACCAAAGCCTGTGAAATCGAGAAGTACAGGCTTGCCTTGTGCCTTTGCAGCAGCCATACCTGCCTCGTAGTCGGTGTATTTAGCCTCTACGGTCTTGCTGTTGAGGTTGAAATCTTGTGTGTTGATAGGTGGAGCGAAAGCACTTACAGCCTTACAAGGAGCTCCCCATAGGCCAGGAATCATATATACGGCGAAAGCCATAGAGCAGAGACCAAGCATGATGGCAGGAACAGCCATAGGCTTGTTGAGATCTCCGCCGATAGCATCTTGCTGGAATTTAAGCCAGCCTACGAGATATGCACCAAGGGCAAAGAAGATAACAATCCACAGGCTAAGGAACACCTCGCGGTCGAGTAGATGCCAGCCGTAGGCAAGGTCGGCAACGCTTAGGAATTTCAAAGAGAAGGCAAGTTCTACGAAACCTAATACCACCTTTATCTGATCCATCCATGAACCGCTCTTAGGACTCTTCTTCATCAATGTTGGGAACATGGCGAAGATAGTGAAAGGAACAGCCAGAGCAAGTGCAAAACCGAACATACCAATGGCAGGAGCGAGCCAGTCGCCAGAGGTAACTGTCTGTACGAGCAGCAGACCGATGATAGGTGCTGTGCATGAGAAACTTACCAGTACCAGGGTGAAAGCCATAAGGAAGATAGATACAAAGCCTGTTGTCTTTGATGCTTTGGTATCAACGCTATTAGCCCAACTGTCAGGAAGTTTTATCTCGAACCATCCGAAGAAGCTAACTGCAAATACTACAAGCAGTAGGAACAGGATGATGTTGAAAATGGCATTTGTAGAGAGGGCGTTCAGAGTGCTTGGACCAAAGATGGCTGTTACACCAATGCCCAGAACAAGATATATAACAACGATAGATATTCCGTAGGTAACGGCATCGCGTATGCCCTTCTGTCGGTCGTCTTTTGCGCGTTTAAGGAAGAAACTCACGGTCATTGGGATGATAGGCCATATACATGGCATCACAAGCGCAAGCAATCCACCAACGATACCTAAGAGGAATATATATATTAGCGAGTGGTTTGCAATGTCGTTGTTACCACCTAGTTGCTGTAGTTCCTTGATTACTGGTTTCCAAAGGGCATCCTTGTCTGCATCAGTAAGACTTGCTGCTGTCAAAGAATCAGCTTTTGCTATTGAGTCGGCTTTTGCAAGTGCAATACTGTCTGCCTTTAGCTTAGCCAGTTCTTCTGGGTTTCCAGCAGCTTCAGCTAAAGCTGTCTGCTCTTTTGTCTCAGCAGTAGTTTCTGCCTTGGCGCCCACAAACGCAGGACTTTTTCCACTCTTGTTTATTTCAACTGATGTAGGAGGCATACAGTTTCTGTCGTTGCATGCTCCATACTCCAGATATGCATCAATAGTGTAGTTTGGTTTAGTGAATTTAACTTTCTGTACAAAAGTAACGCTTCCCTCAAAATAGCGAAGGTTCATTTCGAACAGTTTGTCGTAATTAGAAATTTCTTTGCCTCGTGGTGTCAACTTGCCAACCAACTCAACACCATCAAGTTTGTTAACGTTGAAGGATGCTGAGATAGGTCCCTCTCCCAGATTGGTTGAATACACGTGCCAACCGCTGGCAATAGAGCCTTGGAAGATGATTTCTGCCTCGGCTGTGTTGTTGGTTTTAAGCTGTGATGTAAATTTCACAGGCTTTAGCATCTGGGCGTTTGCCAATAATGTTATTATCATTAGCAGAGCCAGAGAAAATGCTTTTTTCATTGTGATAATTTCTACTTAATGAGTTACTTAAATGTCGTTGATTATCAATATATACGCTAATGTTGTGTAATTGGTTACAAATTTACTACAAAACTTTGTTAAAACCTATTATTTATGAAAAAAAGTCCCGGTAAGAAGATTGAAAGATGGAAAAATGGAAAGATGGAAAGATGAAAAAATGGAAAGATGGAAAAATGGAAAATATGATTGTGGTAGTTCATCATATTTCCATTTTTCCATCTTTTAATCTTCTATTACGATACGTGCTTCGTAATGAGATTAGTGAGGGCGCTCGGTAAATTATCTATTAAAAGCTCCAGTTCCCTGCTGCATCCATACAGTCATGTAGCCTGCGCCACGATGATTCCATGCGTAGTAAGGAATAAGGGTGAGTTTCTTGTCGTTCACCTGCAGTTTGCCGTTAGCTACAGAAGCCTGCTGAGCTTCGGTTGTTATGGCTGTAACGTGGAAAGGTTTGCCATCAGCCTCGGTATTGTTGATGCTGTAGTTGTTTACGATATTGAACTGTGGCTTGGTGTTCATGATGCTTTCCCATACGTTGGCATTATTGTTGTCGGCAGCTTCGGCGCAATATACTATAGGGCCACGCTCTACGGCTACAAGTCCGCGGTCGGCTTCTACCTTGTTGTTAGCCTCTACTGTGCGTACAGGCATATCAAAGTGTATGCGTATCTCGTCGCCATTCTTCACGCCAGAGAGGTTTACATAACCATCATTGCCTTCTATGGCCTTTGCGTCGCGGTTGTTTACTTTTATGCTGTAGGTTGGAGTGATGCCGTCGTTGTATTTGTACAGGTCGCTTGGCACAACCTGATTCTTTACCCATCCTGGGATGCGTACCTTGAGGTTGAGGTTTTTGCCAGCCTTATTTTTGATAATCTTTACCTTGATGTCGCCATTCCAAGGATATTCGGTTGTCATTTCGAGAACAACAGGCTTGCCGTTGACAAGGATGGTTGCTGTGTTAGAGGCAAAAAGGTTAAGATATACGTTGTTGTTCTTTACTGCATACATGTATCCAGGAACAGAAGGGATAAAACGGCTAAGGTTACTTGGGCAGCATGCACAACCAAACCAAGGTTGGCGTGTTGTTGTGCCGTCGGCATTGAACTTGTATTTGCCGTCGCTTGAAAGTGGGTTAGGGTAGAAGAATCGTCCGCCGTCAACGCTCATGCCTGAGATTACTCCATTGTAGAGTGAACGTTCAAGGCAGTCGATGTATTTTGCATCGCCATGAAGCAAGAACAGGCGCAGGTTGAGATAGCATTGTGCTATGGCTGCACATGTTTCGTTGTAGGCTGTTAGGTTAGGCAACTCGTAATCAGCACCAAAAGCCTCGCCTGCATGACGTGCTCCAACACCACCTGTGAGATAGTATTTCTTGCTCACGATGTTGTTCCAGATGGCGTCTATAGCCTTGATGTAGGCAGAGTCACCAGTGAGGGCAGCTATGTCAGCCATACCGGCATACATGTAGCCTGCTCTTACAGCATGTCCCCAAGCCTCAGTTTGTTCAACAACAGGTTTGTCGCTCTGTGAATAGAGATTACGGATCTGAGTCTTGCCACGATAGTCGAGCAGGAACTTAGCCTCGTCAAGATACTCTTTCTTTCCTGTGAGCACATAGAGGCGAGCCAGAGCCATTTCGGCAATCTGATGACCAGGAACAACGGTAGCCTGACCTTCCTTTGGTCCTACCTCGCGTACAACACATTGTGCGTAGCGCTCGGCAATATTCAAGAATTTCTTGCTTCCTGTAGCCTGATAGTGTGCGCAGGCAGCATCAACCATGTGTCCAAGGTTATAAAGCTCGTGACTAAGCACCTCTTCCTGCACCCAGCGCTTGTTTCCGCTCCAGTGGTGAGGCTTCTTTGGGTTTATGGTGCGTGCTGTGTAGAGATAGCCGTCGGGCTCTTGAGCAGCAGCTACAATGTCGAGAACAGAGTCGATGTATAGTTTAAGTTTGTTGTCGGGATATGTCTGCAAGATGTAGCTTGCACCTTCTATAGTTTTATATACGTCGGTATCATCAAACGAGAATCCCATAAACTTGCTCACGTCGTATTTGTCACTTGGGTGAGCAGCCATAACGAAGTTTTCATATCGATGTTCGCTCTTGCATTTGCTGAAAGCTAAAGGAATGGTTACCTCTCGAGCAGCTTTTAGACGATCGCCCCAAAAGGTGTTTTGAGCAATTTTTACACTTGTAAAAGGTACCTGTGTGAATGGATACCCGTTACTTATTGTTTTTTGTGCCATGAGTGGCATGGCTAAAGAAATACAGGCAATAAATGCTGTTAGTTTTTTCTTCATAGGTTTTTTATCTGGTTTAAATTGTGGTGGCAAAGATAATAAAATATTGTATTATTTACACTCTATGAATATTAAAAGTTGCAAAGTATTATATAGTTTGGCATATTATGGTTACATTTGCAATATAATTTGAAACGAAATGGAAAATCCTTATATAAAGCAGTATCCTGACTTGATGTCGGGAAAGAAGATAATGTATGTTCACGGCTTCATGTCATCGGCGCAAAGTGGCACGGTGAAGATGTTGCAGCAGATAATGCCAGAGGCAACTATTATTGCCGAAGACATTCCTCTGCATCCCGAAGAGGGCTTTGGTATGTTGAAGGAGATGGCTGAACGTGAACAGCCCGACCTTATTATTGGAACTTCCATGGGCGGTATGTATGCCGAGCGCTTGCGTGGCTTTGATAGAATATTGGTTAATCCAGCCTTGCGCATGGGCGACACTATGAGTTCTATGACTGGTAAGCAAGAGTTTCAGAATCCTCGCAAGGATGGTGTTCAAGAGTTTATGGTTACTAAAGGACTTATAAAGGAATATAAAGACTTTACCGACCGTAGTTTCGAGGGGCTTAGCTCTGAGGATGCTTCGCGTGTGTGGGGACTCTTTGGCGATGCCGACCCTGTTGTTCACACACGTGACCTTTTTGCAGAACACTATTCTCAAGCTATTCCTTTTCATGGCGAGCATCGTCTTATAGATAAGGTGGCTCATCATTATCTTATACCTGTTATTCGTTGGATTGACGATAAGCAGCAAGGACGTGAGCGGCCTATAGTGTATCTGCACTACAACACCCTTCACGATTCGTTTGGCAATGCCACATCAAGTATGCACAAGTTTTACGAGCAGTTGCTGGAACACTATAACGTGTATATCGTGGCTGAAAACCCTTCTAATGATAAGGGCTATGCCCAAAGCGTGCTTGCGTGGGTGGAGGAATATCTCTCGGCTCCAGCATGGAATCATGTTGTTTTCAGCAATCAGAAGAATTTGCTTTATGGCGATTATTTCATTGATGCTCAGCCCGACGAAAACTTTATGGGCACAACTATAGAATATGGGTCTGACGAGTTCAAGTCGTTTGAAGATATTATCGTGTATTTCGAGCGCCTTGGAGGACAATAATTCCCTCTCCTTACTTGTATAACTTTTTCCTTTCGAGATACCTTCGAGATGCCTTCGAGATGGCTCTATAATGAGTCTATAATGCGTCTATATTGAATTTATAACGAGAGTTTTTAGCTTTTGTAATGAAAAAACAAATATAAATCATACATATATGAAACACATTTTATTTGCAGTAGCCTTATTGCTCAGTTCGCTTTCTGCTTTTGCGCAATATGAAGTGGGCACTATTACCATTCAGCCAAAGGTGGGACTGAATGTCTGTTCTATGAATAAACTAAAGAACACCAGTATGCGTGTGAGCTACACCGCAGGCGTTGAGGCAGAGTATCAGGCATGGGACTTAGTATCAGTTAGTCTTGGAGCTATGTATTCTCAACAGGGATACAGACACAATTACAAGTCAACTCTCGATGGTGCGTTGATGACCGACATGGGCGAGCACTATGACATGAACTATATAAACTTTCCTGTTCTTGCCAATGTTTATTTGTTTGATGGATTTGCTGTTAAAGCTGGTGTTCAGCCAGGGTTCTGTGTGGCAAAAAAATATAGAGAGAAGAACAACATCACAGGCAGATTGGAAAAAGGCGATGTTGAGAATGTCGTAAGCACGTTCGATTTCTCAATACCAGTTGGCGTGTCTTATGAACTACCAATTGGAGTTACTTTTGATGCCCGTTATAATATAGGTGTAACCCAAGTATTGCGCCAACCAAAGGAAAATGGAAAGTTCAAAGTGGGTTATAATAGCGTGTTCCAACTTACTGTGGGATATAAGTTTGTGCTATGAACTCGTTGATTTTTTTTCTTTATCTACTTTACTCTTTATTAGCATGAAATAGGGAAAAAGGAACTTTAATTAGGGATTTCCCTTTTTCTTGCTTATATTTTTTTATTACATTTGCATTCAATTAAACAAAACGGCAGTATGCTGTTATACGTGTGAAATAAACATAAACATATAATTTACTTAAATTAAAACCGTATGAAAAAAGTATTATTAGTAGCAGCTCTGATGATTTCTTCTGTAGCTGCATTCGCACAGCACGCAGTAGGAACAGTAACCATTCAGCCAAAGGTTGGTTTGAACATTGCTAACTTTACAGATGCAGACGATGCTGATGCACGTGTTGGTTTTGTCGCAGGTGCAGAACTTGAGTATCAGGCAAGCGACATTTTCTCAATTAGTGCCGGTGCGTTGTATTCACAGCAGGGTTGTAAAGGTAAAGAAGGTGGCTTAAGCCTTACTCAGAAACTCGACTATATCAACGTTCCTATCATGGCTAACGTATATGTAGCTCCTGGTTTTGCTGTAAAACTTGGTGTTCAGCCTGGTTTTAAGGTAAATGCCGAAGCAGAGGCAAAGAATGGTTCAAACGCAATAACAGCAGGAAATACCTCTCAGTTCAATTCTGTTGACTTCTCAATCCCTGTAGGTGTTTCTTACGAGTTCAGCAACGTTGTTCTTGATGCTCGTTACAACTGGGGCTTGACAAAGGCAATTAAGGATTTGGACAACAAGAATACTGTATTCCAGTTCACAGTGGGCTATAAGTTTGCTTTGTAATCACCTCTTAAAAATAGCATTTTAAAATATAATTCGCGGCATAATGGCTTTGAACATTATGCCGCATTTTTATTTACTTAAAATCACGTAAAATAGTGTTTTTTAAGTATTTACGGCAAAAAACAGTTTAAAAATTTGGAGTTTTTAAAACTATTATATATATTTGTCCCCAAGAAAAGGTTCTACACTAAATACACTAAAGATATTGAGTATTAGTTAATTTGTTTGTTACATTAAATTTCTATTCGTATGAAAAAGTTTTTGTTGGCTGCAGTATTGATGCTATCATCAATGGCAGCATTCGCACAGCATGAAGTAGGTACATTTACCCTTCAGCCAAAGGTAGGTCTAAACCTCGCAAAACTTGTTGGATCTGATATTACTGATACAAAGATTCGTCCTGCATTCGCAGCTGGTGTTGAGGGTGAGTATCAAGTAGCTGATATCTTCTCTTTGAGTGCTGGTGTGCTTTATTCACAGCAGGGTGTAAAGTTTAAGGGTGCTGATGCATCTTGGCAGCTTGACTACATTAATGTTCCTGTTTTGGCTAATGTTTATGTAGTTAAGGGTCTTGCTGTTAAGGCTGGTGCTCAGATTGGTTTTAATGTAAGACATAAAGGAAAAGTAGGAGGCGTTACAGCTGATCTTCCAAATGTAAACAAGGTTGACTTCACAATTCCTGTAGGTCTTTCTTATGAGTTCTACAACGTAGTTATCGATGCTCGTTACAACTGGGGCTTGACAAAGGTTATTAAGGAACATAAAGTTCGCAACAGCGTATTCCAGTTCACAGTTGGTTATAAGTTTGAATTGTAAGTTCTATAGTTTTTATTTGTAGTTAATTTAAGCGGCATGATGGCGACTTCCATTGTGCCGCTTTTGTATGTCAAAAGGTATTTAAAAAAAATACGAAAGAAAAATCATGAAAAGTTTGGAGCTTTCAATAGCGTTTTATATATTTGCACAAAAGAAGGTTTTATTCCTTTGGGGCATGCGAATGCTAAGTTTTTTGGGTTTTAGCTACTATATAATTTATTTACATTAAAATTTCGGTCCATATACAGTTTTCTACTACTTAATAACTAACTCGAAAAGGTAATACTTTTATGGGTTGGAGTAGTATTAGATAATGGGCAAAGATTTAAGCGCTGGTTGACACAGGTACTTAAGAGCTTAAATTAAATTTAAAGAGGGTGTGCCAAGACTGGCCACCCTCTATTATGTTTACTAAAAACTAAAACGTAATCCTTAACAGATTTTTTAAGAAGATAAAAGAAGTTAGATGAAGTTAGAAAGAAGATAAACGGCATTTGTCCTCTATCTTCGCTGCAGAAAGCAGCATATCTTCTTTTATCTACTTTGATGAGGTTGGTTTTAGAACTTGTAGTACAAACCGAATGTAAGGTTGTTACCATTTACATCGAAACCAAAGGCGTGAGTATTGTTGTTAGCACCCTCTGGGTTGATTTCTTCATAACCAAGGAAACCTACCTTTGTTACAAAGCTCCAATGCTTGTCGAGGTTAACTGCTACACCTGGCTTGATGCCTACTGCAAAAGCTGTGAAATCAGTATTGCCAGCCTCGCCAGAAGTAAAGTCAACACCCATATCCATGAATACGCTAACGTGCTTGCTGTTTACGAATGTGTAACGAGCGTAAGGTGCAAAGGTGAATCCCTTAACATCATCATTTGCGAAATTGTTGTTAAGCATAGAGAAAGAACCCTTCTCGTAACCGATAGTAGTACCAATAGCCCAACTCTTATTGAAGTTGTAACCAATCTCAGGCAGAATCTTGAATGATGTTTCATCATTACCATTTTCAGTGCCAACACTTGCTACGCCTAATGTTCCACCTAAGTAAACTTGAGCGTTTACGCTCAGGGCTGCACAAAGTACAACCAATGTCATCATGAATTTTTTCATTTTCTTTTTCCTTAATGTTTAACAAATTAGTTAATTTTCCGGAGTGCAAAAGTAATGCTAAAGAAAACAAATACTTGCATTATTGATGAAAATTAAATACAAATAAGATACTTTTCATGAGCTAAATCAAGAAAATGGGTAGAATAACTTTTTTTATGCACAAGTATAGATATTATAACACTTTTGCCGTTTATTCATGCAAAAAGGCAGCTGTGGGGATTGATTCTATTAATTTTTTAAAAAGTTGGTTATTTTTAAGTACGTTTTCATTGCCTGTGATCAGCATCTGTTTGCGTGCTCGTGTAATTGCCACATTTAGTTTTCGGTCGATAATATGCCCTTTTTCCTCAAAGCTATTGCTTGTGAGGAAGTCGAGTTGATATATATTCTGAATGGTGAAACTATAGATAATTACATCGCGTTGTGACCCTTGATAGCGTTCAACAGTATCAATACTCACATTGAGTAATTCGGGGATTTGTAGTTTTTCAATCTCCTTGCGTATCATAGCAATTTGATTACGATAAGGCACAATCACACCAACAGTTTTTGATGCATCGAACTTTTTGTTGTAGAAACGATGTATGCGTCGTAATAAGTTGGCTACAATATGTGCCTCTGAAGTGTTCACTTTGTCTGATATGTCAGGTCGTCGGCAGTTGACAGAAGGGAAGAAAAGCATGCGATGTTTTTTCAGAAGATCATCAATAGCGTCTTCTGAAGGTGTGTCGTAGTCAAGTTTCTCTGCTTCCTGATGAGGAAGTGGCACCGATAGCAGGTGCTCATCGAAATAGAATTCGTTATTTGGGAAGTTAGCAATCTCAGGGTGCATGCGTCCTTGGCGGTTGAGCACGCCCACGAAATCATCTCTGCCGTTCATCTTCTCTATGCGTATGAGTCGTTCAAAGAGCGAGTTGCGGCAGTCCTGCAGTCCTATAGCATGAAGTTCCTCGTCTTCAACAATAGAAAGACTTTCGTCTTGCTGAACAACTGCCGGCAATTGTTTATAGTCGCCAATAAGTATAAACTTATCTGGTTTGGTGAGTAGTCCTACTATGTTTGGTTCAAGAATCTGACTTGCCTCGTCAACAATAGCCACATCAAAGTGTTTCAGGTCGAAGATATAGCTACGGTTCTGCATCGTGGCTGTTGTTCCCACAATCACCTGTGTGTTTAGGATTTTTTGCTTTATGTCATCAAGTTTGTTGTAATCCTTTAGCGCATAATCAAGTAGATGGTCGCGGAATCTTTCGTCGCAGGTATATTCGTTACCTATGCGCAGATAATCGATGTTGTTATCTGAAAGCATGTTGCATATCTCGTCAACAGCTCTGTTAGTGTAAGCCATGAGGAGGAGTGAACAACCTCTCCCCCCGCCCTCCCCTGCAGGGAGGGGGCTCTCGTTGGCACTCGCGTTTATTACTCCATTTGTTGCTACTTTTTTTATTTCAGTTGTAGCTGTATTGATGCGTTTGTAAATAGTTTCTTGTATTTTTTTTATAACAGCATCTGTATTATATATAATATCTTCATTTGTGAACCTGATAACAATAAATCCTTTCTCGTTAAGGATTCTGGTTCTGCGTTCATCATCAATTCTGTTTTCTTCTTTTTCGTGAATACTTCCATCAACCTCAATAATGATTGATAAAGATAAACAAACGAAGTCTGCTATAAAATCGTCTATAGCATGTTGTCTGCGGAAGTGTATTCCAAGCTTATTATTTCTAACTATTTCCCACATGATTTTTTCTGCATCTGTGGGCTTGTTTCTATTTTCGAGTTGATATTTTCTTAATAAATCATATAGGTCAGGATTGCATTCTTTTATACTTCCAAAGTATTTAGAAGGTATCATGACCTCTTTTCCTTTTACAGCAATTTTTGCATATGCTTCGATTGGTTTAGCAGAGGCTCCCTCCCTGCAGGGGAGGGCGGGGGGAGAGGTCAACTCTCTCACCATAAACTGCAGAGCCATGCTTGTTTTCCCTGTTCCAGGAGGACCTATAAGTAGGAAATAATCCTGAGCCTGTATAGCCTTAAGGATTATAGGGTCGTATGTGGGATGATACTCTCTGCTTAATTTTATTTCCTTGTTAGTTTTTGGCTCACGTTGTGCCAGCAACAGCTCACGCTTTCCGCTATTGTCAGAAATGAGTTGGTGAAGACTTCTAAGTGCAGCTGATGCGCTACCTCCTAAACTGCTATGCTCTATGCACCATAGTATAGGATGGTTGCCTGGAATGTTTCTCTTGCCAGCTTCTTCAAAGATGTCGGGATTTTGTTGTCCGTCAAAGAGGTGAACGACAAGTTTGTTAGAGTGTATTTCCATTAGCGACCCTTTGAATAGTAATGACTTGCGTACATCAGGCTCCTGTTCCTTAAAATAAGGATATAGATATACCGAGTCGCCAAGACGGAAGTTGGGTAAGAAATCGTCTCCTTGTGCAGGTACTTCAAGTGTTATAATGTCGTATCCGTTGTATTCGCTTGATTGTTCTTTATTAATAATGTGTAGGTCTGTGTAGATATTTCCTGTTTCTTTTTTCTCTGAGAGTGGCATGTTCCAAAGGTCGGCAGTTGAATTGCCTGTTCCTTCAACAACACCTAATTGAGATGCTATTTGTTCGCGATATACAAAATCAGCCATGTGGCAGAAGTAGCTGCGCACAATAGGCGACATTGCTTGCAATGGATTTGTTATGTTGCTTATCTGTGGATATATCCATTTTGTCCAGAAGTTGTCGCTTATCACTTTCTGTTTCAGCGCTTCGGGCTGAAGTAAAGGTATGAGTTTTGAAAAACCGTTTTCTGCAATGTAAAACTCTGTGGCTACAATTTGGTTACGCAACTCGATAGCTGCGTCTATAAGCTTTCTATAATAGGCAGCATGAGGCAAACCTGCTGGCATCTGATAGCGCGAATAGAGTAGTCTGCCGTCAATAGAGTTGTATGGCAGATTGAAATTTCTACTCAAACATTCGTAATATAGAAGCAGTTGAACATAATGAGACTCGGTCAGCATACTGCCGTGCTCGCCTGGTCGTTGACTATCTACCGAAAAGTTCTTGCCCGATTTCTGTTCGACAAGTAGTTGCAGGTCGGTAGTCATAAGGTCTATTCGTCCTTGAAGCCCTAACTGCTCACATACAAAACTGGGTTCAAGAATAGCTTTCTCGCGTGAGTAATGCATAACTTGATCCTGTTCTTTTGTTGGCATTCCAGGCAGAGCTTCCTTGTCCTTCCATTTGCCAAAGAGCACATCTACAGCTTCACGAAGGTTCTTTACCTGTTGCTTGGCATCTTGTCTGAATGGCGATTTCTGATTAAGGTCGGTACAGGTGCAATATTCAAGTGCTTTCTCTCTGAAGTTAGTCTTGAATGTTTCTGTCCAGTCGTAGTCGTCACCTTTGTTAATAATGTCGTCGAGGGCACTTCCCGCAAAGTTTCCTAATAATATGGCTTGTGAGTTTGCCATTGGTCGCATACGGTTGATGGTATATGCCAGCGGGCTATGTCCATACTGTGTGAAACAGGCGGCAAGGGAGCTGATGTCGAGAAGAAAGTCTGGAGAAACGATAATGAAGCGACAACCTCTCCCCCCGCCCTCCCTGCAGGGGAGGGCGGGGGGAGAGGTCACATCAATCAGATTCACCTGCACTCCTTCTTTCAATATTTTCTTGAGATATTGAAAGCGAGGTTCACTATAGTTTATGGTTAGGATTTTGTGGGTGGCATCCTGAGCTATTTCTGCTGTAAACGTATCTTCTTCTACCGAGCGCACAATGCAACGCACACAACGATAATCTACATGCTTGATAGATGCTTTGGGATTGCGTGAGTGCGGAATCTTGTCGGTTAGAAAGTCGGGGATGTCTGTATCTAAAACCTTGGAAACAAAAAGTGCCAAGGCTCTAAGATCGTAAAGCAAGTCTTCGTGTGAGAGTGGTACCGAACAGTTGCTGTCGTGTCGCATCTTCTGTATGTCGAAGATGTCGAGTTGCTTCATTTTCTTCTGTTTGCACAACACGTCAACCTTGGCAAAGAGGTTGCCTGTAGCATCCTTTGTGCCTTTTAGTCCTGCTGCGCATGTAAGTACTAATACCTCATGCATCAGCTTGTTTTGCACTTCAGGTTTCAGTTGCTTTGAAGTGGCAATATAGGCTATACGGTTGAATAATTCAGAAGCGGAAAGAAACATATATTTGAATGTGGAATGTTGAATGTTTAATGTGGAATTAGTTGCCCTGTGGGCAATTAAGAATGAGTAGTTAATAATGAGAAAAGGATGCCTATGGCATTTAACTTCTAACTACTAACTACTATCTCCTAACTCCTAACTCCTAACTTTTTCTCGCTTTTTCCCATTCCAGCAGCTTCTCTTTTAGCTCTCGTCCCCAATGGTATTCACCTATAGTGCCATCCTTATGGATGATGCGATGACAGGGGATAATAACAGCCATGGGGTTCTGACCTACAGCTGTTGCCACGGCACGTACTGCTTCTGGCTGACCGATGTTTGCAGCCAACTGTTGATAAGATATTGTTTCTCCAAATGGAACCTGCATGATAGCTTTCCACACTTTTAGCTGAAACTCAGTACCACGAAGGTCAAGGTTCAGAGGATGGTCGTAGCCTTCAAAAAGCACTCTCTGAACAGTATTTGCCATTTCATCACTCTGTGTGGTAGGAGTGTATGTGCCCCAGCGCTGAGCCAGTTCATGAATAACCCCCATTCTGTTGAAACCTAAGAACTGCAGGTCGCATATTCCGTCCCATGTGCGTGCAACAATAATTTCGCCAAAAGGACTATCGGCGAATCCGTATTCTACTTTCTTTGCCATATATTTGCAAAGATACAAATTTTTGTGCAAACAAGTATGTTTTCAACTTTTTATGCTTATATTTGTATGCTTATTGATATTTAAAAACAACATATATGACGAAAAAAGAGTTGATGATGAGAGCTATTGAACTCTCAAAGGAAAGTGTTCTGAAAGGTGGTGGTCCTTTTGGAGCAGTTATAGCTAAGGACGGCGAGATTGTTGCAGAAGGAAGCAACAGGGTGACTATTGATAACGACCCTACAGCACATGGAGAGATTACTGCAATCCGTGCAGCTACAAAGAAGTTAGGTACGTTCGATCTTAAAGGCTGTGAGATTTATACCTCTTGTGAGCCTTGTCCTATGTGTCTTGGGGCAATCTATTGGGCGCGACTCGATAAGATTTATTTTGCCAACGACCGTAAGGATGCTGCTGCTATTGGTTTTGATGATGACTTTATTTATCAGGAAATACCTCTTAATCCTGTTGACCGTCATAAGCCTGTGGAGATATTCATGCGCGACGAAGCAATCAAAGCATTTGAAATGTGGCGTGATAAGGCTGATAAAACAGAGTATTAGACACAAAAAAAGGGGCTCCGCTGAGTCCCAACCTTTGTTAACCTTAAATCTAATACTATGAAAAACACGTTGCAAAGATAGAAAGAATATAAATAAGTGTCATTCCTTGGATGATGAATTCATTCGAAAATATAGTTTTCTTGATATAAATCAAGGTTGTGTGCGCAAACACCTTTTTAAAACCACGTTTGGAAACAAAATAAAAACAAAAAGTTTTGGTTTCTTCAAAAGAATTATCTATCTTTGCAATCAAAGAAAGAATAAACATAGAAAGACAAGGATACGGAATTCCGACATTGAAAAAGATGCCGGAATTCTTTTATTTTTATTGTCTGCTAAAAGGCTATTTGATAATAATAATTTAAAAAGAATAAGATTATGGCTTATATGTCACAAGAAGGCTACGATAAACTCGTGGCTCAGCTCAAACAGTTAGAATCAGTAGAGCGCCCAAAGGCATCAGCCGCTATTGCTGAAGCACGCGATAAGGGCGATCTTAGTGAGAACTCAGAATATGATGCAGCTAAAGAGGCACAGGCTCATCTCGAAGATAAAATCAATAAGATAAAGCTTGCTATCGCTGAGGCTAAAATCGTTGATGTAAGCCGTCTCAGCACAGATGCTGTACAGATTATGTCTAAGGTAGAGATGACCAACCTTGCTACTAAGAGCAAGATGGTTTACACTATTGTTAGTGAGAGCGAGGCTAACCTTAAGGAGGGTAAAATCTCTATTAAGACTCCTATCGCTCAGGGCTTGCTCAATCACAAGGTAGGTGATGTGTGCGAGGTGAAGATTCCTGCAGGAACAATAAAACTTCGTATCGACAAAATTTCATTGGAGTATTAATTATGGCAACAATTTTTTCCAAGATTGCAGCTGGTGAAATCCCAAGCTACAAATGTGCAGAAGACGAGAATTTTTATGCTTTTCTCGATATTAATCCTGTAACCAAGGGTCACACTCTGGTTATACCACGTAAGGAGGTTGATTATATCTTTGATATGGATGATGAGCAACTTGCTGCTTTTCAGGTTTTCGCCAAGAAAGTAGCTGTAGCTATTCGCAAGGCCTTCCCTTGCAAGAAGGTTGCTCAGGTTGTTCTTGGTCTTGAGGTTAATCATGCTCACATTCACCTCATGCCTATAAACTCTGAGGCTGATGTTGACTTCCACAAACATGTGAAGTTCACAGATGAAGAGATGAAGGAGATTGCTGATAAGATTTATAAGGAGTTTAAGAAATAAACAACCTCTCCCCCCGAGGGGGGGAGGGAGCCTCGCAAGCTCATAAAAAGTAACAAAGCCTCTTGCAGAAAAATATGCAAGAGGCTTTGTTTTTATATTGTGAGCGTTGATTCAATCACGAAATATGCTTCGTGATTGGCACTCCCCCTGTAGGGGGGAGCGGGGAGGGAGGTCTTAAATAAATTTCTCCCCCTTTTTTATCTGCACCTCGGTTACATATTTTCTTATAAGTGCCGACGAATCTTCTTTCTTACAGATAAGTAGCACGTTGTCTTTTTCAGCTACTATGTAGCCGTCTAATCCGTTGATTACAGCGAGTTTGCCTTCTGGTAGTTTTATTATGTTGTTATGTGAGTCTTCAAGGATAGTGTCAGAGTTTATTATAACGTTATCGTCATTACTCTTTTGCATAGCCTCGTAAATGCCATGCCAAGTACCCATATCAGCCCAGCCGAACTCACATTTCTTCACATACACATTATCCGATTTTTCAAGAATGCCAAGGTCGATAGATAGGTTGGGATAAAGAGAGAAATTCTCTTGCACGTATGCCACCTCTTCCTGTATTGTCCAGTCTGATTTTATTTCATCGAAATTGCGTAGCACCACTGGAAGGAACTTATATAGACACATGCCTAAATAATGCACGTTAGAGAGGAACATACCCGTGTTCCAATACCATTCACCACTCTCCATAAACATACGGGCAAAGTCGCGTTCAGGTTTCTCGGTGAAACTCTTCACCTTATATATATCATCGAAGTCAGCATAATCGCCAATCTGAATATATCCATAACCAGGTTCAGGACGTGTTGGCTTTACGCCCATCGTTAATAGGGCATTGTTCTCATGAACAAACTCTAATCCTTCGTTAATATTATTATGAAAAGCTTCCTCGTTGAGTACCATCTGGTCGGCAGGAGTAACAATCACATTTGCATAAGGATTAATATGTGCTATTCTGTGTGCTGCCCACGCCACACTTGGAGCTGTGTTACGATGGATAGGCTCTGCAAGAATATTCTCTTCTGCAATCTCAGGCAACTGTTCCTTCACCCATGGCAAGTATTCAACATTGGTATTTATAAATATGTTTTCCTTGGGCATTATCTTGGCAAAGCGGTCAAAAGTTTGCTGAAGAAGAGTACGTCCAACACCAAAGAAATCGAGGAATTGTTTGGGTTTACTTTCTCGACTGCAAGGCCACAGTCGGCGTCCTTTTCCGCCAGCAAGTATAACGCAAAAACTATTTCTTTTATCGATCTTCATACTTATCTGTTTCCTGTTTTTTTATTTGTTTTCTATTATGCCTCTAAGTTATATATTTAAAACGACAGCCACAAATAAACAGCCTTTTTTATTAGTTATTTTAAGTTTTTGAATGAAAACTTTGCGCATTCCAAAAAAATACATTACCTTTGCAACCGTCTTAATGACAAAAGCCATGCCCAGATGGCGGAATTGGTAGACGCGCTGGTCTCAAACACCAGTGCCGCAAGGCATACCGGTTCGATCCCGGTTCTGGGTACCAAAGCTCTTGAGTTCTTCAACTCAAGGGCTTTTTTCGTTAGTAGCCTCTCTCGTCCCCATATACGAAGCAAGCTTCGTAATTGAAGTTTGAACTTTGAAGATTGAATATTGAATAATGAAGCGCTCCGCGCTTCTTTATCATTTGTAATTTACTGAAGTTTCGTAGTGAATATACTCTGTATTTTTCTCTTAATATAAAAGAAAATAAAGACGAAAAGAGCATTCTGCTCTTATGATGAATTTATGTTTCAGCC
>OCVV011104452.1_pt1 | contig 20437 bp, 14 predicted proteins | sample 1539721 | NCBI WGS metagenome assembly OCVV01 (sample SAMN02144230, study PRJEB22623) | gut metagenome | biome: sheep rumen | host: Ovis aries | place: New Zealand
TTAATATATTTATTAAAATATATTATTAGATTTGAGTTGTGAAATTTTTTGTTTATTATTGTTTAAGAAAAAAATGAAAAAATACAATATTAATAAAAATATTAATTTCAATAAAATTCAAATAGATAGAAATTGGAATTTTGGTAAACAAGTAGAAAGTAAAATTCATAGAATTCATATATATCCTGCAAAATTTCCGGCATTTTTAGCAACGGAAGCAATGAAATTTGCTAGAAGAAAAGGTATAAAAGTTTCTAAAGTTGCTGATATTTTTTGTGGGTGTGGAACAGTTGCTTATGAAGCAAAAAAAGAAGGTGTTGATTTTTGGGGATGTGATATAAATCCTGTTGCAACTTTGATAGCAGAAGTTAAAAGTTCAAAATATGATATTGTTTTATTACAAAAATATTATGATGTTATAATTAACTCTTTTGATGAAGAAGAGATTTCATTGTCCTATAACGATGCAAATGAAAGGATTAAATATTGGTTTAGTGAAAAAACATATAACGATTTATTTAAACTTAAATCTGCAATTTTAAATGTAAAATATAAGAATGTTTTGTATAAAAAGTTTTTTCTTTGTGCTTTTTCAAATATTTTAAAACCAGCTTCTAAATGGTTGGCAAAATCTATAAAACCTCAATTAGATAAAGATAAATTGGAAAACAATATTATTACTCTTTTTTCATCACAGTTTAAATTTATGTTGAATGCAATGAAAGAAGTTTCTTTAGAAAAAGAAACAAATGCAAATTCTACTATTAAAACAGGTAGTATTTTAAATTATAAGATAAAAATTCCAAAAGTTGATATGATAATAACCAGTCCACCTTATGTTACATCTTATGAATATGCAGACTTACATCAACTTTCATCTTTATGGTTAGATTTTACAGAAGATTATAGAGAATTAAGAAAGGGAACTATTGGTAGTGTATATCATACAGAGAGTTTTAGTATAAAAGATAATAAAAACAAATTAAACGTTACAGCGCAAAATATTGTAGACAACTTAGAAAAAAAAGATAGGAATAAAGCAAAATCTGTTATGAGATACTTCTATGATATGCAAAATGTTATTAGAAGAACAATAAACATTTTGAATAATAAAGGTATGGCTTTTTTCGTTATAGGAAATACAAAGTATAAAGGAATTAAAATTGATAATGTTAAACATTTGTATGAATGTATGAAAGATGTTGGTTTTTCTAAATTTTATATAGCTAAAAGAAAAATTACTAATAAGATTTTAAGTCCTTATAGAGATCAATTTGGAAAATTTACTTATAACAAAAAAAGTAGAAAAATATATTCGGAAGAATTTATTTTAATTGGAGAAAAATAATTATGGGACAAAATCTTGTAATAAAACCATATGCTCGTTTATTAACAATGTTAGGGGAACAGTTAATAAAAGACGAGTCTGTTGCATTAATAGAACTTATAAAAAATAGTTATGATGCTGATGCTGAAAAAGTTAATGTTATATTTAAAGATTTTGTGAAAGAAGATAATAATGATAATTTTATTTTACAAAAGACAAACAAATCACAAATAATACTAGAAGATTCCGGAACAGGAATGACAAAAGATATTTTGTTAAATCATTGGTTAAATCCTGCAACACCAATAAAGAAAGAAATAAAAAAGAATAAAAAACAAAGTAAGACGGAAAAAGGGAGAATTATACAAGGAGAAAAAGGAATAGGTCGTTTTTCTTTGTTTAAATTAGGTAGGAAAGTTACAATAATAACTAGACCTAAAGGTGTTAATAAAGAATATAAATTACAATATGATTTTTCACAATTTAATAATGACTTTTATGATGATAACAAAGACAAATATATGTTTCTTGATGATATTAAAGTTTTTTTTGATGAACAAAAACCTACAAATATAGTCAAAGCTAGTGATAAAATTTGGGAACAAGAACATGGTACTAAAATAATTATAGAAGAAGTAAATGGTAAGTGGGATGAAAAGAAATTATTATATATTAGTAAAAATATTAGGAAAATGAGACCTTTGTTTGAACTAATAAAAAAAGATGATTATATTTATAGTGATTTTGTCGTAGATTTATATATTGATGATGGTTTACTTGAATATCAAAGAAATAAAGAAATAGAAAAATTAAGAGATTTATTAGAAGACAAGCCTGTTTTTAAAATTACTGATGGTTACTATGATGATAAAAAAAGAGAATTTCTATATAAGTTAAATTCTAAAGATAAAGTTTTAAGTTTAGATAATGTTTTTAAAAAAGCATTAGAAAAAAGAGGCGAATTACTACCATTTTCTTGTGGTCCTTTTAAATTTGAGTTTTATATTTTTGATCTATCAAATTTGGCACCAATTAAATTTAAACTTGATAAAGAAGATAAAGAATCTATTAAAGACAATAGAGTATATTTGTATCGAGATGGAATAAGAGTTTATCCTTATGGAGAAAAAGAAGATGATTGGTTAGGAATTGATATTTCTAGAGGAACACAAAGCTTGAGTGGTTTATTTAGCAATGATCAAATTATTGGTTGTGTTTATATCTCTCAAGAACATAATCCCTTGTTACAAGATAAAACAAGTAGAGAGGGGCTAACTGGCAATGGAGCTTTTGAAGATTTAATATTCTTATTAAAATGCTTTTTATCTTATTTAAGAAGTAATGATTTTGCTAAATATAAAATTACTGAACAAAAGAAAACCTTTATAAAAAATATAGCAAAAGGATTTATCTCTAGTGAGTTTGATAAACTTAATTCTTTAACTGGTAACAATAAACAAATAAATGATTTAGTAATAAAAATAAAAAAACTATATGAAAATGAAAACAAACAATTTGTTAATAGAATTGATACAGCAGAAGCTTTGGCGGGAGTAGGTTTGTCTGTAGAGACTGCTACTCATGATATTAATTTGTTTATGAATAGGGCAATGGATGAATTGGATACTCTAATTTATTATATTGATAGTATCAACGAAACAAGTGAGCATCTAAAGTTTATTTTAAAAGAATTACTATCTTTGAAAGAAAATTTTTCTTTTATACAAAATAAATTAGAAAATGTACAACTCCTTTTTAAATCTTCAAATAGAAAGAAAAAAGATATTGTTGTAAAAGATATTTTGGATAAAATTATTTCTTTGTTTTCTAAATCTTTTTCTAAAAATAATATAAGATGTGAAATATGTGGAGTTGAGAATAAAAAAGATTTTATTGTTAATATAAGTGATGCTATTTTAATGCAAGTGTTTATTAATTTATTAGATAATTCTGTATATTGGTTAAATTATAAATCGTATAAAGAACAAAAAGAAATTAGGATTTCTTTTAATATTGCTGAAAAAACAATTGCTTTTTCTGATAATGGTCCAGGTATTTCTCCTGATGATGAAGATTTTATTTTTGAAGCTTTTTTCTCAGGTAAAGGGGAAAAAGGTAGAGGGTTAGGCTTGTATATTGCAAGACAGCTTTTAGAGAAAAACGATTTTTCAATAAATTTATCTAAAGAAAAAATATTGCCAGGTGCAAATTTTATTATAGATTTTAACCCTAAGGAGAATATAAGTAATGATTGATGCCGAACAAAAAGAGAATATAATTACAGATGAAGATAATAAAATATGGGACACTATATCAGGGATAGGTCTTGTTATAGATGATGATTTAGATATTCCTGTTGAACAAAGAGGGAATAAGGAAATAAGTAAAATTATTGATATTTTAAAAAAACAAAATATTCCATTAATAGAATATGGTAAAATACCAAATGACGATGAATTAAAAAATCTTAGAGGAATTTCTTTTGTTATTTTAGATTGGAAATTGATAGATTTAGGTGAGGAACAAAAAAAGAAAGGTGTTACCATATCACAAGAGGGGCCAAATGACGAATTAAATATTAAATTTTTAGAAAAAATAAAAAAAACTTTTTTACTACCAGTATTTATTTTGACAAATGAAAATGTTGAATATATTAAAACAAAACTAAAAGATTTAATAGAAGAAAACAAACCTCAATTTATTTTTGTTAAGAAAAAGAATTCTTTACTTGGACAAGAAGAATTAAAAAAATGTATGATTGAATGGGTGAAAAGTAGTTCTCCAATATATATGCTAGAACTTTTAGAAGAAAAAATTAATTCTGCTAAGAGAGATACTTTTTCAATGTTTTACAATATGTCTCCTAATTGGGTTAATATATTATATCAACAAGCTATTGATGATAAAATAGACCCTGTTCAGGATATTTTTGAGACAATTATTCGTAATATTGAAAATAGAATAGTACCTTTAAAATTAAATAATGCTATTCAAAAAAAAATAGAAAGTGATAGTGCCAGTATTACAGATGATGAAACTTTGAAACAAGAAAAATTTAATGTTTCTAATGGAAGAATAATGATAAAATCAAATTATATTAAAGAAGATATAATGGATTTAGGTTATTTGTTTTATAAAGAAGATGAAAATAAATATTATCTAAATGTTACTCCTACATGTGATAATGTAAATAGAGGCATTGGAACCACAAAAAAACTTTTTTTGATGATAGAAGGTATGGCTTTATCCGATTGTGCTATTTTAAGTCGTATAAACCTTTTAAAAAACAAATTTGCCAAAAGGGCTAAGATAATTGGTAGAGATGGAAAGGAAATAATATTAACTAGAAATTTTGTCTTCGAAGATTTTTTAAAAAATATCCAAGTAAAAAGTTATTTTTTAGCTCATATTATAAAAGATAATCTAATTAAATTTGATTTTACGACTCTAAATAGTATTGAACAAACAACTTTATCAGCTAATGGATATAAGCTTATTGGTAAAATATTACCACCATTTATAACTGATATTCAGTTACATTTATCTCAATACTTAATAAGGCAAGGATTACCAAGACTTCCTATTCCATAAAATATACATTTTTAATAATCTTGTACAAATAAAAAATCCGGCAATGGGCTTCGAGAACCAAAATCTACCAGATCCGTCCGTAGGATAAGGGGAAAGATTCATCGCCTCTTCAGGGCGATTCGTTAAACTATAAGCCATAAGCTTTAAGCTGTCGTTTTTTGTCTTTGCCGTTCAGTTGTTCCCCTGTCTCAATACATCCCTCCCACAGTTTTCATTGCCTTTTTGGCTTATACCAATAATCTTGGTAATATAACCAATAAAATATATATAAAATTCAGTTACCGAGGATTTCTCGGTAGTTCAAAAAAATCAGAATTAATGTAAATACATATTTCTAAACCCATCGAATTCGATGGGTTTAAAATTTGTGTTGTTTTTGTATAATCAGTCAACATGATTATTAAACTATAAACTCTAATCACTCCTTTCCACTGTTGTCGTTTCTTGCCGTTGGTTGCTCTCAAAGGATTTTAAAATTTTAAGTTATAACGAAATATTTGCCGACTAAAGTGTACTGAAATGAAAGCGGAGCGAGTGGTACTCGAAGAAGACAAATATAAAGTTATAGCTTAAAAGATAAATCCGTTTCGCTTATTTCAAATTATTGTATATGTTTCTACACTCCTTTGATTACTGCCAAAGGGGAAAGTTTTACTAAGAAATGATACTTTATAAAAATGCGACAACGTATTGTCGTAAATTTGCTGCAAAAAAGGATGATAAATCTTTCTTTCCTAAAAGTAGTATAATATTGCATTATGTTATTGAAGATTACAAAACTTTCCAAGTTGGGAATTATCATAGAAGCAATATTAGTGGGGATTTTATCCGGAATAATAGTAATATTGTTTAATTGGTGCATTTCTAATTTGTTTTCTTTTAACCAAAGTTTTTTATCACAAATTCCGTTAATATTAAAAATATTTATATTTCCGATTATAACTTGTTTGGCAGGTTTAATTGTGGGAATACTTGTGTTTAAGGTTGCACCCGAAACAAAAGGAAGCGGTATTCCTTTTGTAAAGTTGGCATTGATGCGGTTGGGTAAAAGAATAAGAATCAGAAGTATGTTTATAAAATTTGCAGCGGGTGTTATAGGTATAGGCAGCGGCTTTTCTTTAGGAAGGGAAGGACCGAGTGTTCAGCTTGGTGCCGGTTGCGGTGCCGTGATTTCAAGATTATTTAAAAAGAACGGGACAAAACAACACAATTTAATAACTGCAGGTGCAGCTTCGGCAATAGGAGCAACTTTTAATGCACCTGTTGCGGGAACAATTTTTGCCGTTGAAGAACTTACAAGAAAGTTTTCCGTTTCAACATTGTTTACCGTTCTTATAGCAACTGTTTCCGCGGTAACCGTATCAAGACATTTTGTGGGGGAAAATCCCTCTTTTTTTATACCGGAACTGCAAAATCTTCCTAAAATTTCGTTGGAAAGTCTTGTTGTTTTTATAGTGTTGGGAATAATTGTAGGCGTTTTCGGTGTGTTGTTTGCCAAAACAATTTTCTTAAACCAAAAAGTGTTCGATAAAATAAAAGTTCCAAACTATATAAAGCCTGCAATAGCAGGTTTTGTTATAGGTGTTGTTGGTGTGTTCTTGCCTTATGTTTTAGGTTCAGGCAACATTTTTATTTCACAATTGTTTCAATACAAATTTACTCTTTCGTTAATAGCAATAATATTTGCAGTAAAATTTTTAGTTACTCCGTTATGTTTTTCTTCGGGTGCTGCAGGGGGAATATTTTTCCCTGTTTTAATGTTGGGCTCGTTTTTGGGTTATATTGTAGGTTCAATATCAAATGTTATCGGAATAGAAATAAATTTGGTTACGATATCCATTGTCGGTATGGGCGCATTTTTGGCAGCGGTTGCAAGAACACCGATAACCGCCATAGTTATGGTTTTTGAATTGACCGGCGATTATCATCATATTTTGCCGGTAATGTTAAGTATTGCCGTTGCGGATTTGGTTGCACAATTGTTCGGACATGAACCGATATATTCAACTTTAATTTTGAAACAATCCCAAAATACGAAAGAGAAAGAAACTTTGTGTGAACTGAAAGTTGTTGATGCTATGGATAAAAATGTTGTTAATGTAACATTAAAAACAAAAATTTCCGAAATACCGAATTTAATGAAACAAACAAAATATAATGTTTTACCGATATTAAACGATAACAATGTTGTTGCAGGCAGCATTTCAAAAGAAGAAATTGATGACTACATTTTCAGTAACAAAAATACTGATGACAGTATAGAAAATATAATGAATCCGGAACCTGTAACCGTTAACCAAAAAGAAAATTTATATAAAGCCCTTTTTGTTTTACATACCAACGAAATTTTGGATGTTATAGTTGTAGATGATACAAACAAACTTGTCGGAATATTGTGCAGGAAACAAATTGTTTTTGAAGACCGCTTTTCGGATATTATTGTGTAGATCCGTTTTTCAATATATTATTATTTTGACTCTCAAAGAATTTCCAAGTTTTTGTTGTTTGTCGTTGTCGTTAAAAGAACGAATAGTTTGAGACGAACTGAAGTATTTTAAAGTTGCTGTGTACATTTCGCGAAAGCGGTACATAAGATTTTAAAATACAAAAGTGTAGTCCAAAATATTCGTTCGCTATAAAAATTTATTAAATTTGTGATTCATTCGTAAACTGTAGGAAACTTCCAATCAGATTCTCGTTCCAAACCTTAATATCTTTCGGAACATCCAATATACACGGTGTAAAATTCCAAATGTTTTTTATACCCGCACCTGCAAGATAGTTTGCCGTTGTTTTGGCATTTTCCCTGGGTACGGTAAGTATGGCAAAATCCACTTTCATTTTTGTTGCAAGTGTTGCCACTTTGGTTACATTGAAAACTTCTTTACCGTTAATAAAAGAACCTATTTTTTTTGTGTCCGTATCGAACATTGCAACAATATTTAATCCGTAATCTTTGAAACTGTTATACTTGGCAAGTGCAGAACCCAAATTTCCGGCACCTATAATAAAAGCATTTCGTTGTTGCTTGAAACCCAACTTTTCTTCTATTGTCTTTTTTAACTTTTTGGCATCGTAACCAACACGGCATTTACCTAAATCGGAACTGCCGAGATATTTTAAATCTTTTCTTACCTGGGAATTATCTATGTTTAACAGTTCGGCAATTTTTTTGCTTGAAATATATTGTTCACCTTCTCTTAAATCGTCGAGTATAAAATGGTATAGAGATAAACGGTTCAAAACTTTATCGGGTATATTCATAAAAATGTCCTCTTATAAGGGCAGACATTTGTTGCCTGCCCTTATGAATGTTTTTATTTTTTACACAATACCGTTATAAGCATTTAAGAATATTTGTTTAATTTCCGACATTAACGGATAAACAGGGTTTGCTCCGGTGCATTGATCATCGAATGCTCTTTCTACAAGAGTATCGAGATTTTTCATGAAATCTTCTTCTTTTACACCGAACTCTTTTATGGATTTAGGTAAATTGATTTGTGTCATTAAATCATCAACTGCTTTTATTAACCTTTCTGTTTTTTCGTCATCGTTTTTACCGCCTAACTGAAGTTCATCCGCAATTTGTGCATATTTCATTTTTGCATTAGGATACTTGTATTGCGGGAACGTGGCTTGTTTTCTGGGTCTGTCGTTGGAATTGAATTTTATAATTTGTCTTATTAAAAGTGCATTTGCCACGCCGTGCGGAATGTTGTACATTGCGCCGAGCTTATGTGCCATAGAATGACATAATCCCAAGAAAGCATTTGCAAAAGCCATACCTGCTATTGTTGCGGCATAATGCATTTTTTCTCTTGCTTTAGGATCTTTTTTACCGTCTTTGTATGAACGGGGAAGATACTTGAACACAAGTTTTGTTGCTTCCAAAGCGTTGGAGTTTGTAAAGTTTGTTGCCATACAGGAAACGTATGCTTCCAACGAATGTACCAAAGCATCTATACCGGAAGCGGCGGTAAGTCCCTGCGGCATACTGTCAACAAAGTTAGGATCAACAATTGCCATGTTAGGTGTTAAAGCATAATCTGCAATTGCATATTTGTAATGTGTTCTTTCATCGGTGATAATTGAAAAAGGTGTAACTTCCGAACCTGTACCTGATGTCGTTGGAATACATACCATGGTGGCTTTTTTGCCTAAATCAGGTATTTGGCAAATTCTTTTTCTTATATCCATAAACCTCATGGAAATATCTTCAAAGTTTACGTCCGGTTGTTCATACAACAACCAAAGAATTTTACCGGCATCCATAGGTGAACCGCCGCCCAACGCGATAATTACATCCGGCTCGTAAGTTCTTACCATTGTAAGAGCTTCATCTATTGTTGCAAGTGTAGGGTCAGGTTTAACATCGAAAAACATTTGATGATCTATTTCCATTTCATCCAAAACATCGGTAATATTTTCAACAGCACCGGAATTGAACAAGAAACGGTCCGTAACTATAAATGCTCTTTTTTTATCTTTAAGTTCTTTAAGAGCAAGGTCCAAGCATCCTCTCTTAAAATATATTTTTTGCGGAACTTTAAACCATAACATATTTTCTCTCCTTTCGGCTACAGTCTTGTAATTTAACAAATGTTCTACTCCGATATTTCCCGATATCGAGTTGCCGCCCCACGATCCGCATCCGAGCGATAACGAAGGTTCAAGTTTAAAGTTGTAAATATCTCCTATACCGCCCTGCGATGACGGTGTATTAATTAATACACGGCATGAAGGCATTTTTTCCGCAAAAGCGTTTATTCTTTCTTTTACTCTTGCATCCGTGTACAAAACGGAAGTGTGGCCCGGTCCGCCCTTGGATACAAGTTCGTAAGCCATTTCCGTTGCCTGTTCAAAGTTCTTTGCTTTATACATTGTTAATATAGGTGAAAGTTTTTCTCTGGAAAAAGGATCGTTCCAGTCCACTTTCGGTCTTTCGCATAACAACAATTTGGAATCCTGCGGAATTTTAAATCCGGAAAGTTCCGCGATTTTTTGAGGTGTTTGACCTACTATTAAAGGATGCGCGGTTCCTCTTTTTGCATCTATGAAAGGAAGTGCAACCATCTTTTTTTCGTCACTTTTACTTACAAGGTATGCACCTCTGTAAATAAACTCTTTTTTGATTTTTTCGTAAACGGATTCAACAACAACAACCGCTTGTTCGGAAGCACATATCATACCGTTATCAAATGTTTTAGACATTATAATTGAAGATACGGACGCTCTGATATCTGCGGTTTCATCTATAACGGCACAAGCATTTCCGGGACCTACACCGAGTGCGGGTTTTCCCGAAGAGTATGCCGCTTTAACCATTCCCGGACCGCCGGTTGCTAAAATACAGGCAATATCCGGATGATGCAACAATGCATCCGAAAGTTCCATTGAAGGAGTATCTATCCAACCGATAATATCTTTCGGAGCTCCCGCTTCAACGGCAGCGTTAAGAACAACTTTTGCCGCTTCTATTGTACTTTTTGTTGCTCTGGGATGAGGGGAAAATATAATTGCATTTCTTGTTTTTAATACTATAAGTGATTTAAATATTGCCGTTGATGTGGGGTTTGTTGTAGGTATGATACCTGCAATAATTCCCAAAGGTTCGGCAACTATTTTTATACCGTTTTCTTTGTCTTCGCTTATTATTCCGCAGGTTTTTGCATATTTGTGTTTGTTGTAAATGTATTCGGAAGCATAATGATTTTTTATTATCTTATCTTCCAAAACACCCATACCTGTATCTTCCACCGCCATTCTTGCAAGCGGAATTCTTACTTTGTTTGCTGCGGTTGCCGCCGCTTTAAAAATTTTGTCTACCTGTTCCTGGGAATAGTTTGCATATTCCGTTTGAGCTTTTTTTACTCTGGCAATTAAAGCATTTAATTTTTCTACCGTATCAACAATGTTTGGTGCGGTATCTTTTTCGGTTTCTGTTATCTTTGCTTTAGTAACAGTCCCTTTAGGTTGTTTTTTCTTAGGCATATCTCATCACTCCTTTTATTGTGATTTATTTCACGATTAATTATAAAATATAAAAATATGTTTGTCAATAAATATTTTGTAAATTTATTGATTTTATAGGTGTTTTTAGTTTTTGATAAACTTGATTAATAGGGAAATTTATCTCAATTTTAAACAACAAGGACGACAGATGCATAGAGGTATAGATGTATGGAGGTATGGAAACGACATGAACGGCAGAAGATTGGAAGATTAGAAGATTGGATGATTGGAAGCAAAGTTGTGTCCTTCGGACATATGTTTTATAGATTCTGAATCAAGTTCAGAATGACAAGGCAAAACGGCAATGTGTAATGTCGGTAAAAAATGCAAAACAATTTTTGACAAAATATAAGTTGATTTTTTATAATAAACAGGTAGTAAAAATTCTTTGTAAAAAGGAGAAAGTAAATGAAAAAAAGTTTGTTAACATTGTTGTTGGCAGTAGCACTTGCAGCACCTGTGTTTGCAACCGATAAAGGGGATATGGAAATAGTAGGAAAATTAGGATTAAATTTAACACCGAAAGTTGATGCAAGCGGTAGTTTGGTTGATAAAGGAGGCTTTATTCCAGACCCTCACATCAGTTTCGGTGGTGGAGGAAAGTCCGATGTAAATATGTCTGTCTTAATAGGTGCAGAATTTTTTTATTATCTCAACAAAAATATTGCTTTGGGTTTTGGTATAAACAATAACTTTAATGCCGATTTAAAAGATACAAAATATGATGAAAGATACAATAATAAAGGAGAAGTAGGTTTTACAAATTTTTATTTTGCCGTAAAGCCGAAAATAGAGGTGGAATCCGAAATATTTAACAGTGTATATCTTTTAGGGCAAATAGGTTACGGATTATTTAGATTTGATGGTCATGTAAACGGAGAAGCAGATGGCAACGGACTTTATTGGGGAATCGGTGCAGGAACAGAAATTTATAAAAATTTTATAGTAGAATTGTTATATTCAGCTAATTACGGTTCAATAAAAGATAAGTTTGGATATGGTGATACAGCAGATTTAACATATACAACAATTACATTGAATGTAGGTTATAAATTTACATTTTAATAAACTAACATTGATATAAAAAACAAAAATATTTTAGTTACAACTTTAAATTCCCGAACCTTATGTGCCGTTTACACTTTTGTACACTGCGGTTCGGGAATTTTTCGTCTCACTGACAAATATTCTTGTTTTTTTACTGTCCTTACATTTTTATGGCCAAATTTCATTTGTTTCTGTCATCCTGTACTTGATACGGGATCTGTAAAATATTAAAAAACGGGAAGAATTTTCTTCCCGTTTTTTTGTTTTAATTTCTAATTTCTCATTTCTCATTTCTAATTGTTTTTAACACTTTTTCCACCGTTTCGAATTTCGGTTGTTTTTTTGTGTTAAGTTCAAAGTAGCAGGTATGATCCGGAGAATCTACAAGAATTAAGTTTGTTTTTTTATTTGTAACAAATATCGGTGCAAGTTTTGTTTCGCTGTGTCCTACCAACTGGTTACTAAAATATGAATCTTTCATTAACGAAAACGGTCTTATCCATGTGGGAGTTTGTGTAACTTCGTCTCCGCTCGGACTTAACTTTCCGGTCCAATCGAAATAATGAAAGTTTTTTTTCAATAACATTTTGTTGCACCAATCAATAATGGTTTCTTTATCGGGATTAAATCCTTTTTCTTTTTGGTTGTTTACCCAAGTGTTTGAAAAACCGGCATGGGATATTACCCAACCGTCATATTCCACGGCAATTTTAAAATGTTCAATGTTATTCAAAAATGCTTGTGCGATTTCTTTGTCGTGTTCATGTTGGTGCCCGCTTACAAGTTTCGATTTGGGATTTTTTGATAAATAAGATAAACAGTGGTTACCTAAAAGTAAATCAATTTTGTCGGGATAATTTTGTTTGTAAGATACAACTTTGTTTATTGTGTTTACGGGATTATGTTCAGGATCGTGCCACCATATTTTTTCTAACCAGTTATCGACATAGTCGCCCAAAAAAACAAGTTTATCCAACCGGTTGATATTGTTTTCAACCATTTTGATAAAGTGTGTTGTTTGATGAACATCAGGTATTATTCCTATAAGCATGTATGCTATTATACATTATTCTTTTATTTTGTTAATACTTTTTTTGCAATCGTTTCCTCACCCCATAACCTTATAACCCTATAACCAATAAAATGCTTTGCATTTTGTTCCGTTTGACAAACTAAGTTTGTAAAGGTATAATTTTCAGTATTAAATGCATTGATGCGGAGCAGTAAATATTAATTTGTCTAAAGAGAAGTGTCGGTTGGTGCAAGACATTGGCAAAACATATTGAAGTCACCGCGGAGCAGCTGTAAGAAATCGTTGTAAACGAAAGTAGAAACAGACGGATTCTCACCGTAAAAGAGAAAAAGTGCATCCTGAGTCAGGATGAAAAAGAGTGGTACCGCGGAAGTTTTTTATACTTTAACAATTTTAGTGCTTTCGTCTCTTTAAGTTATTTCGTATAACAACGGAGATGAAAGTTTTTTTGTTGTTGGTGGAGGTAAGACTATTATGGCAAAACATAAAATGCCGGGTTCAAGAATTGTTATTGAAACACTTATAGAGCAAGGTGTAACCGATGTGTTCGGATATCCCGGCGGGCAAGTGTTGAATATATATGATGAATTATATAAAGCAAGTGACAGAATTAACCATTATCTTACTGCACATGAACAGGGTGCTGCTCATGCTGCCGACGGTTATGCAAGAGCTACCGGTAAAGTAGGAGTTGTTATTGCAACTTCGGGCCCGGGAGCAACAAATTTGGTTACAGGAATTGCAACGGCAATGCTTGATTCCATACCTATGGTGGCAATTACCGGAAATGTCCCTACATCTTTAATAGGTAAAGACAGTTTCCAGGAAATAAATATTACGGGTGTTACATTACCTATAACAAAACACAACTATTTTGTAAGTAATGTTAAAGATTTGGCAGACACTATAAGAGAAGCTTTTCAAATTGCAAAGTCCGGAAGACCGGGTCCCGTATTAATAGATATACCCAAAGATGTTCAAATTGCGGAGTACGATTTTGAATGTGAAGGTGTTATTGAACCTTATCCGCAGAAAAAAGCGAATGATAAAGAAATAGATGCCGCGGTTGATTTAATAAATAAAGCACAAAAACCGTATATTTATATCGGCGGCGGTGTAATAACCGCAGGGTTAAGTAAAAAAATAAAAGAACTTGCCGAAAAAATAGACGGATATATCGGTTGTACTTTGATGGGACTTTCCGCGATAGAAAATTCTTATGAAAGATTTTTAGGCATGCAGGGCATGCACGGACAATACGAATCTTCCATGGCAAACAAAGAAGCGGATCTTGTAATAGGTATAGGTGTAAGGTTCAGCGACAGAGCTACCGGAAACGTAAAAAAATATTCCAAAAATGCAAAAGTTATACAACTTGATACAGACCTTTCCGAAATAAATAAAAATATTAAAGCGGATGTAGGTATTGTAGGAAAAATTTCTTGTGCTCTTTCAAAAATAATTGAAAAATGCGATAAACAAAAACATGCCGAATGGAAAAAAACAATAGATGAGTTAAAAACTAAAAGCAAAGAAATTTCCAAAAAAGTTAATGTTGTTAAAAGTGATAAAATCAGTCCAAAGCAGGTTTTTGATGTAATAAATAAGATTAAAGATAATGATACTGTCGTTGCTACCGATGTAGGACAACATCAAATGTGGGCTGCACAGTTTACAAGTTTTGAAAAACCGAGAACATTTGTTTCAAGCGGCGGTCTTGGAACCATGGGATACGGGTTGGGTGCTGCAATAGGTGCAGCGGTAGGAAGTAAAAAAAGAGCAATTTTAGTTACCGGTGACGGAAGTTTCGGTATGAACTTGAACGAACTTGCAACCGCGGTTACTTATAATATTCCGGTTGTAATAGTTATTATAAACAACGGCGTTTTGGGTATGGTAAGACAATGGCAAACACTGTTTTACGGTAAAAGATATTCAAATACCGTTTTGGGCAGAAAAACGGATTTTGTAAAACTTGCGGATGCTTTCGGACTTAAAGGTGAAAGAGTAACAACCGTACAGGAATTTGAAAAAGCATTTAGTAAAGCATATAAAGCAAATGCACCTTACATTATAGATACAGTAATTGATATGGATGAGTTTGTTCTTCCTATGCTTCCTCCGGGAGGATCGATAGAAGACATAATTACGGAGAAGCAAAAGATTTGATGTATAGAAAAGACAGTTGAATAGGTGAACACAAATTGTAAACAATTTGTTGGTGAAAGGGTGAAGGGCTTAAACGACAAAATACTAAAAGACAGGTGATGTAGTGAAAGGATAAAAACATCCGTACATCAAAATTTGCAGAGCAAATTTTCGGGGGTAAAATGAAAAGATTTGTAATTGCCGCTTTGGTGGAAAACAAGTATGGAGTATTAACAAGAGTTGCGGGCCTTTTTATGAGAAAAGGTTTTAATATAGATTCTTTAACCGTAGGTGAAACGGAAGATTCTTCTTTTTCAAGAATAACAATTACCCTCAGGGGTGACGATAACGATAAAGATCAACTTATCAGCCAGTTAAGAAAACTTCATAATGTTACATATGTTAAACATATAGATGAAAAGAACAGTGTGGAAAGAGAATTGATACTTATAAAAGTTAAAAATACCGTTCAAAACCGCAGTGAAATTATGGCTATAACGGAAATTTACAGAGCAAAAATTGTTGATTATAATCCGAAAACGATATGTGTTGTTATGACGGGAAAACCGTCAAAAATAAATGCTTTTATTGAAATTTTAAGACCGTTGGGAATAGTTGAACTTTGCAGAACAGGTGTTGTTGCCATTGAAAGAAATAAAGCAATTTACAATGTATAATGTACAATGAACGACAAAATAAAACAATAAACTAATATAAGAGAGGAGAAAAAAATGCAAAACATTTATTATCAAAAAGATTGTAACTTGGCAAAACTTAAAGGTAAAACCGTTGCAATTATCGGTTACGGTTCACAAGGTCATGCACATGCATTGAACTTGAAAGAGTCCGGTGTTGATGTTATAGTAGGACTTTATAAAGGTTCCAAAAGTTGGGAAAAAGCGGAAAAACAGGGATTGAAAGTTTATACAGCTGCCGAAGCTGCTGCAAAAGCAGATGTTATAATGATACTTATCAACGATGAAAAACAGGCAAAATTGTATAAAGAAAGTATCGAACCTAACCTTAAAGAAGGTAAAACAATAGCATTTGCACACGGTTTCAACATTCATTTCGGATGCATAAAACCTCCTAAAAATGTTAACGTTATAATGATTGCTCCTAAAGGTCCGGGACATACGGTAAGAAGCGAATATTTGGCAGGTAAAGGTGTTCCTTGCTTGGTTGCAGTTGAACAAAATGCTACAGGTGATGCACTTGAAATCGCACTTGCTTATGCTTTGGGTATCGGCGGAGCAAGAGCAGGTGTTATCGAAACAACTTTCCGTATCGAAACAGAAACGGATTTGTTCGGAGAACAAGCGGTTTTGTGCGGTGGAGTTTGTGCTTTGATGCAGGCAGGTTTTGAAACTTTGGTTGAAGCTGGATACGATCCGAGAAACGCATATTTTGAATGTATTCACGAAATGAAATTGATTGTAGATTTAATATATCAAAGCGGATTTGAAGGTATGAGATATTCTATTTCAAATACTGCAGAATACGGTGATTATACAACAGGTCCCAAGATAATTACCGAAGAAACCAAAAAGACAATGAAAAAGATTCTTAAAGATATTCAAGACGGAACATTCGCAAAAGCATTTTTACTTGATATGTCTGAAGCAGGCGGACAGGTTCATTTCAATGCTATGAGAAAACTTGCAGCAGAACATCCTTCGGAAAAAGTAGGTAAAGAAATAAGAAAACTTTACAGCTGGAGCGATGAAGATAAACTTATAAACAATTAAAATGAAATTTTAATTGTTGTTGAATGGTTGAATGGGTGAAAGGGTGAAGGGATGAAAAATTGCCGAAGGCAATTTGGAAGAATAGAAGATTGGAAGAATAGAAGATTGGAAGAATAGAAGATTGGAAGCAAAGCGGAAAAAGCGGGGAGAATTTTCTTCCCGCTTTTTTATTTTGTATAATTAAAGAAATATAAACTATATAAAAGAGGATATCAAAAAATGAAAAAGATTATCCTAACAGTAATATTGTCAGCATTGTTTATAGCACCTGTATTTGCAAGTGAAGCCGGTGATATGGAAATATTGGGAAAAATCGGTTACACATTAGATAGCAATGTTAAACTTTTCTATGATGGCGGAGATTCCGGTTCAACCAAAAAAAATTTTACTTTGGGAACGGACTTTTATTTCTATGTTAATTCTCAAGTAGCAATGGGTTTTGGTGTAAACCATATCTTTGATTCAACTGCCGAATATGGTTATGATGATAAATATGGCTTTACAAATGTTTATCTTTCTGTCAGACCGAAAATGGATTTAGATTCGGATATACTTGAAAGTATTTATTTTATAGCACAAGCCGGTTACGGCTTTTTTAGATTTGATAACGATGATTCGCAAGAAGATTTACCTGCACCGTCAACAAATAACGGACTTTATTGGGGAATAGGTGTAGGTGTGGAAATTGTATATGATTTTTTTCTTGAGTTTACACACTCGTTTAACTACGGTTCCGTTATATCCGAAGGTAATACATATGATGTAACATTTTCCGCCTTTTCATTAAATGTAGGTTACAAATTCAGATTCAAACCGTAATATATAAACTAAAAATCTAAAATCATTTCGGAGAAAAAATATGATAAAAGAAAAAATTGTAGATGGTTCGCATAATGCACCGCACAGAAGTTTATATCATGCTTTGGGAATAACAAAAGAAGAACAATCAAAACCTTTCATAGGAATAGTAAGTTCTCATAACGAAATTGTTCCCGGTCACATGAATATAGATAAAATTGTTGAAGCCGTTAAAATCGGCGTTGCAATGGCAGGCGGAACACCGATAGTGTTTCCCGCGATTGCCGTTTGTGACGGTATTGCCATGGGACATAACGGAATGAAATATTCTCTTATTACAAGAGATATGATTGCGGATTCTACCGAAGCTATGGTAAGAGCTCACGGGTTTGACGGGCTTGTTATGGTACCGAACTGCGACAAAAATGTTCCGGGTCTTTTAATGGCTGCGGCAAGAGTAAACATCCCTACGATATTTGTCAGCGGCGGACCTATGCTTGCAGGCAGAGTTAACGGTAAAAAGACAAGTCTTTCTGGAATGTTTGAAGCGGTAGGTGCTTTTAAAGCAGGGAAAATTAACGAAGAAGAACTTACAAAATATGAAGAAAAAACCTGTCCTACATGCGGTTCATGTTCGGGAATGTACACGGCAAATTCGATGAACTGTTTAACCGAAGTTTTAGGTATGGGACTTAAAGGTAACGGAACAATACCTGCAGTATATTCGGCAAGAATAGAACTTGCAAAACATGCAGGTATGCAGATAATGGAACTTGTAAAGAAAAATATTTGTCCCCGTGATATAATGACAAAACAATCAATAAAAAATGCTTTAACTGCGGATATGGCTTTAGGATGTTCAACCAACAGTATGTTACATCTTCCGGCAATTGCCAACGAGTGCGGAGTGGAATTTAATTTGGATATGGCAAACGAAATAAGCGAAAAAACTCCCAACCTTTGCCATTTGGCTCCGGCAGGTCACACATATATGGAAGATTTAAACGAGGCAGGCGGAGTATATGCCGTTTTAAAAGAATTAACTAAACTTAATTTAATAGATACATCGGTTATGACTTGTACCGGTAAAACGTTAGGTGAAAACATTGAATCTGCAGTAAATTTAGACAATGAAATAATAAGAAATATAGATAATCCTTACAGTAAAACGGGCGGAATAGCAGTGTTGAAAGGTAACATTGCACCGGACGGTTGTGTGGTTAAAAGAAGTGCGGTTGCACCGGAAATGTTAAAACATGAAGGTCCTGCAAAAGTTTATGACAGTGAAGAAGACGCTATTGCGGCAATATATGCAGGTAAAATAGTTAAAGGTGATGTTGTGGTTATAAGATATGAAGGTCCCGCAGGCGGTCCCGGAATGAGAGAAATGTTAAGCCCGACATCCGCAATTGCAGGTATGGGTTTAGATAAAGATGTTGCACTTATTACAGACGGAAGATTTTCGGGAGCTACAAGAGGTGCATCTTTGGGACACGTTTCACCGGAAGCAGCTTCCGGCGGACTTATAGCTTATGTTAAAGACGGTGACATTATTTCAATAAATATTCCGGAATATAAAATAGAATTAAAAGTTTCCGATGAAGAAATAGCGAAAAGAAAACAAACAATGCAGATAAAAAAGAAAACGGATATCGGCGGTTGTTTGGCAAGATATGCGGCACAGGTATCGTCTGCCGACAAGGGAGCGATTATTAATAAATTTAAACTATAATTAAACAAAAAACAGCAATATTTTAGTTGCGACTTCAAATTCCCGAACCTCATGTACCGTTTCACTTGCGTACACTACGGTTCGGGAATTTCTTGTCTCACTTACAAATATTTCTGTTTTTTCCCTGTCCTTACATTTTCATTTAAAAACAAAATCTTTTCTGTTTTTTTCCTGCCCTTATATTCTTATATAAAAGCAAAATCTTAAAAGTCTTTGAGAGTCAAGAACAAAGTACAAAATTTTTTCTGTTGTTTTACCTTTACATTATTTAGTAAAATATCTGCGATAAATGAAAAATTGGAAGTGTTTTCTTTATAAAAAGGAGGAAGTAAATGAAAAAAGGATTGTTGGCATTGTTGTTGGCAGTGACACTTGCAGCACCTGTGTTTGCGGTAGAAAAAGGCAGTATGGAAATTGTTCCAAAAGTTGGTTATGTTATTGAACCTTTACTTATGGAAGATTATTATGGTGACTATTGTGGTTATAAACAAGAATCCACATTTTCGTTGGGAGCAGATTTTTATTATTATGTAATGAACAATTTAGGTGCAGGTGTTGGGGTAAATTATGTTTTTGATAGTAAATTTAAGGAGGATTGGGATAAACAAGATTCTTTGGGAGCAACAAATATATATGTTGCCGTAAAACCGGTATTTGAATTACAAGAAAATAAGTTTATAGATAAAATATATTTCTTAGGACAACTAGGTTACTGTATGACAAGATATGAAAATAAGGAGTATTTCTTCTCTTCTAAAAAATATAATGAAAATGGGTTGTATTGGGCAATAGGAGCCGGTGTAGAAAAATGTAATATTGTTGTAGAACTTGTATATTCCGTAAATTATTTTGAGATAGAAGATTGGAATGAATCTTTTACAAACAGAAGAACTGCAATAAATGCCGGCTACAAATTTAGTATTTAATTAGGCTACATTCAATACAAAAAAACAGAAATATTTTAGTTACAACTTCAAATTCCCGAACCTTATGTACCG
>OCVV011361730.1_pt1 | contig 20428 bp, 13 predicted proteins | sample 1539721 | NCBI WGS metagenome assembly OCVV01 (sample SAMN02144230, study PRJEB22623) | gut metagenome | biome: sheep rumen | host: Ovis aries | place: New Zealand
TTCCCCTCGCGCAGCCTGAGCGCTTCCTTCATCCCCTACAACCTGCGCCTGGGCTTCGGCCTGCCTACCTACGAGCAGCAGGACGCGATGTGGGCCTATTACTTCTACCGCGGCATCTGCCGGGCCCGGCGCATCTGGCTGCTCTACGATTCCCGGACCGAAGGGACGCAGAGCGGCGAGGAGAGCCGCTTCATCAAGCAACTGCGCTATCTCTACCACGTGCCGATGGTCGAGAAAGTGGCGACCTATTCGCTGGCCGGATCCACGGCCGACAATCCGATGTGCCATATTGAAAAAGACGCGGAAGTCATCCGGAAACTGGAAGAGCGCTTCATCCAGGGGACCGGCGCCTTTTCCGCCAGTTCGTTGAATACCTATCTCGACTGCCCGCTGCGTTTCTACTATGAGCAGGTCGAAGGCATCCGTGAGCAGGATGAGGTCGTGGAAGATGTCGATGCCGGCGTGTTCGGAAGCATTTTCCACGCGGTGATGGAGCAGCTTTACAAGCCGTTCGAAGGCCGGCTGGTGTCGGCGGCGGAGCTGGAAGAGAAAATCCTCTTCGGCGGGAAAGGCGCCCGGCTCGAAGCCCTGGTGACGGCTGCTTTCGCGGATGTCCATATCCGGGAAATCGCCGGACAGAACCTGATCCTCAAGGAGCTGGTCATCCATCTGGTCCGGCAGACGGTCGCGGTGGACCGCCGCCTCGCGGCGGAAAAAGGCGGTCTCCACCTCATCGCGACCGAAAAGAAAGAAAGCCTGCCGGTGACATTGCCATCCGGCCGCGGGGTGCGCCTTTACGGCGTCATCGACCGGCTAGACAGCGTCGAGCGCGGCGCTGAGCGCGTCGTGGACTACAAGAGCGGAAGCGTGAGCAATGATACGTGCAGCAAGGTCGAGGATCTGTTCGATGCGGGCAAAGGCACGAAACGCCCCCACATTCCGTTCCAGCTCTATTTCTACGCCCTGCTGATGACCCGCAAATACCCGAAGGCGGGCGTAAGCTACGAACCCTGCATCTACCCGCTTCGCACCATCTTCACCCAAGTACCCCAGTCCCAGCGCATTGCGGACGATGCGCTCATCGAATTCGAGGAGCTCCTGCTGCGGCTCATCGACGAGATCTTCGATCCCGCGCTGCGTTTCGAGGCCCGTCCGGAAGGCGACGTGTCGCCGGAACAGTCCGTGTGCAGATATTGTAATTTCAAGAGGCTATGCAACAAGGAGTAAGCATCGTCAAGGCTTCCGCGGGAAGCGGCAAGACCTATCGTCTCACGCAGGACTACATCGACCTCCTGCTGTCGGGCGATACCCAGCGCTACAAGCACATCCTGGCCGTCACCTTCACCAACAAGGCGACCGACGAGATGAAGTCGCGTGTCATCGAAGAACTGGACCGTCTCTCCCGCAGCGACGACGCCCGGGCGCCGCAGGCGGCCGACCGGCTCCGTCGGATGCTGCACGACTACACCTGTTTCTCGGTGAGCACCATCGACAAGTTTTTCCAGACCGTGATGCGAAGCTTTGCCCGCGAGATCGGCCAGTACGCCTCCTACCGGGTGGAACTCGATACGGATGCCGTGCTCGACCAGGTGGTTGACCTGCTGCTGGACTCCATCGAGGACCCGGCCCACGATGCCCTGCTCAAATGGCTGAAGGACTATTCCTTCGACCAGGTGGAACAGGGAGACGGCTGGAATATTGTCCGGCCGCTCAAGAAGATGGCCGGGCAGTTCCTCGACGAATCGTTCCTGCTGCAGGTGCGCCAGGCCGGACGGGGCACCGACGTCCTGGGCGACAAAGCCTCGCTGAAAGCCTTCCTGAAGAAACTGGACGGCATCATCCGGGATTACGAGAAAGAGGCCGTGGCCATCGGGCAGGAAGGGGTTCGGCTGCTGGACGAGAAAGGTCTTATGACCGATGTTTATCTCACTAAAAAGCCAGGGCGTTCCACCTCGGTTTTCAAGAAATGGGCTGCTGGCAATGTTGACGCCGGGATAACCTATGCAAAAGAAGTGGACGCCGCCATCGAGTGCTTTCCGGATCCTTCCGCGATGGGCAAGTTGTTTGATCGGGTACGGAATCAGCTCGGCGAGCCGCTCCGCTTGCGGAACACGGCCCGCCTAATCCGGAAAAACCTCTATCTGCTGGGCCTCTACGGCGATCTCCAGCGCACGCTGGACGACTACCTGCGCGAAAACAACGTCGTGCTGCTGCAGCTGTCCACCGATCTGCTGAGCCGCATCATCGCCGAGGATGACACCCCCTTCGTCTATGAGAAAATCGGCAACCGCTACGAACACCTGATGCTCGACGAGGCGCAGGACACCTCGCTGATGCAATGGAACAATTTCCGGCCGCTTTTCCGGAACAGCCAGGCCGGCGGCGGCTGCGACCTGGTCGTGGGCGACATCAAGCAGTCCATCTACCGCTGGCGCGGCTCCGACTGGCGGCTGATCCGCGATTACCTCAAACGCGACCTCGCCACCGGCCTGATCCGGGAAGAGACGCTGAAAGAGAACTGGCGAAGCGGAAGTGCCCTGGTCGCTTTCAACAACGACTTTTTCCTGCATATCGGCGACATCCTCTCCGGCGATGCGGAACACGCGCGCAGCGGCGCTGAAATCAAGGCCATCTATGCAGACTGCGAGCAGCAGGTTCCCCAAAAACACGAAGCGGATCCGCCGGGTTATGTCCGTCTGTCTTTCCTCAATGCGGACAAAGATTCGGAGGACACTTGGCGCGACCTGGCGCTCGGGCGGATGATCGACGACATCCGCTCGCTGCTGGCAGAGGGCTATGACTACAAGGACATCACCGTTCTCGTGCGCACCAACAAAGACGGCGCGAAGGCCGCCGCAGCCCTGATCGAAGCCGGCATCAGCGTCCTGACCGAAGATTCCCTGCTGATCGGCAGCTCACCCTGCATCGCGAAGCTCATGTCGCTGCTCGGCTGGCTGGTCGATCCGACCGACCCCGTCGCCGAGTTGCAGTCCCGCGGCCTGCGGGACAATCTGCCCGAGCTGACGCACGGATCGCTCTATCAGATCTGCGAACAGTTGCTGGGCTGCGGGATCCTGCCGCACGGAGAGCCCGACCTGCCTTTCATCCACGCTTTCCTCGACGCCGTGCTTGCCTTCCAGGAAAAATACGGCTCGTCGCTGCGCGCATTCGTCAAATGGTGGGAAGATGCCGGGCACAAGAAGTCCATCTGTGCGCCCGACGGGCAGAATGCCGTCCGGGTGATGACCATCCACAAATCCAAGGGACTGTCGCTCGATGCCGTCATCATCCCCTTCTGCACGGAAACCTATCTGCCCCGGCGCCAGCCGACCATCTGGTGCCCCTGTCCGCCGGCCCTCGGCGGCCCGGCCCTGATTCCGCTCAAAGCATCTAAAGATCTGCAAAACAGTCATTTCGAAGAATCTTACGAGGAAGAGCGCACCTTCGAACACATCGATGTCATCAACAACTGGTACGTGGCCTTCACCCGCGCACGGAGCCGGCTGCTCATCTATGCCCCCCTCCCCAAGACGCCCGGCAAAGGCAAGGACTACAGCCTCTCCTGCATCGAGAACACCCTTTTCGTGCATTTCAAGGACCGGCTGGATGCCAAGCAGCCCTGTTATGAAAGCGGAATCCGCGCCCCCTTTGTCCGCGAGGAGAAGTCCTCGTCGCTGACCGACGACCCCTTGCCGCCGTTCGCCGCCTCCGCCGGGCAGGACAACCGCCTGCGCCTCGCGCTGCACGGCGAAGACTATTTCGCGCAGGAGAAAAGTGCGCGACGGGCCGGCATTGAGCAACATAGCGAGATGGCGCGAGTGGAAACCGATGCGGAACTGGAACGCCGCAGCGGCGGCCGTCACTGGTTCGACGGCACCTACCGCGTGATGAACGAAGCTTCCATCGTGGATGAAAAGGGCGAAATCCGCCGGCCCGACCGGGTCCTGATCGCCCCCGACGGCAGCCGTGTGATCGTCATCGACTACAAGTTCGGCCAGCCCCTTTCCAGCCACCACAAGCAGGTCCGGGAGTACATCTCCCTTCTGCGGGAGATGGGCTACCCGGCCGTCGAAGGCTGGCTCTGGTACGTCCCCGCCGGTGAAATCGTCCCGGCGTAAGGCTATGTCTCCGCCCCTTCGCGGGATGAAAGCACCCGCTTGTTGTTGTTGATCGTCACCCGGACGGAATCGGCCGAGGTGCAGGTGTATTCCGCGATGGCTTCCTCGTCGTAACCGAGCTCTGTCAGGATATAGACCGTCTTGGCCCGCTCACCGGAGAGTTTTTGCATATCGGCGCGCTGGCGCGGCGTCAACGCATCCTGGCTGCTTTCGATCGCGGCTGCGAAATTGTCGGTAAAGCCTTTCCGCAGCGTAGTGGCCAGGTTGCCGATTTCCCGTTTCAGTCCTTCTACCGTAGCGGATTTCCGCGGGGTGGTAAGAGGCTTGAGCGAAGACAGCGTAAACTGGTGTGTCCGGGCGGCCGCCTGCACGAAACTCCGCGTAATCCGCTCAGCCCGCAGCTTCTGCTCCCGGTTCCGGAGCAGTAGCGCAAGCCCGCCCGCCAGCAACAGCAACGCCGCCAGAGAAACCGCCATCAGGCCCCGGTGGTGCCGCACCTTTTCCAGTTCCGCCTCCTTCGCCGCCAGGTCATACTGCTTTTCGAGCTCCAGGACGCGCTTTTCCGTCTTTTTCGTAACGCTTTCTCGCAGCGCTTCATACGCCAGCTGCGCATAGCGCGCCGTCGAATCCGCTTCCCCAAGTTGCGAATAGAGATCCGCAAGGTTTTGATAATAGACGTGAAATGAAAGCGTGTCAGAATCGCGTCTATTGTTCATAGCATCCCTGGCGTATGATATGGCTTCTTGCCAAAGACCTTTGCGCTGATAGATTTCGGAGAGGACAAACGCCTTCGCAGCAGAGTCTCCAGGCGGTGGATTATAGGAGAGGCCATAAAACAACGCGCTGTCAAGGTCGGAGGCTAAATGTAGATAATACAGGGCCTTTGCATTTTTGGTTTTTTCTAGCCTACATTCCGGGAAAACGGACTGTACGCTATCCAATGCATTCAACGTTTCACGCGCCTGCGAAGCCTCTCCCATTTTCACGTAACACACAAGGAGGTTGCAGTAATCAGAGATGAGGTTCCTTCCATTATTCAAACGGCCTTCCAATTCAACTGCCCGTCGATAGTAAACGGCAGCTTCTGGCAGATTAAAGGTTTGATAATCATTCACCTGACCCAAATAGGCACAAATCAAGGCTTCCAGCTTGGCATCACCGACAGGGTCATCAGACACAATTTGTAGTGACTTCCGCATCGATTCGTACGCGCTTGCGTTGTCTCTTTTCATTAACCAGGTCACCAACCCTTTATAAAAGCAGGCGCGCGCATAATTATATGAATCCCCGTGGGATTCAAACCACCTATGTGAGAAAGAAATCAACGAGTCGCTGGTAAACGGAATATGGTTTTTGTGCTGTGCAATCGTGAGCAATAGATTGTAATAGGCGGCTTCCGAATACTTTAATCTCTTATTATCTATAGAATAAAGTGAATCTATCGCTTTTCTTGGGTCGGTCTGGAGAAGATTGTCAATTTCCGTCAACTGCTCCTCGACGGATGGAGCCTTGACACACCCCGATACAGCCAAGAAGAACAACCCCAGACCGATTATGATAATAGAAGAGTTCCTCATCACTATCTAGTAAAAAAACCTTGATATACTTGATTTGCCTGAATGAACAACGTGTATTGGCCGCTGGGAAGTGAAGAATTGTCCAAAACGACAACACCAGAGCCAACGATTGGATTGTTGTCTGATACTATGTACCCATTTAATCCGATAACAGAAACCAAAGCATTCCCGATGAAATTTCCAAGTTCAACGGTAAGTAAAGAGGATGTTTTGTAGGCATTAACATACGTCGCGAACAAAGATGTGGGCTCCTCTCCATTATTTTGCTGCTGTCCGACATCTACTTATTCCGGATCTTCCTCATCCCCGTCGGGAATGAAAGCAATGGCATTCATCGGAAACATGCACAGCAGCAGAGCTGCTAAAAAGGACAATAATCGTTTCATAAAGTCTGAGATTTATTTGAGGTTTTATATACAAAATTCGCATTAAACAAACACATTTCAAACGAAAAAGATCATTTTCGTACTTTTTTCTCGTATCATATTCAGAATCAGCTATTTTCATTTTATCGTTTTCAAAGCATTTTTTTAACGAAAATGGAACAGCCGAAATCAGGGCCTCCATTTTCAGAAAGAAAATCATAAAACCCAACTACCTATTCCACAATTACTTATAACCAATTAATACGAAAGTCATCTGCAGCCCCCTTTCGAGCCGTATCAACGAAGTATATATTCCCTACTTTTGCAGTATTGAACTAAACACACATACTATGAGACAATCCTTGATTTCAGCCATTTTCTTGGCGACGGGACTGCTGCTCGTATCCTGTGCAGAGTCCATCGAACAGCCGGCCCAGCCCAAGCTGTCCTATCTCGAACACCGTGAACTGCTGACAAAAGCAGCCACAGACCAACTTGCTACGGGCGTTACCCGCTCCGATGTCGAAAACTACTTGTCCTACCGTATGCACATCGGATGGACGCAGTAAAAAAAAGTTCAACTGCTTACACAACATTTACCCACCTTTTTGCATCTATTATAAAGAGGCTCAGTAAATTCAATTAAATAACAAAACGCTATGAAACATTTAACGACACTACTTCTTTTGGCCATTCTATGCCTGAGTGGCTGCTCCCAAGTCAAAGAGGACAACGGAGATGTAAAAACCAAAGCGAAAGGCGAATACGTCAGCGGAAGGCAGATTTTCCTCTCGCCGTTTACATTCAATGAAATTCCGGGGCGCGAAGACATGAAAAACCATCTGCTTTTGAATTTCGACAAGAAAGGAGGACAGGCTAAGGTTATTGCCTATTTCCCCGAAGAAGACGAAGTCTCCTTAAACGACGAGTGGAAAATCGGAACCAGCGATGTTCTCCGCGATCCCTTAATCAAAGATGAAAGAATCAAGATCCAGAGGACCAAACTTGATGATTTCAGAAGTGAATATCTCATTACAGTCCATGAGAACCATTACGGCATCAGCTATGACACTTATATTGACATTAAGGATGCCAGCAAAGTTCGTGACGATAAAGGGACTCCGCTTATTAGTGGTGCACGAATCACCATTCGCCAGGCTGTGAACTAGCCCCCGCAGCATCCCGGCCGTGCCACCCGGGCACAAAAACCCCTCGAAACGTGCCCCGACCCGCGCTTCTACGCCCGTCGGGGCACGTTTTTGCCATTCTCTGCTCCCGGCCGGCCCGCAAGAGTCAAATGGGTAAAAAGAATTCACACCGGATGGACGCAGTAAAAAAAGTTCAACCGCTTACGCAACATTTACCCACCTTTTTGCATCTATTATAAAGAGAATCAGAGAATTTAATCAAATAGCAAAACGATATGAACCATTTATTCACGTTCTTTCTGTCAGGCTGCATTCTATTATCCGCATGTACACAACTGCAGAATTCCACATGGCTGGAGGAGGAGAACCCCATAATTGGCAACAGTACATTGGTCAGCAATATCCCTGTGGACTCTTCCGGCACTCATGAGGCAATCCGTTCTTATGATTACGGGGTGCTGCCGTTGACGCCACATTCCCCCGAGAACCGATACATGCCTGTAGGACGGGAGGTATCGGTCAATTGTATCGGTAAAGAGGGCGGTGTCATTGAAGTCACGGCCGGTTATCCAGATGAGGGATATTCGATGAAAGACTCGTTCCAAACTTCGTTTGGCGATAGTTACCTGCTTCCTGATGATCATTTTTCTGTGAGAAGAGATGCCATAGATTCATCTCACGTCAAGTACATTGTCCGTGCGAGTAAGAATGAAAGCGGAAAACCACTGGTTTTTTTTATAGAGATTTTCGACCTTGGCACATCGACTGAAGGAAGATCATATTTCAACAAAGCCTGGATCATCATCGAACAAGCCAAGTAATCTCCTTAGCTTTCAGCAGATAGCTGACATTAAGAGGATCAGAAAATTCAATCAAATAACAAAACGATATGAAACACACATTCACATTTTTACTGGCAGCCTGTCTTTGCCTTTGTAGCTGTGAGTCTTTGTTGAATTCAAGCGATCAACAAATGGACGAACTTGCGTGCGCGAATTATTGGGAGATTCTCACCAAACCCGACTTAGGCTTAATTACCATCGGCAAAGAAGGCGGCGAACTGGAAGTTCTGGCGTATGTCCACGAACTGAATCCGGCCGATTCGGCCAGTCGTGCGCACAAACTGAAAAACGAGTACTTCTATTTCGGCCCGGAGTACGAAGGGAAGAAAATCGAGGAGTTATTTCCTTTCGTTTCCCTCAAAAGCCGGGAGCAGGTCGATGATTACACCGTCCGCTACACATTCTCCATACAGGCGAATCGTACGAACAAGTCCCGAGTTGTCGTGTGCCGCATCTACGATTTGACTTATTATCAAGATTATGGCGATAACAAGGGCCCGACGATGGCGGGGATCGGCAACCTGAAAATTACGCAGACTGCCGATTAACCTCACGAGATGTTCGAATAGTCCTTGAAGGCTGCGTCCAGGCCGTGCCATCCAGGCACAGAAGCCTTCCTAACGTGCCCCGACCCGCGCTTCTACGCCCGTCGGGGCATGCTTTTGCCATTCTCTGTTTCCCGGCGGGACGAGTGTTGAAGGATGCGACGATTTGCGTAAGGGTCAGGAAAGAGGCTAGCGAGTGAATGCCCGTCTCGTGACGGCGCAGGTTCTGCGACTGTTAGGCGTCACTTGTGACGACTAAAAAGGAGCTGTTCGCCGTCAAGGGCATGAAGCGAAGCGCAGCCCCTGACCCCAGCCATGAGGAGCATCCTTCAACACCCGTCCCAGAGGAAAACGTCTATTCTCAGCGAAAATACTAGCTAATTTGATAATTTCCGCTGGATATAGAGATGTTTTTGTCAATTGTCAAAAGACAAACGCACGGTTCACCTGGTCCTGGTCACGACGAACGGAATTGCCCGCAACAGTTATATGAACATGATCCAGAACGAAATTACGCTGGACGACCTGTTTGCCGTGTAGGATCGAATCTGATCATCCATTTTCATGGTGACGGGACCGCTGCTCGTATCCTGTGAAGAGTCCACCGAACTGCCGACTAAATCCTTGGACTGGCAGCGCGAAAGCTCACGAGATATTCGAATAGTCCTTGAAGGCTGCGTCCAGGCGGAGGGTGCGGAGCTGGTGGTCGAGGAGACGGTTCTGGGGCAGTTCCAATTGGGGGTCGTCGGCGAGAATCTGCTCGCCCAGTTCGCGGGCTTCCGCCAATGCCGGGGAGTCCTTCGCCAGGTCGGCGATGTGCAGGTCGAAGGCCAGACCGCTCTGGCGCGTGCCTTCGAAGTCGCCGGGACCGCGCATCCGCAGGTCGGCTTCGGCCAGTTCAAAGCCGTCGCTGGTAGCGCACATCAGCTCAATGCGCTGCTGCGACTCGCTGCTGAGCTTGTAGCCCGTCATCAGGATGCAGTAGGATTTCTCCGCGCCACGGCCTACGCGGCCGCGCAGCTGGTGCAGTTGCGACAGGCCGAAGCGTTCAGCACTTTCAATGACCATGACCGAGGCATTGGGGACGTCCACGCCGACCTCGATGACCGACGTGGCCACCAGGATATGGGCCTTCCCCCGGACGAACAGATCCATGTCGAAAGCCTTGTTGTCGGCTTTCTGCTGGCCGTGGACTACGGCCGTGACATATTTCGGAGCCGGAAAGGCTTCGGTGATATGCAGATAGCCTTCCTCCAGATTCTTGTAGTCCATCTTCTCCGATTCCTTGATCAGCGGATAGACCACGAAGATCTGCCGGCCGAGGGCAATCTGCTGCCGCATGAAGTTGTAGAGGTCGCCGCGACGGTTCTCGGTCCAATGGACCGTTTCCACGGGCTTGCGGCCCGGCGGCAGCTCGTCGAGCACCGACACGTCGAGGTCGCCGTAGAGCGTCATCGCCAGGGTGCGGGGAATGGGCGTGGCCGTCATCACCAGCACGTGCGGGGCGATGGCGGACTTCGACCACAGGCGCGAACGCTGCTCCACGCCGAAACGGTGCTGCTCGTCGATGACGGCCAGGGCCAGCGCCTTGAACTGCACCGTGTCTTCAATCAGCGCGTGGGTGCCCACGATGATCTGGATGGAGCCGTCGAGCAGGCCGGCGTGGATCCGCTCGCGTTCTTTCGTCTTGGTCGTGCCGGTCAGCAGCGCAACCGTGGCGCCCGAGGGGGCCAGGAACTTCTGCATGCTGTGGTAATGCTGGTTGGCCAGCACCTCGGTCGGCGCCATCACGCAGGCCTGGTAGCCGTTGTCGAGCGCCATCATCGCCGCGAGCACCGCCACCAGCGTTTTGCCGCTGCCCACGTCGCCCTGCAGCAGGCGGTTCATCTGCTTGCCGCTGGCCACATCCGCACGGATCTCCTTGAGCACGCGCTTCTGCGCCCCGGTCAGGGGGAAAGGCAGGCTTTCATAAGTCTGGTTGAAATAGGGCCCGATGCGACGGAACACCACCCCGCTGTCGGCCCGCATCCGGATGCTCTTCTGCCGCAGCAGCGAAAGCTGGAGGTAGAACAGCTCCTCGAATTTGAGACGGCGCTGGGCCCGGCCCAGATCCTGCAGCGAAGCGGGGAAATGGATGTTCTGCAGGGCGAAGGCCAGCGGGACGAGCCGCTTCTGCTGGAGAATGTATGCGGGCAGCGTCTCCTCCAGCGTGCCGAGCACCCGCTCCAGCAGCGTGGCAAGCAGTTTCTCGAAAAATTTGTTGGTGATGCCGGCATTGTGCAGCTTCTCCGTACTGGAATAGACGCCGGTCATCACGCCGGTCTGCGAAAGCCGCTCTTCCGTGGCCAGATCGACCTCGGGATGGACCAGGTTCCAGCTGTGCCCGAAGACGGAAGGCTTGCCGAAGACGATGTATTCGGGACCGACCTGCAATTTTTCCTCCAGCCATTTGAGACCCTTGAAGAATACCAGGTCGATGGTGCCGGTCCCGTCGGTGAACCGAGCAATCAGCCGGACGCTCCGCCCCTGCCCCGCTTTTTCGATGCGGGTGATACGGCCGCGCAGCTGGATCCAGGCTGCCGAAGCGTCGATTTCGCGCACGCTGTAAAAACGGGAGCGGTCGATATAGCGGAAGGGAAAGGTGTACAACAGGTCTCTGAACGTACTGATCCCCAACTCTTTGTTGAGCAGTTCCGCCCGCTTAGGCCCTACGCCGGGCAAATACTTGATATCGCTGTCCAGAATCTGCGGCATACACAAATATAAGGATTTTTTGTATCTTGCGGAAAATTTGAAAGGAACATGAGAGACAAGATCGTGGTAGGTATCACCCAGGGTGATACGAACGGAATCGGATACGAAGTCATCATCAAGTCGCTGGCGGATGCACGGATGCTGGAGAATTGCGTCATCATCCTCTACGGATCGTCGCGCTTTTTCGGCATTTACCGGAAATTCCTTCCGGAAATCGAGCAGATTGCGACCAATGTAATCAATGCGGCGGAAGATGCGCGCAGCAAACGGGTCAACATCATCAACGCCGTCCCGGAAAGCATGGCGATGGAGATCGGGCAGCCCACACCCGACGGGGCGAAAGCCGCCGTCCTGGCCCTCAAGGCCGCCGTGGCCGATGCCAAGCGCGGCGCCATCGACGCCATTGTCACGGCCCCCTTCAACAAGCACACGGTGGCCGAGCTCGGTTTCGGTTTCCCGGGCCACACCGAGTATCTCATCCACGAATTCGGCCAGAAAGACGGCCTGATGTTCCTCTGCTCCGAGAATCTGCGCGTGGGCGTGGTCACCAACCACCTGCCGCTGTCGAAAGTCAGCGCCGCCATCACCGTGGAGACCATCATGAGCAAGCTCCGGCTGATGAACGAATCGCTCAAGCGCGACTTCGGAATGGCCAAGCCGAAGATCGCCGTCCTGGGCCTCAATCCCCACGCCGGCGACGGCGGCTCGCTCGGTACCGAGGAGATCGACACCATCATTCCCGCCATTCAGCAGGCGAACAAGGAGAAGATCCTGGCCTTCGGCCCCTACTCGCCCGACGGATTCTTCAGCACCCACATGCAGAGTAGTTTCGACGCCGTGCTGGCCATGTATCACGACCAGGGCCTGATTCCCTTCAAGGCGCTGGCCTTCGACAGCGGCGTGAACTTCACGGCCGGCCTGCCGATTGTCCGCACCTCGCCCGACCACGGCACCGGCTACGACATCGCCGGCAAGAACAAGGCCTGGTCCGGTCCGATGACCCGCGCCATCTATGCGGCCATCGACCTGAGCCACAACCGCCGCCGCTACGACGAGATGCACGCCAACCCGCTTGAGGTCAAGCGCTTCGAAGGACCTCGCTACGAAAAGACCATTCTGCCGGAATAGTGGAGCGCGCCCCGATCCAGATCTACACCGACGGTGCCTGCAGCGGCAACCCGGGACCGGGCGGCTTTGCCACGATCCTGCGCTGTGGCAGCTATGAGAAAGTCATCTCCGCCGGCTATGCCAACACGACCAACAACCGGATGGAGCTGCTGGCCGTCATCACCGGACTGGAAGCCATCCGTTGGGACCGTGCCCAGGTGACGGTCTGGAGCGATTCGTCCTATGTGGTGGATGCGGTCGAAAAAGGCTGGGTGTTCAGCTGGGAGAAGAAAGGCTTCGCCAAGAAGGCCAATCCCGACCTGTGGATCCGTTTCCTGGCCGTTTACCGGCGGCACGACGTGCATTTCCACTGGATCCGCGGCCACAACGGGCACCCCGAAAACGAACGCTGCGACCGCCTGGCAGTCGCAGCATCGCAGGAAAAGAATCTGCCGGTCGATTCAGGATACGCGCAGGAAGCGTAGGGCCTTGAGCATCCAGCGCGGCAGGGGCTTGCGGTCGTCCCGCTTGCGGAAATCCAGATAGAATCCGATTTTCTTGACAACCGGGATCCGGAAGGTCTCGACAAATTCGATGAGGGTCCCGTCGGGGTCTTCGATGTAGGTGAAATGGCCGCCGGCATCGCCCATGTCGAAATCGACGCCGCTGTCGCAGACGAAGGGATGGCCGGCCGCCTTGCATTCGGCTTCCAGGGAATCCATGTTGCGGACATCGAAGCAGATCTGGATATAGCCCGGATCACCCCAATAGCGGTTTTCATAGAGTTTGACGACCGGGGCTTCAACGGCTTGCACCAGTTCGATATGGGCAGGTCCCATCAGTTCGCTGAGCGGGCCGGCGAAAGGCTTCGTCCGTTCGAGCAGCACGCGGCGTACCAGCCGGTCGCCGCCGGGGAGACCCTTCAGGTCCTCGAAGATGCCGGCCTTGTCGGCACGCACCTCGTCGAAGCCCAGCACTTTGCCGTAGAAATCGATGGAACGTTCCATATCGCTGACGCCGATCACGGCGCCGGTGGTGCCGCCGGTGGTGCAGGTTCTGGAAGCGGCGAAGACGTAATTGTCCTGCTCGATCTCCAGGAGGTTGTCCCAGGGGTCGGCCATATAGAAATGGCGGATGCCGGCGAAAGAAAGGGTCGGGGCGGAGAGCAGCCGGAGGCCCTTGCGGGCGAAGGCGTCGTAGGTGGCATCGATTTCGCGGCTGCGGATCTTGGCGATGAAGATGCCCAGGTCGCCCAGTTGCGGGGTCTGCTTCGGGTAGTTGAGCTCGCGGCCGCGCGGTTCCCAGATCTCGAGGCCGCCGCCGCCCTGCAGGTTCACGGCCAGGATGGCGTAGCGGGGCTGGGGCTTGCCGCCGGTGTAGGGCAGCATCCGCTCGGCAACGCCTTCATCGACCACCACGGGGATGTCGATGCCGAAGGTCTCCCGATACCATTTGAACGACTCGTCGGCGTTTTTCACGCCGATGCCGACCTGCTGCAGGCCGCAGATGACTTTTTCTTTCATTGTATTGCTCTGTTTTGGCATTCTTTCCGGAGGGATATGCCTCGTAAACCGTCGCGCTCCGCGCGACCCCTCCCAAGCAAGCTTGGGCCCCTCCCTCTTATAGTGCCGAGGGTGGCATAGGTTTACGAGGCATATCCCTCCGGAAAGAACATACGATTACAGTTTAAAGGAATCTTTCAGGCTGGTGGTTTTGTTCATCACGAGCTTTTCGGGCGTGGAGTCGGGGTCTTTCTTGAAGTAGCCGACACGCTCGAACTGGACGGCGATGTCGCCCGGATCGTCGAGCAGGGCGGGCTCGGCCCAGCCGGGGCGGACCACCAGGCTTTCGGGATTGAGGAAGTCCTTGTAGTCTTTGTCTTCCGGAACCTGGGACATATCGGCCAGCGTGAAGAGCCGGTCGTAGATGCGGCATTCGATCTCTTTGGCGAAGGCCGTGCTCACCCAGTGGATGGTGCCCTTGACCGAACGCCACTGGCCGGACTGCGGATGGGTCATCGGATCGTAGGTGCAGCGGAGTTCCACGACTTTGCCGTCGGCGTCCTTGACCACCTCCTCGCATTTGACGATATAGGTGTATTTGAGGCGGACTTCGCCGCCGGGGCGCAGGCGGAAGTATTTCTTCGGGGCGTCTTCCATGAAGTCGGCCCGGTCGATCAGCAGTTCGCCCGTGAAGGGGATGCGGCGCTTGGCGCCCTCGGGATCGGCGGGATTGAGCGGGGCCTCGAACCATTCCACACGCCCGGGTTCCCAATTGGTGAGCGTCAGTTTGATCGGGTCGTCATACACGACCATGTAGCGGTTGCTCCGCTCATTGAGGTCCTGGCGGACACAGGCTTCCAGGCCGCTGATGTCCATCAGCTGGTCGCGCTTGCTCACGCCGATGCGGTCGCAGAACAGCTTGAGGGCTTCGGGCGTATAGCCGCGGCGGCGGACGCCGCAGAGGGTCGGCATCCGGGGGTCGTCCCAGCCGGAGACGAAGCCTTTCTCCACCAGCTCGAGCAGCTTGCGCTTGCTCATCAGGGTATAGGTCAGGTTGAGACGCGCGAATTCGTACTGATGCGAGGGGTAGATGCCCAGCGTCTCGATGAACCAGTCGTAAAGCGGGCGGTGGATGTCGAACTCCAGCGTGCAGATGGAGTGCGTGATATGTTCGATGGAGTCGCACTGGCCGTGGGTGTAGTCGTACATCGGATAGATGCACCACTTGTCGCCGGTGCGGTGATGATGGGCGTGCTTGATGCGGTAGAGGATCGGGTCGCGGAACATCATGTTGGGATGCGCCATGTCGATCTTGGCCCGGAGCACTTTCGCGCCGTCCGGGTACTTGCCCGCCTTCATTTCACGGAAGAGACGGAGATTCTCCTCGACGGAACGGTTCCGCCAGGGGCTGTCGGTGCCCGGCGTCTCCACGGTGCCGCGGTTGGCCCGCATTTCTTCGAGGGTCTGGTCGTCCACGTAGGCCAGGCCGCGCTGGATGAGCTGCTCGGCCCATTCGTAGAGCTGGTCGAAATAGTCGGAAGCGTAGCGCTCCTCCGCCCACTGGAAGCCCAGCCATTTGATGTCTTCCTTGATGGCATCGACATACTCCACGTCTTCCTTGGTCGGATTGGTGTCGTCGTAGCGGAGATTCGTCTTGCCGCCGTATTTCTGGGCAAGGCCGAAATTGATACACAGGCTCTTGGCATGGCCCAGATGAAGATAGCCGTTGGGCTCCGGCGGGAAGCGGGTGATGATGCTGTCGTATTTTCCGGCCGCGAGGTCCGCCTCGATGATCTCTTCGAGGAAATTGTTTTTCTTCTCTTCTTCCATATTTCAAGCTGTTTCAAACCACAAATATATTAAAAAATCACTATCTTTATAGCTTAAAACCGAAACCATCCGCATGTTGAAATCCATGACTGGCTACGGCAAGGCACAGTGCCTGCTGGGCCCCGACAAATATCTGGTGGAAATCCGATCCGTCAACGGCAAGAACGCCGACATCAGTTTCAAAACCCAAATCATCCCGCGCCAGCACGAAGTCGAAGTGCGCAAATACATCACCGAAAAGCTCAACCGCGGCAACATCGACCTTTTCATTACGGTCGAACGTGCCGAAGGTTCCGCCACGAAACAGATCAGCCGCCAGGCGCTCCTCGCCTACTACGAACAGCTCGAGAATGCCGTCAAAGGCACGGCCCTGGCCTGCTGCGAGCCCGACGCAGTCCTGCAGTCGCTGATGCGCCTGCCGGACGTGCTGGAGACCCGGAGCACCGAACTCACCGAAGCGGAGTGGACGACGCTCTACGGCGCCATCCGCGAAGCGGTAGACGGCCTCGACGCCTTCCGGAAGAAGGAAGGCGCGAGCCTGGAACGCGACATCCTCGGCCAGGTGGACAAGATCGAATCGTATATTCCCGAAGTCGAGCGCTACGAGCGCGAGCGCGTCGCGGGCATCCGCGAGCGGATCGAGGCACGGCTGCGCGAGATCGCGGCCCAGCCCGACGTGAACCGGCTCGAACAGGAAATGATCTTCTACATCGAGAAACTCGACATCAACGAGGAGAAAGTGCGCCTGCGGCAGCACTGCCGCTATTTCCGCGAGACCGTGGCGGAAGAGCCGCTTCCCGGCCGCAAACTGGGCTTCATCGCCCAGGAAATGGGCCGCGAGATCAACACCCTCGGCTCGAAAGCCAACCACGCCGAAATCCAGAAATGGGTCGTCCGGATGAAGGATGAACTCGAAAAGATCAAGGAACAATCACTTAATATCTTATAGTATGAAGAGAATCCTCACGGTGCTGGCAGCCCTGCTTCCGCTGCTGGCCTTTGCAGCAGAGAGCCAGGAGGCCCGGCTGCTCCGGTTCCCCGCCGTTGGCGGCGACAACATCGTCTTCAGCTACGCCGGCGACCTTTACCGCGTCGGGCTCGACGGCGGTACGGCCGTCAAGCTTACCTCGCACGTGGGCTATGAAGTGTTCCCGCGCATCTCGCCCGACGGCAAGACCGTGGCTTTCACCGGCCAGTACGACGGCAATACCGAAGTGTACACGATTCCTGTCACGGGCGGCGAACCCCGGCGCGTGACCTATTCCGCCCTCGTGAGCCGTGACCTGATCGGCGAACGCATGGGACCCAACAACATCGTGATGTGCTGGACGCCCGACGGCAAACAGATCGTCTATCGCAGCAAGACGCATACTTTCAGCGGCTTGCGCGGCCAGCTCTGCAAGGTGGACGCAGCCGGCGGCCCGGCCGAGGAGATTCCGACCACCGAAGGCGGCTTCTGCAGCTATTCGCCCGACGGGAAGAACCTGGCCATGAACCGGATGTTCCGCGAATTCCGCACCTGGAAATACTATCGCGGCGGCCAGGCCGACGACATCTGGATCAACCGCGTGGGTACGACCAAACTGGAGAAGATCACCGACAACGACGCGCAGGACATCTTCCCGATGTGGATCGGCGACGAGATCTACTATCTCTCCGACCGTGACCGGACGATGAACCTCTTCTGCTACAACACCCTCACGCGCGAGACGCGCAAAGTCACCGACTTCACCGAGTACGACTGCAAATTCCCCTCGTATTCGCAGCAGTATGTCGTCTTCGAGAACGGCGGCTACATCTACAAATATGATGTCAAGGCCCGCAAATGCGAGAAAGTGACCATCTATCTGGAGAATGACAACATCTACAGCCGTCCCGAATACAAGAACGTCGGCGGACAGATGTTCTCCTTCAGCCTCTCGCCCGACGGCGAGCGCGTGCTGATCATCGCCCGCGGCGACCTGTATTCCCTTCCCGCGCACCGCGGCCCGGTGTACAATGTCACCGAATCGTCCGGCGCCCACGAACGCGAAGGCAAGTGGTCGCCCGACGGCAAGTACATTGCCTACTTCTCCGACAAGGACGGCGAATACCAGGTCTATGTGGCGCCTTCCGACGATATGGCCAAAGCCCGGAAGATGACCAGTTTCAAGGACGGTTATCCGAGCGGCCTGCAGTGGGCGCCCGACAGCAAGTCGCTGTATTTCTCCACCCTGGCCCGGGAAATCTACCGCCTGGATGTCGAATCGTCGGTCGCCAAACCGGTCATCAAGGGCGAAGTCGGCTCGCCGCGCGGCCTGACCTTCTCGGCCGACGGCAACTGGGCCGCCTATACGATGGGCCTGGACAACGACGTGTCGGCCATCTTCCTCTATGAAGTAGCCACCGGCAAGTCGTACCAGGTCACCGACCGCTGGTACGACGCTTCCAGCCCGATTTTCTCGCAGGACGGCAAGTATCTGTTCTTCACCTCTTCCCGCGAATTCCGTTCGCAGTATTCCCGCGTGGAATGGAACGCCTCCTACAACGTCAACGACTATGTCTTCGTCCTCCCGCTGGCCAAGGATACGCCCGATCCGACGACGCTCACTTCGGATGAATACGGTGCAAAACCTGCCAAGCCGGAGGGTCGGCCGGAGGCCCGTCCGGAAGGAAAGCCGGGCGAGAAGCCTGCCGCTGACAAAGCCAAGGCCGCAACGAAGGTCGATGTCGAAGGCATCGGCCAGCGCGCCAGCGTCCTGCCGCTGCCCGCCGGCCACTATCGCCTGATCCTTGCCGACGGCGGCAAACTCTATTACAGTTCCTACGGCAACATGATGGGCGGCGGCCCGCGCGGCGGCGCCGGTTCCGGAGCGGCCGTGAAGGTGCTCGACCTCAAGACGCTCAAGACCTCCGACGGGCCGAAGAACCTTCCGCTGGCCTTCACCCCCGACCTCAAGAAATGCCTCGTCCGCGATGGCGGCAAACTCTATGTCACCGCTTTCGGCGGTCCGGCCAAACTCGATGCACCGGTCCCGACCACGGAGATGGACATGCTCATCGACCATCAGGCCGAATGGAAACAGATCTACGACGAAAGCTGGCGCGTGACCCGCGACAATTTCTACGTGGCCAACATGCACGGCACCGACTGGAACGCCATTCACGACAAATATGCCGTGATGCTGCCCTATGTCAAACACCGTCACGACCTGACCTACCTCATCGGCGAGATGATCGGCGAACTCAACGTGGGCCATGCCTACATCACCTCCGGTGACGCGCCGGAAGTGCCGCGCATCGCCACGGGCCTGCTGGGCGGCAAATTCAGCAAGGACAGCAAGACCGGCGCTTTCCGCATCGACCATATCTACAAGGGCGCTTCCTGGGACAATTCGCTCGTCTCCCCGCTCGACGGCCCGGGCATTGGCGCCCAGGTGGGTGAATACATCACCAAGGTCAACGGCACGCCCGCTTCCGAGCTGGTGGATATCTACCAGGCCCTGGTCGGCAAGGTCGGCAAGACCGTCGCGCTGGAAATCGCCGAGAACGCCGCCGGACGCAATGCCCGTACCGTCTATGTGAAACCCGTCGAGAGCGAAAGCCAGCTGGCCTATTACGAATGGGTCCAGAAGAACATCGAGAAGGTGGACAAGGCTTCAAACGGCGAAATCGGTTACATCCACATTCCGGACATGAGCACCGCCGGACTGGACATGTTCACGAAACTCTTCTACACGCAGCTCGACAAGAAAGCCCTGATCATCGACGACCGCATGAACGGCGGCGGCAATGTCTCCCCGATGATCCTCGAGCGCCTGCAGCGCGAGGTCTATCGCATGAGCATGTCGCGCTGGGGCGGCAAGAACGAGACCGTGCCCAACCAGGCATTCTACGGCCCGAAGGTCTGCCTCATCGACAAGTATTCCTCGTCCGACGGCGACCTCTTCCCCTACGGCTTCCGCCAGCTCGGTCTGGGCAAGCTCATCGGCAAACGTTCCTGGGGCGGCATCGTGGGCATCTCCGGCTCCCGTGCCTACCTCGACGGCCAGGATATGCGCACCCCGTTCTTCACCTCCTACTCGACGGAAGGCCAGTGGATCATCGAAGGCCACGGCGTCGATCCCGACATCGATATCGACATCAACCCCTTCGAGGACTACCTGGGCAAAGACGCCCAGCTCGACAAGGCCATCGAAGTCCTGAAAGCCGAAATGAAGAACTACCCCGCTCTCCCCGGCACTCCTGCCGCTCCCGACAAAAGCAAGATCGGCCTGAAGTAAGCCGGAAGTAAGCCGGTATCTATTAGTTCCCGTAAACACCTATGCACCACATTGTGCATAGGTGTTTATTCACATATGGCCGCGGTACGCAGGCTTCCGCCCTCCGACTTCGCAGTTATTTCGTCGCAATGTCGTCGCAATGTCGCCGCAACACAGACAAAAACACCCGCCCATCCGTGTCGCGACAGTGACGTTGGAACGGTCAGCAAGTCGTCGCGTCATAAAAAGCTTGCGCAATTTTCGCTGCAACGGACGCAGCTGACAATGAGCAACTTACGCAATGTGATCCCCCTATTTTTGAGGGGGATCACTTTGTATAACGGTCTGATTCACAAGTGCGTACATTGCAGCCGCCATCTTGCGGACGACAGCCAGCGC